>JAESGW010000355.1_pt1 | contig 57833 bp, 58 predicted proteins | sample 9269791 | NCBI WGS metagenome assembly JAESGW01 (sample SAMN16773120, study PRJNA677053) | algae metagenome | isolation source: Aphanocapsa lilacina HA4352-LM1 and co-occurring heterotrophs from near cave... | place: USA: Maniniholo cave, near Haena, Kauai, HI | collected 2009-07-28
GGGCGGCCCCACAAACCGGCGCATCCTGCCGCCCCCTCCACCGCCTTCGGCGGTCCCCCTCCCCCGTTGCACGGGGGAGGAGCACGGAGAGGCCAGTGTGAATGACCCATATGCGATAGCCCTGCCCGTCACGGGGGAGGTGCCGTGCGGTGCTTGTGGCACGATCTCGTCACTGCCACCGGCCGGCACCCTCCCCTTGACGGGGGAGGATGGGGAGGGGTGTGCAGAGTGCACGATTTCCGTGGAGCGCTACAAAACTCGTCCGTCTGCGAACGTCACCGTCGCCTCGCGACCTTCCCCACCTGCCGGCACCACGAGCCGGATCGCCACTGTCGCCTGCTCCACCACCTCGTCCGACCGCTCCGGCCATTCGACCAGGACGATCGCATCGGCGCGGTCGAACAGGCCCAGTTCATCGACCTCGCGCGGGCTGGAGATGCGGTAGAGATCGGCATGCAGCACAGGGCGGCCATTGGCCTCATAGGGCTGTACCAGCGCGAAGCTGGGCGACGGCACGTCGAGCTGGCTATCGCCGACGAGGGTGCGGACCATGGTGCGGGCGAGCGCGGTCTTGCCCGCTCCGAGGTCGCCTTCGAGCAGCACCAGGTCTCCCGGGCGCAGCACGGCCGCGAGACGACGGCCGAGATCGGCGGTCGCGTCGTCGTCAGCAAGGAACAAGGTCTCGGCGCTCATCAGTCTCGGATAGCCGAGGATGATGGCGGACGCAAAGCCCTACTCTGCGGCGCCGGCCATGGCGGCGTCGCTCGGCAGGCTCACCACCACGCGGGTGCCGCGCGGCTCGCGCCGCTCCACCGCGATGGTGCCGCCATGCATGTTGACGAAGGCGCGGACGATCGACAGGCCGAGCCCGGCGCCGCGCTGGCGGACCGGGCCGGCCAGCGCCTCGTTGCGATCGAGCAGCGCCAGGCGCATCTCTTCGCTCATCGGGGCGCCCTCATCCTCGACCACGAACTGGATGCGGCCGGTGCGGCCGGAAACCGTGAGCCGCACCTCGCCACCCGGCTCGGAGAAGCGGGCGGCGTTCGAGAGCAGGTTATAGAGCACGTTCACGATGCGGGTGCCGTCGGCGATGAACGGCGGCAGGTCGGGCTCGACGATGACCTTGAGGTTGAGCGTCGGCTCGCCATCGATATCGGGGAAAGTAGCGGCGAGGCCGGCGCGCGCCTTGTCGACCAGGGTCGCGATATCCTGAGCTTCGGGCTGCAGCTCGGCAATGCCGGCGTCGACCGTCGCGAGATCGAGAATGTTGTCGATCAACACGCCCAACGTGGCGCTCGAGGCGCGGATGAAGTCGGTGTAGCTGTGCTGCTTGTCGTTGAGCTCGCCGGCGGCGCCGGAAGCCAGCAGGTCGGCGAAACCGATGATGTTGGTGAGCGGCGAGCGCAGCTCGTAGGAGACGTTCTGCACGAACGCGTCCTTCAGCCGGTCGGCGGTGATCAGCGCGTCGTTACGCTCCTTCAGCACGCGCTGGTAGTTGGCGCTCTCGGTGACATCGAGGAAGGTCATCATGGTCTGCCCGTCGGGCAGGCGCACGATAGCGTAGTCGATCAGCTTGCCGTCGGCCCGGGTGATGCGGCCCTGCCGGTCCGAGCGCGTCGGGTTGAGGTCGATGATCGAGCGCTTCAGGTCGCGCCAGATGGTGGCGCCATCCTCGGGCAGCGCCCGCGCCGCCGCCTCCGCGATCTGGTCGATATGCGGCGTGTCGGCGAGGAGGTTGGCCGGCAGCTTCCACACCGTCGAAAGTTTCGGGTTCGACAGGGTCAGCCGCCCGTTGGTGCCGAACACCGCCACCGCTTCGCTCAGCGCGTTGAGGGTCGAGCGCTGCACGTCCAGCACCACCTTGTGCTGGCTCTTCAGGTTCAACTGGTCGGTAATATCCTCGAAGACGTAGATCACCCCGCCCTTCGGGCCGGCCGGGGCGGCGATCACCTGCAGGGTGCGGCCATCGGGCAGGTGCCAGGGCTCGAGTTCCTTGGGGACGCGCAACTGGTAGGTGGTGAGGTGCCGGGTGCGCCAGCCCTGGTAGTCGGGCTCGTTGGGGAGCTTGCCGTCGGTGCGGAGCTTGTCGAGGATGGCGCGCTCGTCCATGCCGAGCTTCAGCCAGTTGGGATCGATATCCCACATGGCGCAATAGGCGCGGTTGAACTGCACCAGCTCGCGGTTGGGATTGAAGATGGCGATCGGCGTTGCCAGCGCGTCGATGATGGCGCTGAGATGCGACAGGCCCGGATCGCGCGGGGCGCTGTCCTGCCTGGCATGCAGGTAGCCGGCCGAACCGCCATTGACCGGGAAATCGACGACCTCGAAATCACCGACCTCACCCAGGGTCACCATGGTGCTCTGCGGCTTGCGCGCATCGCCGAGTACGGCGCGGTTGCGTTGCAGCAGGCCGAAATCGACCAGTTCTGCCGGCTGATTGTCGCTGGTCTTGCGGCCGAGCGCCCGGGCGAGATCATGATAGGCGGCGTTGGCGAAGACCAGGCGGCCCGCGCCATCGCGCAGGAAGGCCGGCTTGCCGAGGCTCGCGAGCACGGTGCGGGCGGTGGCGTGGTCAGTGGTTGCCTGGGCTATCGGCGCCACAGCTGCCGGCACCAGTTCGCCCTGCGGCGAGGTGGCCGCGGGGCGCAGCCGAAGGGCGGCGCCGTTGCCGAGCAGCGAGCCGGAGGCGCGCACGGTGCGGCCGTCGTTGGCCTTCAGCGTCAGCTCGAAGCCACGGCCGCCGACCCTGAGGTTCTCGATAGAGCGGGCGATGCGGTCGGCGTCGATTTCGCCGAGCCAGGAGGCGAAATCCAGCACCGCTTCGGCGCGCCGCCCGGGGGGCAGCAGGGCCGAGGCCTGGCCGAGGAAGCGCGGGCCTTCGCCGGCGCTGGCCCATAACACGATGATCTCTCGGCCGCCCGAGAGCAGCGCCTCGTATTCGTCGACCCGGGCCCGCAGCCCGGCGATCTGTTCGGCGGCGCGGGAGCGCGCCAGCCGGTTGTCGCGCAGCATGCGGCGCACCAGCGCCATGGCGATCAGCGCGAAGGCGCCGGCGCCGAGCGCGATGGCGACGGGCGCGGCGCCCATCACGTTGTTGGCGGTGATGCCCTGGGCCAGGGCGGGGGACGCACTCACAAGGGTCACCAGACTCGCTGACAGACCTGCGAATCCCCAATCGTTCCGGACCCTATCCGGCGCCATATACTGCCCCTAACCGATTATGCCGCTCATCGCCGCCCAAGTGGCACGGCGAACACTGCACTTGCCGCGCGCCGAGCCCCCATTGATTCGCCGCGCCTTCGGCAGGTCAAAACCCGTAACCGCCGAATCACCAGACATTACCGGGCGCGGAATCGTGCAAAAAGAGTCTAATTGTATGTGAACAGCGGGGAATGGCCCGAGAATGGGTGTTGACCCGAGTCCGAACAGTGAACGCTTCGTTAACGCTGCCGTGATTTGGGGGGATTATTTTGCCGGGTCCGTGCCGACACCTCCTCGTGCCGCGCGATGCCACCTTCTCCCCGAAGGCAAGATGGCAGGCGCACGGCAAGCGAGGGGCCAAGCCAACCCGCGATCAGAGGTCGACCGGCCTGCCAGTGGCGGCCGATTGCCGCGCGGCTGCGAGAATGCGGACCACCGTGGCATTGTTCTCGAGCCCGGCCAGATCGTACTTGTGCAGCTCGATATCGCCGCGGACGACCGCGGCGAAATGCGCGAACGGATCGTCATAGGGCGCCGGCAACGGTGGCAGGGTTTCGAACACCTCGTCGACCTTGTCGCCGGCACGCGTGCGCATATGGCGGTTGTCGATGGCAACGACCTGCGCCCGCTCGGCGTAGACCTCCATGTCCTTGCGGCTGACCGGCCAGTTCCAGGACGCCTGGATCACGCACTCCGCATCGGCGTAGGACACCAGAATCGTCGCGTCGTCGTCCACCTTGGGATAGAGGTGCGGCTTGAACTGATGGGTGACGGCAAAGACGCGGAGCGGCTTGTCATCCTGCATGATGCGGCTCATCAGGTTGGCGCCGTAGCAGCCGAAATCGGGCAGCGCCCCACCACCGGCGAGGTCGGGATCTGCCAGCCACTCGAGAAAGTGCGGGCCGCAGCCGATCTCGATCGGACCGGGGTGACCATCATGGATCACCACCTTGCGGACTTTGCCGTAGCGGCCCTCGTCGGCGGTGCGGGCGATGACCTCGTGGTTGGTTGCGTACCAGGTAGTCTCGTAGTTGGTGAGGATGTGGATGCCGTGCCGCTGCGCCAATTCCTGCATCCGCTCGGCCTCGGAAACGTCGATCGCCATCGGCTTCTCGACCATTACGTGGATGCCGCGTGGCGCACACGCCTCCACCACCGCCATATGCTCACGGATCGAGCCGAAGGCGGCGACGGCCTCGGGCCTGGTCTGGTCGAGCATGGTTTCGAGGTCGGTGAACAACAGGGCCGGATCATGGCCATGCACGACGCCGTAGGCATGCAGAAAGTCCGCCTTGCTCTCCTGGATGCCGACCAGGCTCATGCCCTTGAAGGTCGAGCGGGGCAGGATGTTGATGTGGGCGTGGGTGATGCCGGCAATGGCGAGGCGAAACGGTGCGTTGTCTGTCGGCATAGTCGAGGAAGGCTCCTTGAGGTGCAGCGGCTAGCGGGTGCTGACGGCCGCCAGTTCGGTCGGGGCGGGGCCGGTTGAGCCGCGCACGATCAGTTCGGGGTGAGCGATGTGATGCAGGTCGCCGGACGCTTCGCCCGCGATGGTGCGGTCGAGGAAATCCACGACCTTGCGGCCAAGCGGCCGTGCCGGGGAAAACAGCGTCGTCAGCGGTACCGAGTAGAAGCTGCCTGCGACGTTGTCGTCGAAATTGACCAGCGAGACGTCGCGGCCGACGGTCAGCCTGCGCTCGTTGATGGCAGAGAGCGCGCCCTTGGCTGCCATGGTGGATGAGCAGATGACGCCGGTCGGAGCCGAAACGCTGTCGAGCATCTGGCGCATGGCGCTATAGCCGAACTCCTCGGTCTTGGGACCGCCGACCACCCAGTTGGCGCTTGACCAGACCTGTTGCTCGGCCAGCGCCGCGCGATAGCCGCGTTCGCGTTCGTGACTGGCCTGGAAATTGGGCAATGAGTTGAGCAGCGCGATGCGGCGATGCCCGAGCTCGAGCAGGTGACGCGTGCCCAGCGCGTAGGCTTCGGCGAAGGCGACGTCGACCGATGGGTAATCGCCGGTCAGCGGAGTGGCGCCGTAATAGGCGACGAACGGCATCTTTTCCTCGAGCAGGTACTCGACGCGGCGATCGCCCTCGGTGACGCGGTTGGCGACGATGAAGCCCTCGATCACACCCTCGGCGATCAACTCGCGGTAGGTGTCGAGTTCGCGGCCGACATCGGTGGGGATATGGAGAAAGTGCCGACCGATCTCGGCGCAGCGGCTGGCGATGCCACCCAGCGTTTCGAGGATGATCGGATCCTCGAACTGGAAATTGACCAGCGGGGTTATCCAGGCGATCGGCCGCCGCAACAGCGTGCCGCCTTTCTTCAGCGATCGGCTGGTCAGGTGCGTCGTGTAGCCCATGCCGGCGGCCAGTTCATGCACCGAGCGGCGCGTGCCGTCGTTGATCGACGGGTGATCGCGTAGCGCCCGGCTGACCGTCGCGGGGGACAGGTTCAACTGGTCGGCCAGATCCTGGATCGTCACCTTCTTGACCATCGATCCGTTTCCTTCCCGTATGCTTCACGTGCTGCAATCGTCGCAGTCTATCAGTCGAGAAAACTCAATCGTCCATGCCGTTGGGGCGGCCGATCTTGTCATGCCCAACTATCTCGCCGCGGCGGGGAGCGAGCGACACGGTCGGGCTCATGGCCGGCCTTCCAACTGCCCCGACAGATCGGACCAGCCATGGTCCGGATCGGGCCGCGGCACCGAGCCGACCAGCAGTTTCGTGTAGGGATGCTGCGGATTGGAGATCACCGCCTCGGCCGTTCCCGACTCGACCGTCTTGCCCTGGTTGAGCACGAAGACCTCGTCACTCACCTGGCGTGCGGTGGCGATGTCGTGGGTGATGTAAATGATCGAGACGCCCAGATCGTCGCGCAGCGCCTGGATCTGCGACAACACGTTGGCGCGCAACGAAGCATCGATCATCGATACCGGCTCGTCGGCGACGATCAGCCGGGGTCGCAACATCAGGCTGCGGGCCACCACGATGCGCTGGCGCTGGCCGCCCGACAATTGGTGCGGATGACGGCCGAGCACCTGCTCGGGCCTGAGGCCGACCCGCTCGAGCGCCGCTTCGATCATGTCGCGCTCTTCGGCACGGCTTTTCGCGATGCCGAAGATGCGCAGCGGCATCTCGAGCAGATGATCGACCGGGTAGAACGGATTGAAGATCGCGAACGGATCCTGGAAGATTGCCTGCACCTCGCGCCGGAAGCTGGCGCGCTGCGGCTTGCTCATCTGGGTGATCGACTTGCCCGCGTAGTTCATCCGTCCGCCGGTCGGCGGCAGCATGCCGAGCACCACCCGCGCCAGCGTGGTCTTGCCGCTGCCGCTCTCGCCGACGATGGCGACGATCCTGGGCCGGTCGGACTCGATGCGCAGGCTGAACCGGTCGAGCGCCAGGAATGGCGGTGCCTTCCACTTGCGGCTCGGGTAACTGACGCTGATGGCGTCGAGGTCGAGCAATGCGTCAGACATCGGCCGTCTCCGGGCTGACGAGATGGCAGGCGACGTCCCGCTCGACGGTAATGGACCGGCTAAGCGGCACCTCCACCTTGCAACGCGGCTGCGCCGCAGGGCAGCGAGGATGAAATGCACACCCGCTTGGCAGCTTGAACAGCGATGGCTGCGCCCCGGGTATGCCTTTCATCTCGCGTACCTCGTCGGGGCTGGGGAGGGACGAGATGAGCAACTGGCTGTAGGGATGCAACGGGTCGCGGAAGAAGCGGCGGATCGGGGCGTTCTCGACCAGCCTGCCGGCATACATGACGGCGAGGCGATCGACCGACTGCGCCATCAGGCCCATGTCGTGACCGATCATGATCAGGCCGGCGCCGATCTGCTTCTGCACATCCTTGAGCGTTTCGATGACCTTGCGCTGCACCACGACATCGAGGGCACTGGTCGGCTCGTCGGCAACGATCAGCTTGGGCTTCAGGATGATCGCCAGCGCGATGCAGACGCGCTGCTTCATACCGCCAGACAACTCATGCGGGTAGAGATCGGCGACGCTGCGGTTGAGGCCGACGCTTTCCAGCGTCTCGACGACGCGGGCGCGGATGCGCTCGCCGCTCCAACCCTTCTCATGCGCCCTGATGGGATCGGCCATCAGCACGCCGATCCGCATCACCGGATTGAGCGAGTTCATCGCCCCCTGCGGGATCATCGAAATCTGGCTCCAGCGGAAGCGGCGCAGCGCTTCGCCTTCGAGCGCCAGCAGATCGGTGCCGTCGAGCACGGCGCTGCCGGCCTCGATCCGCGCCGGCGGTTTGTGCAGCCGCATCAGCGCCAGCGCCAGGGTCGACTTGCCCGAACCGGACTCGCCGACGATGCCAAGCCGCTCGCCGGCATGGAGGTCGAAACTGACAGCATCGGCGGCGCGGCCGCGCTCGCCCTTGATCAGGTAGGAGACGGTGAGGTCGCGTACCTTCAGAAGCGGTTCGCTCATGCCTGCCTCCTGAGGCGCGGGTTCACCGCCTCGTCGAGGCCGACGCTGATGAGGAACAGGCCGATGAACAGGATCGCCAGGATGACGATGGGCGGCGCCCACCACCACCACATGTTCCGGCCGAAGGCGCCATAGAGCAGCGACCAGTAGACCGTCATGCCGAGCGTCGGGGTGTCCTGCGGGCCGAAGCCGAGGGCTTCGAGACCGAGCGCGGCAAGAATGGCCCCGGACACCGCGGCGACGAAGCTCGACATGATCAGCGGCAAGAGGTTCGGCAACACCTCGAACAGCGCAATGCGCAGGTCGCCCATGCCGGAGATCCGGGCGATCTCGACATAGGCACGCTCGCGCAGCGACAGCACCTGGGCCCGAATGCTGCGGGCCGGATGCATCCAGGCGAGGGCCGCGATGATGAAGGCCATCATCTCGACGCTGACCGAGCGCACCGAGGCGGCGACGATCAGCAGGATCGCCAGCGGCGGGATGGTGAGCACCACCGGTCGCAGTCGAAATGATGCGATCGAGCCAGCCACCGAAGAAGCCGGCGACGAGGCCGAGGAAGGTGCCACCCACCGTACCGATGAGCCCGGCGAGCAGGCCCAGGCGCAGCGTCTGCGGGGTCGATGCGACGATCACCGCCAGCAGGTCACGGCCGCCGCCATCGGTGCCCAGCAGGTAATCGGGCGACGGGGGACGGTTGGTGGGCGCCGAGATCGGCCGCGCCATTTCGGTATCGACCAGCAGCGGGCCGATGATCGCCACGGCAACCAGCGATAGGACGAGCACCAGCCCGGTGGTCATCTTCACGTTGCTGCCGAGTTCGGCGAGGACGCTCAGCACGCCATTGCGGCCGGGCCGGCTCGTGGAAGTGGCCGTGCTCATCGATGGGCAATCCGTGGGTCGATCAGGGGGTAGATGAGGTCGAGGACGAGCACCGCGAGCGCGACCGTCAGCACCAGCACGAAGCAGATGCCCTGGATCATGAAATAGTCCGAGGCCCGCAGCGCGTCGTAGAGCAGGAAGCCGATGCCGGGATAACCAAACGCCACCTCGACCAGCACCGAGCCGGAGGCGATGGTGCCCAGCGACAGCGCCAGGTTGGTCACCTGCGGCAGCATGGCGTTGCGCATGCCATAGGCGAGGAAGATGCGTCGCCTCGACAGCCCCTCGCCCTCGGCGAGCGTCAGGTAGTCCTCACCAAGCACGTTGATCATGGCGCCGCGCATGCCGAGCGCCCAGAAGCCGAGGCCGGCAAGCACGATGGAAAGCGCCGGCAGCACCGCGTGATAGGCGAGGTCGAGCAGCGAGGCCGGGTTGAAGCCGATCACCGTGCCCGAGCTGTAGCCGCCACCGAGCGGAAACCAGTTGGGCCACACCGCAAACACATAGAGCAGGATCAGTGCCAGCAGGTAATACGGGATGGACGAAAAGATCATCAGCAGTGGCGCCAGGGCGCGCGCCAGCCGCGGCGTTCCCGACCAGGCGAGCATGGCGCCGATGACGCTGCCACAGCTGAAGGCGATGACGGTCGCCACCAGCAGCAGGCCGATGGTCCAGGGCAGTGCGGCAACGATCGAACCGGTGACGCTCTGGGGGAAATAGATGATCGAGGTGCCCAGGTCGAACTGCAGCGTGTTCCACACATAGACGACGTACTGGATGAGGATGGGCTGATCGAGCCCGAAGCGCTGGCGGTAGCTGGCAATGATCTCGTCGGCATTCTCGACGGCGCCGCCGCGCGACGTCATCTGCGAGATGACCCCACCGATCGGGTCGCCCGGCACCGAATGCGCGATGATGAAGTTCACCGTCATCGCCGTCAGCACGACGACGAAGAACAGCGCCACACGCTTGAAGAAATAGCCCCAGGTCATGACCGTCTTGTCTGTTGGCAGGCGAGGAAATGGCCGGGCCCCGCGGGGCCCGGCCACCGGATGGCTTACTCGGCGGGTTCGATGGCGACGATCGAGACCAGCGCGCTGGCCCACCAGAAGCACGGCTGGAAGTACGGGTTGTCCGAAGTCGGCCAGTTCTTCCAGTAGGTGTGGTTGTACGAGGCGAGCAGGGCCGAGTCGGTGGTCGGCGCGACCGGCAGGTCACGCAGCCAGATCTCGAGCGCCCGGCGCACGACATCGTTGAACTGCGGATCGTCGGCGGCGAGACGGCCCATCTCCTCGACGATGGCATCGTATTCGGGGTTGGCGTAGCGCGAGTAGGAGCCGGTCGCCGACTTGCCGATCGGCAGGGCGTGGCGGCTGTGGAACATGTCGAACGAGGGGTACGGGTTGTTCACGCCGCCGTTGATCTGGGCCAGCCAGATATTGGCCTTGCCCTGGAACACCTGGTCGGCAAAGCCGGCCGAGTCGACGAGACGGAACTGGGCGTCGAAACCGGCGCGCTTGAGCAGTTCGGCAACCACCGGTGCGGCCTTGGCCGAATCGGCCTCGGTCTGGCGTGCAACCAGGTCGACGACAAGCTTGGCGCCCGAAGCGTCGGCCCAGAAGCCGTCGCCGCCCTTGCTGTAGCCGGCCTCGATCATCAGCGCTTCGGTGGCCTTGGGGTCGAACTCGGTGTTCGGGTGGGCGGCGAACAGGTCCTCGGTGCCTTCGAAGAACGGCGCCAGGGCAGCGAGCGAAGGCGCGGGGAACTTGATCGGGCGCGACATCCCTTCCCAGGCGACGTCGACGATGGCGTCACGGTTGACCGCCTGGCTGACGGCGCGACGAACGAGGGCGTTGTCGAATGGCGGGATGGCGTTGTTGAAGCCGATGATGCGCGGGCCGGCATCGGTATAGGCGTACGGCATTTCCTTGAACCAGGTCACCACCTTGGGGTTGCGCTGGTGCACGGTCTCGAAGCTCGACTTGCCGATGGCGTAGGCGGTGTCGAGTTCGTTATTGATGAGCATCGCGGTGCGGCGCTCTTCATTACCGGCCGAGGTGAAGATGACGCGCTTGGGCGCCGGCAGCTTGGCAAAGCCGGTTTCGGCGCCCCACCAGTTGTCACGACGGGCCCACACCGTTTCCTGGTTGTTCGCCGAGACCAGGCCGAACGGCGAGGTCGAGACCGGCCAGCCCTTGGCGAGGTCGAAATTGGTGAAGGTCGCCGGATCCTGGCCTTCCCAGATGTGCTTGGGCACGATCTGGTTGGTCCAGTAGACCCGGGCGCCGAACATGTTGACCACGTAGCTCGGATTGGTGGCGGTCAGGGTGATCTTCACTGTCAGCGGATCGACCGCGACGATGTCCTTGACCCAGGTCTTGGCGTTGCCGCCCCAGTTGCCCAGGTTGGCCGAATTGTCCTTCAGCATGTTCATGGTGAAGACCACGTCGTCAGCGGTGAACGGCACGCCGTCAGACCATTTCACGCCGTCGCGCAGCTTGATGGTGACTTCGTCGAAGGTCTCGTTGAAGGCATAACTTTCGGCCTGCCAGGGCTGCAGTTCACCGGTTTCAAGGTTGAGGTAGAATAGCGACTCGAACGCCACCTGGTGCAGGCCGCCCTGCAGTGTCGTCGTCGGCAGGAACGGGTTGTAGTTCTCGGGCGTGGCGATCCGTTCCAGGGTGGAATCGAGGATCAGCGTTTCACTGCGCGGCACATCCTGTGCCGCTACCGCTACCGGCGCCAGAACGAGCGCCAGGCCGAGGGCGGCTCCCGACAACAACTGCGTAAAGCTACGACGGCGCATGCGCGCCCCCAGGTCGACCATTGAATCTCTCCCATGCAAAGCGCTGACATCGCGTCGCTGCAACTCGATATGGACAATGCAAAAATTGCATTTGTTGCAGCAAGATATTGAAAGCATCAGAGACGGGGCGAGTCAACATAGTCCGCGACCTGCCGGCTACGACGTTAGGAGAAGGCTTTGAGTGGACCGCCCGCTTACTCGACGGCGACGGACCGCCGCTCGGCAAGGGCGCGTTCGATCGCCGCGATCACCGCGGTGACGTAGGCGCCAAAGCGGGCATCCGGGTGCGTGGTGGGCTGGCCCTCGATCGCCGCCACCAGCGAGGCCAGCGCCTCGCCATAGACCTGCCGCGCATTGGTCCTCCAGTCGAGCACCTGCATCGGCATCTCGCGCTTGCCGGCTTTGCCGTAGATCACCGTTTCACCCGGCACGGAACTCGGCATGTCCATGGCGAGGTTGATGGTGGTCAGGCCGCCATCGCGGTGGCTGAGCACCGCGGCTTTCAGATCGCCGACGCCCGCGCCGGCGGTGACTTCGACGACCGGCCCGAAAATCTGTGTCAGCATGGCGACGGCGTGGGGAACCGTGTCCCACAGGGCGCCGGTGCCGCCGCGCCATTGCGCTGTCGAGTGAAACGGATTGGCCGGATCGACCAGGACGCCCGAAAAGGCATCGACGCGCCCGCCCACCCAGCCGCCGACCTCATGTACGTCGGCCAACCAGGCCCGGATGCGCCGGTTGAGCACGCCAGTGAAGAACACCAGCGATTTTAGCCCCTTCTCGTCGAGCCCGTCGGCAATGCGCCGGGCGGCCTCGACTTCGATCGCTACGGGCTTTTCGAGCAGCAGGTGCTTGCCGGCGGCGATCGCCGCGAGGGCGAACTCGGGTTGCGCCGAAGGCGGCAGTGCGATGCCAACGATGTCGACGCTGTCGAGAAAGCCGGCGAGGTCGGCGTAGGCCGTCGCCCCATGTGCCGTGGCGATCGCCGTGGCCGCGGCGGCGTTGCGGCCATAAACGGAGGTGAATCGAACCACATCGCTGCCGGCTGCCGCCGGAGCCTGCACTTCACTGACCCAAATGCCAGTGCCGATAAATCCAAAGCGAAGTGTCGATTGCGGCATCAGGTGTCCTCCCGGTGACAGGTCCGAACACCATGCCCGGCGGAACCGGTCAACCGGAACTTTCCGCGCATAGACCAGCGCCAAGCAAAAAGGGCGCCCCATCGGGCGCCCCTTGCAACAACGTGCCGCCGTCGTCGCTCAGTAGCGGTACTGCTCGGACTTGAACGGGCCGGTTTCGCTGACGCCGATATAGTCGGCCTGCGACTTCGACAGCTTGGTCAGCTTGGCGCCGAGCTTGGCGAGGTGGAGTTCGGCCACCTTCTCGTCGAGGTGCTTGGGCAGGACGTGCACGGCCTTGGTGAGCTTGTCGCCATTGGTCCACAGCTCGATCTGCGCCAGGGTCTGGTTGGCGAACGAGGCGCTCATCACGAAGCTCGGGTGGCCGGTGGCGTTGCCGAGGTTGACGAGGCGGCCTTCCGACAAGAGCACGATGCGCTTGCCCGGGGCCATTTCGACGATATCGACCTGCGGCTTGACGTTGGTCCACTTGAAGTTGCGCAGCTCCGCCACCTGGATCTCGTTGTCGAAGTGGCCGATGTTGCAGACGATCGCCATGTCCTTGAGGTTGCGGATGTCGTCGAGGCTGACGACGTCCTTGTTCCCGGTGGCGGTGACGACGATGTCGGCGCGGTGCGCGGCGTCCTCGAGGGTCACCACCTCATAGCCGTCCATCGCCGCCTGCAGGGCGCAGATCGGATCGACTTCGGTGACCAGCACGCGAGCGCCGGCGCCGCGCAGCGACTGGGCCGAACCCTTGCCGACATCGCCATAGCCGCAGACGATCGCCACCTTGCCGGCCAGCATCACGTCGGTGCCGCGACGGATGGCGTCGACGAGGGATTCACGGGTGCCGTACTTGTTGTCGAACTTCGACTTGGTGACACTGTCGTTGACGTTGATCGCCGGGAACGGCAGTTCGCCCTTCTGCTGCAACTGGTAGAGCCGCATCACGCCCGTGGTGGTCTCCTCGGAGACGCCACGGATATTGGCGCGGATCTTCGAATAGAAGGTCGGATCCTGGGCCAGGCGCTTCTTGATCAGCGCGAAGAAGATTTCCTCTTCCTCGGAATGCGGGTTGTTCAGCACCGACGGGTCGGTCTCGGCCTTGGCGCCGGTCAGCACCAGCATGGTGGCATCGCCGCCATCATCGAGGATCATGTTCGGGGTCTCACCGCCCGGCCATTCCATCATCCGGTCGGTGTAATCCCAATACTCTTCGAGGCTCTCGCCCTTCTTGGCGAACACCGAGATGCCGGCGGCGGCGATGGCTGCGGCGGCGTGATCCTGAGTGGAGAAAATATTGCAGCTGACCCAGCGGACGTCGGCGCCGAGCGCCTTCAGCGTCTCGATCAGCACGGCGGTCTGAATGGTCATGTGGAGCGAGCCGGCAATGCGGGCGCCCTTCAGCGGCTGCTTGGCCGCATATTCCTCGCGGATCGCCATCAGGCCAGGCATTTCGATTTCGGCCATGCCGATTTCCTTGCGGCCATACTCGGCGAGCCCGATATCGCGGACCACGTAGTCGTTGTTGCTGGCCATCGGCCCTGTCTCCGTCTTGTCGCTGGTGTTGGGGCCTTATACTGAAGGCGGCGGGCGCTATCAACCGGGATATAAAGAAAGCTTTATGTCTCTTGGCTTGACCGCTGCTGGCCGGCAGTGTGTGTTGGCGGCGGGGGGCCTTGAGGAGAACAGCCGTGCGACGCACGACATCGTTTCGACAGGCCATTTTCGCCGCTTCGGCGGCATTGACGCTACTGCTTGCGGGGCCGGCTTCGGCTTGTTCCGACCTGCCCAACATCTGCGCGATGAATGCGCAACACCACCAGAATATGGTCGACATTTCGTCGGGAATGTACTCCTACGGCGATTACTACGGGGATGAAGAATATTACGGCGACGACTATTACGACAGCGGCTACTATAGCGGCGACATCGACTATTCTGCCTATGCTGAGGATCCGGGCCGCTCGCTGAGCAACGAGGCAGCAAGCTTCGTCAGTGCAGTAAGCGCCGAGCAGGCAGCGCTCGAGGAACGGCTGCAGGACCCGGGCTTCCGCAAGGCTTATGAGCGTTACAGCAAGGGCGGCTGGGACTATTTCCAGGACAACGCCAATGCCGCGCCGGGCGAGTATTGTGCCGCCCTCTACTGGCGGGGCGAAGGCATGGTGCGCCTATCCGGGCCGGGCGGCGACTATGCCGGAGCACTCATTACCTTCTGGGGCCCCAATGTCCCGACACCGGCTGAGGTGAAGACCATCAGCGTGACGCTCGATCAGGCCGATGGCGCGCCGCAGAAGGTCAAGGCGTTCAACTATCGCCTCGCCGGCGATGCCTGGGGCGCCATCGCGCTGGCCGTGCCCAGTATCGAGGCGGCGCTCGACGGCATGGAAGACACGCAGAGCTTCAAGCTGCTGGTCGGCAACAAGAAAGTTGCCGAGGTCGAGTGGCAGGGCGGCCTCAAGGCAAAGAGCAAGCTGGAAAGCTGCCTCAGGCGCGGCTGAGCCGAGCGACAAGGTGGCGGCCGATCAGGCTGCCACCTTGGCCCGCTTCAGGCGGCTCGACAGGGCCCCTCAGGGCCGGCGCTCGACATAGCGCACCCGGCGGCGGAACGGCAGCATCAGCACCCCGACGATCGCCGACAGGATCACATAACCCACGGCGAATCCGGCTGCGGCATAGCTGAGCCCCTCGACGGTCACCGGCACGGCCGGCTGGTAGTCGCTGAGGGTGCGCCGGCCGATCTCGCTGTCGAAGTATTCCGGCATGCGGGTGAAGCGCTCCCAGCCAGTGGCGCCGCGTACCTCGGCCAGTGTCGAAGACAGTTCCTGATAGCGCGAAAAAGTCCGCGCCATCGACTCGCCGCGTGCGGCGATGAAGCTGTCACCGGTCTTCGAATAGCGGTCGATCGCCTGCTCGAGGGTGAGGCCGGCTTCCTTGGCCGCCACCTCGAACTCGGCGGTGATGATGCGCAGTTCGTCGACCGCGCCGCCCAGCCGCTGGGTATATTGCTGGGCATATTCGGGGAACTGGCTGAGGCACAGCCCGAGCGCCAGGCCGCCAAGGATGCCGAGTGTCCTGCGCATCAGAGTGCTCCGTTCCACACTGCAACGGCACGAGAGTGCGTGCCGTTCCGAACATAGGAACAGTTGGTGAGCGAGTGGCTAACTCGTCAGAGGTCACAGCCCCAGGACGACGTCGCCTAGGCGATGGCCGCCACGCGCGACGGCACCGGAATGGTGCGCCCGGCGTCGCTCGCCGCTTCAAGCCAACTCTCGATCGCATCGAGAACATTCGCGACGGCCTCCTCGGGCGTGTCGCCATCACTCATGCAACCTGGCAGATCGGGAACCGTCGCCACGAAGCCACCTCCATCCACTTCAGGAAGGGGGGAAACGATCACCGGGTATGTGAGCTTGCTCATCGCGCGGTCCTTACGGCTTCGATGAAGGATAGCAGCTTGCGGATATATACGGGCTTGATGGGCCGTTTGAAAGGTACGGTCAGTATCTCAGGGACTGAGGCGTGCCAGATCTTGTAATGCGAGCCGCCGCCGCGGGGCGGGTCGCAGGAGATTCCGAATTCTCGGCAGACCGCCTCGACATCGGCAATCGACCAGCCGGCGCGTGGACTTTCGGCCATGCGCACCAGCCGCTTGCTCATCGCTACGCGGCCGCTTTGGCCCGCTTCACGCCGCCCGACAGCCCGGCGACCATCGTCGTCACCGCGGCAACGGTGCCGGCGGTGGCCTTGCCGTTTTCCAGCGAGCCGAGCACGGCGTTGCAGATCGCGGTGCCGACGGCGATACCATCGGAATCGCGGCCCATGCTCGCGGCGTCGTCGGCGGTCTTGATGCCGAAGCCGACCACCACCGGCAGGTCGGTATGGCCCTTGATGCGGGTGACCGCCGCGCCCACCGCGTCATGGTTCTTGATGCTGGCGCCGGTAATGCCGGTCATCGAGACGTAGTAGACAAAGCCCGAGGTGTTGGCGAGCACCGCCGGCAGGCGCGCATCGTCGGTGGTCGGGGTGGCGAGGCGGATGAAATTGAGGCCGGCCTGGAGCGCCGGGATGCAGAGCTCGGCGTCCTCTTCGGGCGGCAGGTCGACGACGATCAGCCCGTCGACCCCGGCCGCCTTGGCAGCCGTGAGAAAGGTATCGACGCCGAAGATGTAGATGGGGTTGTAGTAGCCCATCAGCACGATCGGGGTTTCGTCGTCCTGTTTGCGGAAGGCTTCGACCATACCCAGCGTCTTCTTCATCGTCTGGCCCGCCGCGAGGGCGCGCTGGCCGGCGGCCTGGACGCCAGGGCCATCGGCCATCGGGTCGGAGAACGGCATCCCGAGTTCGATGATGTCGGCGCCGGCGCCCGGCAGCGCCTCGAGGATGGCCTGCGCCGTGGCGAGATCTGGATCACCGGCCATGGTGTAGGCGACGAGCGCCGGACGGTTCTGCGAGGCACAGAGCGCAAAACGGGCGGGGATGCGGGTGGTCATCAGCTGTTCATTCCCAGATAGCGGCCGACACTCTCGACATCCTTGTCGCCGCGACCGGAGAGGCAGAGGACGATGGTCTCGTCCTTGCCCATGGTCGGCGCGACCTTCATCAGCTGCGCCAAACCATGCGCGCTTTCGAGCGCCGGAATGATGCCTTCGAGCCTGGTGCAGAGCTGGAAGGCTTCGAGCGCTTCCTTGTCGGTGATGGGCGCGTAGGTGACGCGCTTGGTATCGTGGAGGTACGAATGCTCCGGCCCGACGCCGGGATAGTCGAGGCCGGCCGAAATCGAGTGGCCTTCAAGAATTTGGCCGTCGGCATCCTGCAGCAGGTAGGTGCGGTTGCCGTGCAGCACGCCGGGGCGGCCGCCGGTCATCGAGGCGGCATGGCCGTTCTCGACCTCGATGCCATGGCCGCCGGCTTCGGCGCCATAGAGCTTGACCGAGCGGTCGTCGAGGAAGGCGTGGAAGGTGCCGATGGCGTTGGAGCCGCCGCCGACGCAGGCGACCACCGCATCAGGCAGGGCACCGGTCTCGGCCTGCATCTGCGCCTTGATCTCTTCGCCGATCACCGACTGGAAGTTGCGCACCATCTCCGGATAGGGGTGCGGGCCGGCTGCGGTGCCGATCAGGTAATAGGTGGTCTCGACATTGGTAACCCAGTCGCGCAGCGCCTCGTTCATGGCGTCCTTGAGCGTGCCGGCGCCGGCGGTGACCGGGCGGACCTCGGCGCCGAGCATCTTCATGCGCAAGACGTTGGGATATTGCCGCTCGACGTCGGTGGCGCCCATGAACACCACGCAGGGCAGGTCGAACTTGGCGCAGACCGTCGCCGTCGCCACGCCGTGCTGGCCGGCGCCGGTTTCGGCGATGATGCGGGTCTTGCCCATGCGCTTGGCGAGCAGGATCTGCCCCAGCGTGTTGTTGATCTTGTGCGAGCCGGTGTGGTTCAGCTCTTCGCGCTTGAAGTAGACCTTGGCGCCGCCCAGTTGCTCGGTCAGCCGCTCGGCGAAATAAAGCGGCGAGGGGCGGCCGACATAGTGGGTGGCAAGGTGCTTGATCTGGGCCTGGAACTCGGGATCATCCTGCGCCGCGCGATACGCCTTCTCGAGATCGAGGATCAGCGGCATCAGCGTTTCGGCGACGAAGCGCCCGCCATAGAGCCCAAAGCGACCCTGCTCGTCGGGGCCGTTGCGAAGGGAATTGGCCCCGGTCGCGGTCACTGCTGAACTCCTACCCGTGTGCGGCTCGCGCCTTGTCGATGAAAGCCCGGATCAGCGCCGCGTCCTTGACGCCGGGCGCGGTTTCGACGCCGGAGGAGACATCCACGGCCATCGGTCGAACGGCCCGGATTGCCTCTCCCACCGTCTCGGGCGTGAGGCCCCCGGAAAGCATGAATGGAAGGTTGGGGTCAAGCGCCTTGAGCAGGCTCCAGTCGAACGGCACGCCGTTACCGCCGGCGCGATCGGCCCCCTTGGGCGCCTTGGCGTCGAGCAGGATGCGATCGGCGATGTCGGCGAAGTCGGCGACATGCGCCACATCCTCGGGCGTGCTGATGCCGATGGCCTTCATGATGGCGATGCCGGCCTCGTCGCGGATCGCCTCGACGCGATGCGGCGTTTCCGGGCCATGCAGCTGGATCCAGTCGGGCGACAGAGCCGCGATCTCCATGACGCAGGAATTGTCCGGGTTGACCAGCACAACGCAGGTTTCGATCCGGCCACGCGCTGCCGAGATCAGTTCCTGCAGCGTTTCGAGATCGACATGCCGGGGGCTGCGCTCGAAATGCATGAAGCCGACGATATCGGCGCCGGCGTCGATGGCGGCGTCGAGCAGTGCCGGGGTCCTGATGCCGCAGATCTTGACGATGAGGGGGTCGGACATGTGCCTTGGATCAGTTGGGAACGAAATCTTCGGCGCCGAGCGCCGGGGGCTCGGGCGAGCGGCGGGCAACCTCGAGCTCGCGATGCAAGCGTTCGGTCTCGCGCTTGAAATGGCGCTCGTCGCGGCGATGCGGCCCCTGGGCGAACCAGGTGGCAACGCCGCCGAGCAGCACGCCGACCAGCAGCACGGCAAACAGCACCAGGAATAACGGCACCCCAACACCCGGCGAGCTCAACGCTTCGACCGGCGCGAAGGGGTTGAAATTCACCACCACCAGTTGGCGGTTGGCCAGGGCGAATACGATCAGCACCGCGCAAAGCGGCACCAGCACGAACCAGCCGACAATGCGTCTAATCATCGGAAATGCCAGACATCATCCCGCGCGATTGATCCGCTCACGGATTTCCTTGCCGGCCTTGAACTGCGGCACGTACTTCTCGCCGACATCGACGGTTTCGCCGGTCCTGGGGTTGCGGCCGACCCGCGCCGGCCGGTTCTTGACCGAAAAGGCACCGAAGCCGCGCAGCTCGACGCGGTCTCCGCGGGCCATCGCGTCCCCGACCTCATCGAGGATGGCATTCACGATGTTCTCGATATCGCGCTGAAACAGATGCGGATTCTCGTCGGACAGTCGCTGCACGAGTTCGGACTTGATCATACCGCCCCCCGGCGCACTCCACGGGTCGATGGGGTTCACATCGATGGGTTAGCCTGCCAAAGCGAGACCAAACCGTCAAGGGACATCGCCCCGTCGACACCAGAGCGCATCACTTCTGCGGCACTCTGGCCGAGCCAGCGGGTGACGCCGAACCAGCCTTCGGCCGGCAACGGAAAGTAATCGACGACCGGCAAGTCGGCGGCGATGGCTTTGTCGCTCTCGAGCCAAGTAATGGCCTCGGCCTCGCCGCCGATCGCATCGATCAGCCTGGTCTCGATACCCTGGCGGCCGGTGATGATGCGGCCATCGGCCAGCGCCAGGGTTTCGGGCCGCGGAATGGCGCGGCGCTCGGCGACGATATCGACGAACCACTCGAACGAATCGTTGACCAGCGCCTGCAGCGAGGCCCGCACCTCCCCCTGCATCGGCTCGTTGAAGTCGGGCTCGGCCTTGAGCGGCCCGGTCTGCACCTTGTCGAGATTGACCCCGATGGTGTTGAGGAGCTTGCCCGCATCGACGTGCTGGTAGAGCACCCCGATCGAGCCGACGATCGACAGCCGGCGGGCAAAGATGCGGTCGGAGGCAATGGCGGTCATATAGGCGGCCGAAGCGCCGAGCTCGCTGATCACCGCCACCACCGGCTTTTTGGCACGCAGCGCGCCCAGCGCCTCATAGAGCTCCTCGCCGCCGGCCGTGGTGCCGCCGGGCGAATTGATGGCGACGATCACCGCTTTCACGGCGTCGTCTTCGGCGAGCTTGTCGAGGATCTTGAGCCGGGCCGGATCGGTCATGATGGTGCCGGTGATGCTGACCCGGGCGATGCGGTCGCCGGGGCCGCCCTGCTCCATGGCGAAGCGGCCGATAATTGCCAAAACGGCAGCGGCCAGCGCCAGGAAGAACAGCACCCGCCACAGCCGGCGCGACCGCCGCAGCCGGGCATTGGCGGGGATCAGGTGCGCGCTGTCGCCGGAAGTGTCGGTCATCGGGGCCTCATACTGGATTGTCGGGAGGTAACCCGCGGGGGGCGGCAAATGCAAGGCGGAGAAGGGTTGCGGGCCGAGGCTCTGTAAGTCCCCCAAACTCGGTGTCATCCCCGCGAAAGCGGGGAACTCCGTTTGGGATCGTGCGGCAGGCCAAGAAAACAGAGGTTCCCGCTGTCGCGGGAATGACCCGGTGGGTGGGGCCTGGATCACACAGTGGGGGGAAGATCAGTGCCGCCCCTACACCGTCAGCCGCTGCCGCTCGGTCTTGATGAAGCCGGCGAGGTGATCGGCCTCGAACAGGGTCAGCGCCCTGCCCTGCTGCAGCAGGCGGTCGCGTTCGGCTTTGCCCAGCGCCGCCTCGAGCAAGGCGGAGAGCCGGTTACGCTGCATCTCCTCGGTGGCCTGGCGACCATCGATCCAGCCCTCGAAACTCTTGTCGGTGAAGCCGACCAGCAAAGCGGCAACATCATGGGCACCGCGGGTCGCGAGGAGTTCGGCGGCATTCTGCAACAGGCACCAATGCCACTGCCCGCCATCGCGCGGCACGATCTCGGCAGCTTCGTAGAGCGGCGCCACGGCGCCATCGAAATCGCCCAGCGTCATGCGATAGGCGGCGTTGTTGTTGAGATGGAAGCCGAGTTGCAGGCTGCGCCCGGCGGCGCGCAGTTCCGGCATGATCTGGTCGGAGAGGGAGAGCGCGCGGACGGTATCGCCACCCTTGTGCAGCATCTCGGCGAGGTTCATCACCGAGCGGAAGCGACCCTTGGGGTTGCCGACCTCGAGATGCATGGCGAAGCCGGCTTCGGCGCGGGCGAGGCCGGAGGTGGTGTCGCCGCGGGTCCAGGCCTGGGTGCCGATGCCCACCAGCGCCCAGGATTTGACCTTGCTGGGCGGCATGTCGGCGATCAGCGTTTCGAGCTCGGCGACCAGCGGCTCGGCATCGCCCTGGTGTCGGAAGAAGATGTTGATCCAGGCGGTGAGCACCAGGGCCTGGGTGTAGTGCAAGCGGTCGTCGCTGTGGCGGAAGAAGGCCAGAGCCGGCTCGAGCCCCTGGTAGGCGCGCACATCCATGGCATTGTAGCGGCCGATCTCGCCAAGAGCCAATTGCAGCCGGGCAGCCGTTTCGGACGGCACGGCGCCGACCAGCGACATGCCGGCCTCGATGGTGGCCAGCCCCTCGGCGCCCAGTTGCTCTTCCATGAAATAGCGGTAGGAGCCGGCGGCGAGCTCGACATAGGTCGGCCAGTCGGCGCGGGTCTTGGTCCAGGCCAAAGCGGCGCGGAGGTTGTCGCCGTCCGGACGATAGATCTGGTCCCAGCGCTCGTCGGGCAGCACCTCCCAGCGCAGCACGCTGTCGGCGAACAGGTCGCGGATATAGCCGGCGTGGCGGTCGCGGGTGATGACGTCCTCGCCGGCCTCGGCCAGCTTGTCGAGGGCGAAATGGCGGGTGGAATCGAGCAGGCGGTAGCGCGCCCGATCCTGCCCGTCGCGCACCACGAGCGAGCGGCGCACCAGTTCGGCGACCCGCGTCTCGGCCCCCTCCCCGGCCACGGCGTTGACGGCTGGAATCGAGAAGCTGCCCTGGAACACCCCAAGGGCGCGCAGGGTGCGCTGGTCGTCCGGCTCGAGCAGGTCGTAGCTCCAGGCGAGCGAGGCGGCGAGCGAGCGGTGACGCGGCAACGCCGGGTCCCAATCTGCCTCGAGGCTCGCCAGTTGCTGCTCGAGCTGGCGGTCGACGGTCTCGATGCCGACCGTCGCGGCGCGGGCTGCGGCCATCTTCAGCGCCAGCGCCACCCCGTCGAGGCGGCGGCAGAGCCGGGCAACGATCGGCAACTCGTCGGCCGAGAGCTTTTCGCCGAACGCCTCGTAGCAATAGGCGAGGAACTGCGCCGAGGCGGCCTCGGCCAGTTCACCCTCATCGGTGACGGCGAAAGGCAGGAGCTTGAAGACATGCTCCTCGGGCAAGGCCAGCGGCACCTGCGAGGTGGCGAGAATGCGGATATGCGGCACCTCGGCGAGCAGCGTGCGGATAACGCGCGCCGCGGCGCCGCGCACATGCTCGCAGTTGTCGAAGATCAGCACCGCTTCGGTCGGCCGCAGATACTCCACGATCGACTCGAGCGAGCGGCTGCCGGCGCGGAACGGCACGGCGAGGGTCTGGATCAGGACACTCTCGATGAACTCGCCGCTGCCGAGCGAGGCGAGGTCGACCATCCAGACGCCGCCATCGACTGAGCCCAGCGTCTCTGCCACCGCGACGGCCAGCGTGGTCTTGCCGACCCCGCCGGGGCCCAGAATGCTGACCAGGCGATGCTGCTCGAGCAGGCGCGCCACGGCATCGATTTCGACCTCCCGCGCGACGCAGTCGGCACGATAGCGTCCCAGGTTGCCGTCGGCGCCGGCGGCGAGCGGCCGCACCGGCTCCTCGTTCTCCATCGGCTGGGGGCCGACATACTTGTAACCGCGGCCATGCACGGTGGCGATGAAGCCGGGGCCGAGCGCCTTGCGCAGCGCCGACATATGGACCTGCAGCGTATTCTCCTCGACCACCACGCCGGGCCACACCGCATCGAACAGAGCGGACTTGTCGAGCAGCTGGTTGGGCTCGGCCAGCAGCGCCTCGAGCAGGTCGAAGGAACGGCCCGACAGCTCGATCAGCCCGTCGGGGCCGATGAGCTCGCGTTCACGCGGCCGGATCCGGTAGTCGCCAAAGCGTTTTTCCATTGCGCCACCATAGCCTAGTCACCTGATTCAGGTCGATCAGGACTGCTTCAGAACTCTTCAGGATTGCCCCAAGGACTGCCGGGCCGATCGGGGCGATGATCATCGCATCAGATCCGAGGAGACGGACAAATGCTTTACCAGCCCAAGCCCCGCAACCCCGCCGCAGCGCTCGCCCGGCACGTTCTCGTCGCCATCGCCGGGGTGTTCGCCGGTCTCGGCCGCGGCCATTCCGATGGCGCCTATCTCGAGGGCATGCGCGGCAGCGAACTCGAAGACCTCGGCCTGCGCCGCGGCGACGATGGCAGCTACCGGACGTTCAAGTGAGGGTCAGCCGGCTTTCTTGGTTTGGGCTGCCACGTATTCCCGCAGGACGCGGTTCATATCGGTCTGGTAGCCCTTGCCTCCGGGTGCTTGCCGCCTGAACCAGTCGATCACATCGGCATCGATGCGCAGCGTCACCTGGTGCTTCATCGCGCGGTACATGCTGCCACGCTTGGCATTGGCAAAGAACTCGTCGCCTGCCTCGGGAATGTCGGAAAAATCGATCTCGTCGTCCGGCAGATCCTTGAGAGCATCGATCCGCGCAATCTGCTCTTCGGTTAGCGGCTTGCGGACATACTTGACGATCCGCTCTTTACTGTCGCTCATAACGTGCACGCTCCCCTCTGGAGGCAGCCCGGGCCGAGATGATCCGGGTAGATGGCTCGCCGTCGCCACGGTATCGCCTCGTGTGAACCACGAAGAACACAGTCTCGCGGACGCGTCCTATCGTCTCAAAACGGACCTCTTCGCCGAACTCGGATTGCTCCGTCAGTTCATCGGGGTCGTCGAAGACCTCGATCGCATCTTCGAACGCCACACCATGCTTGGCGAGATTGATGGCGTTCTTGTTCTCATCCCATTCGAACTCCACGCGCCATTCCCTTCGCGTCGCCAATATGTAACTACAAAATTGTAACTACGCAAGCGTTCGCACCATGTAGCGCGCCTCCGCCTCGTAGCTCAGCAGCTTGCCGTAGAGCTCGGGAACCTCGGTCACCTCGAAACCGTGGCGCTGCCAGAACGGGATCGAGCCGTTCACCGCAACCAGCGTCATGGTGGGGTAGCCTTCGACGCTGGCATGCTTGACCAGCGCCTCAACGATCTTGGAGGCCGCGCCGACCCGGCGGGTCACCGGCAAGAGGCAGAGATCGTGCACGTAATACGTGTCGGGCTCGACCGGCAGCGCCTTCAGCAGGGTGTTGAGCGGCGGCAGGGTGCCGTAGAGCCAGGGGTGGCTCAGCACATAGCCGGCCGGCTTGTCGCCGATTTCCAGCAGATAGCAGCCGGGGCGGTAGAGCTTCAGCCGCTCGGCCAGCACCTCGGGCGTTTCGAAGAAATCGACATGCACGGTATCCGCAATGCCCTGCACCGCCGGCAGGTCATAGCTGGTCATGGCGCGCCAGGCGACATCCTTCAGAAGCATCATTTCCCCCAAACAAAGGGCCCGCACCTGATGGTGCGAGCCCCGAAGATACGAGACCTGCGAGCGCTCGGAGTGATCCGGGCGCCCGCGGAACGCTTACTTGTCGTCGCGGCCCTTTAGCGCGGCGCCCAGGATGTCGCCGAGCGAAGCGCCCGAGTCCGACGAACCATAGGCGGCCACGGCTTCCTTCTCCTCGGCGATTTCAAGCGCCTTGATGGAGAGCTGGATGCGCTGGGTCTTGCGATCGTACTGGGTGACGCGCGCGTCGACCTTCTCGCCCTTCGAGAAACGCTCCGGACGCTGGTCGTTGCGGTCACGCGACAGATCGGCGCGGCGGATGAAGGCGGTCATCTCGGTGTCGTTGATGCGCACTTCGATGCCGCCATCGTTGACCTCGGTCACGGTGCCGGTCACCACGGAACCCTTGCGGATGCCGTCGCCGCCGGCATCGGCCACTTCGCCGACCGCCAGCTGCTTGATGCCGAGCGAGATACGCTCCTTCTCGACGTCGACGTCGAGCACCTTGGCCTGGACGATATCACCGCGGTTGTAGGCCTCGAGAGCCTGCTCACCCGGCTTCTGCCAGTCGAGGTCGGAGAGGTGGACCATGCCGTCGACATCGCCATCGAGGCCGATGAACAGACCGAACTCGGTCTTGTTCTTGACCTCGCCTTCGACAACCGTACCCGAGGGGTACTTGTCGGCAAAGGTTTCCCAGGGGTTCGCAAGCGTCTGCTTGAGGCCCAAGGAGATACGGCGCTTCTCGGGATCGACCTCGAGCACCATCACTTCGACTTCCTGCGAGGTCGAGACGATCTTGCCCGGGTGGACGTTCTTCTTGGTCCAGCTCATCTCGGAGACGTGGATCAGGCCTTCGATGCCCGGCTCCAGTTCGACGAACGCACCATAGTCGGTGATGTTGGTCACGCGGCCGGTGAACTTGGCGCCGACCGGATACTTGGCGGCAATGCCATCCCACGGATCGGCCTGCAGCTGCTTCATGCCCAGCGAGATACGGTGGCTCTCGTGGTTGATGCGGACGATCTGCACCTTGATGGTCTCGCCGATCGACAGCACTTCGGACGGGTGATTGACCCGGCGCCAGGCGATGTCGGTGACGTGCAGCAGGCCGTCGATGCCGCCGAGGTCGACGAACGCACCGTAGTCGGTGATGTTCTTGACCACGCCGTCGACGACCTGGCCTTCCTCGAGCTGCTGGACGATCTCGGAACGCTGCTCAGCGCGGCTCTCTTCGAGGATCGCACGACGCGACACGACGATATTGCCGCGGCGCTTGTCCATTTTGAGGATCTGGAACGGCTGCGGCACATTCATCAGCGGGCCGATATCGCGGATCGGGCGGATATCCACCTGCGAGCGCGGCAGGAAGGCAACGGCGCCTTCGAGGTCGACGGTGAAGCCGCCCTTGACCTGGTTGAAGATGATGCCTTCGACGCGCTGGTTGGCGTTGTACATCTCTTCGAGCTTGACCCAGCTCTCTTCGCGGCGAGCCTTCTCACGCGAAAGCACGGCCTCGCCGACGGCGTTCTCGACGCGATCGACATAGACTTCGACGAGCGAACCCACCTTGATGGTGCCGTCACGGCCGGCGGCGCCGAATTCCTTCAGCGCGATGCGGCCTTCGGTCTTCAGGCCGACGTCGATGATGGCGAGATCCTTCTCGATCGCCACGACGGTGCCCTTGACCACGGTCCCTTCCAGCGGCTCGTTCTCGAGGAACGAGTCCAGCAGCAGGGATTCGAAATCTTCCTTGGTAACAGTTTGAACTGCCAAACGACTTCTCCAATGCGCCCGGTGGCTTGAGGTGAAAGGCCCGGTTGCCAATCGCCGTACAAAGGCGATCCGGTGCGCTGGCGCGCGAGCCATATGGGTTCAGGATTGGTTTCCGCTGCCGGCTCTTGGAGCATGCCGGGGGACGAAAGCCGCAAGGTTTGGTTTTGAGGCTAGAGCCTCGCCTTGCGCGCCATGACCCCGTCGACAATGGCGACGGCTGCGCGGAGTGCGGCCTCTATATCCAAGAGCGTGGTGTCCAGCAAGTGGGCATCGGCTGCGGGGTAGAAGCCGCCATTGGGGTTTGCCATGTCTCGGGCGTCCCGCTGCTCTATCTGGTGATAGAGGGCGTAGCGATCAACCACCTGGCCGCGCGCCTCGAATTGGCGGGCGCGGCGTTCCATGCGCGCTTTGCTGTCGGCCTGGATAAACAGCTTCACGTCGGCATCGGGGGCGATCTTGGTGCCGATGTCACGGCCGTCGAGTACGGCGCCGCCGGGCTGGGTAGCGAACTGGCGCTGGAAGTCGAACAGCGCGGCCCGCACTTCGGCGATCACCGCCACCTTGCTGGCGAGCGAGCCGGCCTCGGCCGAGGAGAGGACGGACGGATCAAGATGGGCGGCATCGACGGCTCGCGCTGCGGCGATCGCCTGTGCCTCGAACTCCGGTGTGTTCTCATAGCCGGCAACGGCGCGGCCGACGGCGCGATAGAGCAGGCCGGTATCGAGATGTGGCAGGCCATAGTGCCGGGCGAGACCGGCCGCCAGCGTGCCCTTACCGGATGCTGCCGGTCCATCCACCGCGATGATCATTGCCCCTCCGCGCGCCTGCCGCTCGCCGGCCCTCCGTATCATGCTGTCCGGGCGGGCTGCCAGCATGGCGCCGCACTACCCCCAGGGATCGGTTGGGCGAGGCCGTATTTTGGGTTTGACAGGGCGAAACTTTCACCCTAACCGGACGTTTCCCTGCGGGTGGCCCCGCCTTTCTACACGAGGAAGCAATTGGCCAACGACGAACGCGGTACGAAACGGGAAGATCCCGATACCGGCAAGAAGTTCTACGACCTGAATAAGGATCCGATCGTCTCGCCTTACACCGGCAAGTCCTATCCGCGCTCCTATTTCGAGCAGAACGCCGTGGCGGCGGTGCGCGCCAAGGCCGCAGTTGCTCGCGACGACGAGGATGACGAGGAAGAGACGGAAGTCGAGGAAGCGGCCGAGCCCGGCGCGCCCGAGATCGTCTCGCTCGAGGACGCCGATGCCGAAGAGGCAGGCGCCGATGACGGTGAAGAGATTCCTGATGTCGAGGACGTCGAAGACGTCGAAGATATCGGCGACGACGACAGCGACGTGTTCCTCGAAGAGGACGAAGACGAGGACGAGAACCTCGACTTCGACGTCGGCGGCGGGGACGAGCGCTAAGCGCACGGCCTCTCCGGCGCGGTCACAGCGGCAAAACTTGCCAAGTTTTGCAGACCGCGCATCACCCACGAAATAACCCCTTGCATGCAAGAGGTGACGTGGGTAGATAGCACCGCGCTTCGACGGGAGACCGCCGCGGCGCATACCCAAAGGCACGATGCACCTAAGACAATCGTGCCACCGGATGTGATCCACGGATCGTTGATGGGGCCATAGCTCAGTTGGGAGAGCGCTTGCATGGCATGCAAGAGGTCGTCGGTTCGATTCCGATTGGCTCCACCAAATCCCGGTATTCGCAGCAGTTCATGCGGCGGTCCGGAAAGACCTGATATCTCAGGCCGTTAACCCCGTTTTACAGAACATCAACTGTTCGCCGCCATCCACTGCGAACCGCCGATTTCCGTCCTTTTCAGCCATAGGTCGCATGTTTCGAGCTTGCCTCCGGCGGGCCACCCGCGGAGCCCACGGTTGCGGCGCGTAGGTCGCTAGTGCAATACCAACGGCATGCGCGAACACTCACACCTCTGGCCGGGCGTGCCGCTCGCACTTGGCTCGGCCGTCCTGTTTGGCGCCTCGGCGCCACTGTCTAAGTGGCTCATCGGGTCCGTTGACCCGTGGCTGCTCGCCGGCATCCTGTATCTCGGCGCCGGCATCGGCTTGGCCATCGTTCACCTTGGTCGGTCCGTCCTGGGGTTGCCGCGCGTGGAGGCGCCGCTCAAGCGCGCGGACCTGCCATGGCTCGCGGCCGTGCTGTTCTTTGGCGGGTTCCTTGGTCCGCTGCTCCTGATGTTCGGCCTGTCCATGACCTCGGCCTCATCCGGTTCGCTGCTCCTCAACCTGGAGGGGCTCGCTACCATGGGCATTGCGTGGTTGGTGTTCCGAGAGAACGTGGACCGGCGCCTGCTCATCGGCGCGTTTGCCATCCTGCTCGGCGCCGCCCTGCTCGCGTGGAATGGGCAGGGATTCAGCCTAGGCCTCGGCGGACTGCTCATCGCCGGGGCGTGCCTTGCATGGGGCATAGACAACAACCTTACCCGCAAGCTGTCCTCCGCGGACCCGGTGCAGATCGCGATGATAAAGGGGCTGGTGGCTGGTGGCGCCAACCTCGCGCTCGCGCTCGCCTCCGGCGCCCCCGTCGCCTCGGCCGGGCTCGTCGCGGCCGGTGCCGTGGTGGGCTTCTTTGGCATCGGCGTTAGCCTTGTGATGTTCATGCTCGGGTTGCGTCACCTCGGCACGGCGAGGACCGGCGCTTATTTCTCGCTCGCGCCGTTCATCGGGGCGCTGCTCGCGCTGGTCCTGCTCGGTGAGCCAATGACCTGGCAACTCGGCATCGCCGGGGCGCTGATGGCCTTGGGCCTGTGGTTGCACCTATCCGAGCGCCACAGCCATGAGCACACCCACGAGCCGCTAGAGCACGAGCACCGCCACGTCCACGATGAGCACCACCGGCACGCCCATGATGGCTCGGTGACCGAGCCGCACTCGCATTGGCATCGGCACGAGCCGCTCCGTCATGGCCATCCGCACTACCCGGACCTCCACCACCGGCATGGGCACGGCTAGCCGCTATGCTGGACCTCTTGGTGGGTCTCCAAGCCTCGGTGCAGTCGGCGTTTACCGGCCACATTTCCGCATTTGCGCAGACGCGGGACTTCGTGGCGTTGCTCGCGCTACTGCCAACGGCCTTGGTATTCGGGGCGGTCCACGCGCTTACGCCCGGTCACAGCAAATCGCTATTGGCCTCCTACCTTGTCGGGTCCGGTCTCTCTCGGACGCGGGGGATGGCAACCGCCCTCATCCTCACTGTGACGCACATCGGTAGCGCGGTCATCGTTGCGCTCGTGGCCAATGAACTGGTGAGCCGCACCATCACAGGCGCCGGCAGGGCGCCCATCTTGGACCTCGTGAGCCGAGGGACGCTGGTGGTGATTGGCGTTTGGCTGGTGGTCCGGGCGCTTCTCAATAGGCCGCATGTCCACGGCGAAGGCGCTGCAATGGGCTTCGTGGCCGGACTTGTGCCATGCCCGCTTACGCTGTTCATCATGTTCTATGCGGTCTCCAAGGGCGTGCCGGAGGCCGGTCTGCTCTTTGCCGCGGCAATGGTGGGTGGAGTCGGTGCCGTGCTCTTGGGTGTTGCCCTGTTCACGCTGCTTGCTCGCGACGCGCTCTCGGCGCGCATCGACCAACTGGCGTTCGCCGGGCGGGTGCTGGAGGGCGGGGCCGGGGTGTTCCTGTTGGCGATTGCCATGACGGAGCTACTCGGCCGGTGACTTGTCGGCCGTTGCAACTCAAAATGACAAAAAGGGCGCCCCGTTACCGGGACGCCCCTCGTCTAGAAAAGCCGTGCGATGCCGGCGAACCATAAAGCAAGCGGGTAGAATTTCCGCCCGATGGCCACGCGGCATACCGTACCGTCCGGCTTGCTGGCTTCGATAGCGAGGAACAGGCCCAATGCTGTTCTCCGTACCTATGCGCGGGTCCCCCGGCGCTCTCCCGTACTCTCGCCCCTCTGATCAGCGCTTGAGCAGCGCCGCGAATTCGCGGAGGTCGGCGGCGAAGAATTCGGGGTCCTCCCAGGCTGCGAAATGGCCGGCCTGCTGCATGTCGTGGAACTGCACCACATTGCCGCCGGTCTGCCGGTCGGCCCATTCGCGCGGCAGGCGCACGCCGCCGGGGATTGGGACCTCGGTCGCCACCGCGACCGGCACACTGGTGTTGGTGCCCTTGATGGTCGGCGGCTGCATGGCGTTCTGGCTGTAGATCCGGAACGACGAGGCCGCCGTCTCGGTCAGCCAGTAGATCATGATGTTGGTGATCAGTTCGTCCTTGCCGAAGCGCTCGTCCGCCGCATCGCCCACGCCCATGCCGGCCATGAAGCTCATGATCCAGGCCGCGAGCCCGACCGGGGAGTCGTTCATCGCGAACGCCAGGCTTTGCGGCTTGGTCGCATGCACCAGGTTGAAGGCGCCATGCTGAAAGAACCACTGCTGGATGGCGCCGGCATAGGCCTGCTCCGGCGGGGACAGCACGGTGAAATCGGTGGTGTGGTCGGGATAGCCGACATCGGTCACGTGATAGCCGAGCAGCTGTTCGGGGTGACGCTGGGCCAGCGACATGGAGATGATCGAGCCGCTATCGCCGCCGGCGGCGATGAACTTGTCGTAGCCGAGCGTCTCGGTCATCAGGCGAGCGAAGAGATCGGCAACCTGATCCATCGGCAGGGCCGTCCGGCCGGAAAACCCGGTCCCCGGAATGGAGGGGACGACAACGTGGAAATCTTCGGACAGCCGCTCGACCACCCGGTGGTAGCGGAAGAACGAATCCGGCCAGCCGTGCAGCAGCAGGATCGGGGTGGCGTTCGGGTTGCTCGAGGGACGGTGGACGAAGTGCAGGTCCACGCCATCGAGTTCGACCTTGAAGTTGCCAAGGGCGTTGAGACCGGCTTCGGCGCGGCGCCAATCGTAGTCGTTGATCCAGTAATCGGTCAGTTGCTTGAGATAATCGAGATTGGTGCCGATGGACCACCCCGCATCGGCGGGCTGATCGGGCCAGCGGGTGTGCTGCAGCCGATACTTGAGGTCGGCGAGCTGCGATTCCGGAATGGCGATCTCGAAGGCGGTTGGGTTGGTCATGGTGGTCGTCTCCTCTGAATGGGCGGCTTTGGATGTGAAGCTGGCGAGCAGGGCTGAGGCGGCGAGGGCCTTGGAAAACTGACGGCGGTTCATCTCTCATCTCCACGCTTGTCTGATGGGATGAGGCTACGAGGAGGGGCCGCGCGGGGATTGGAAAAATCCGACAATCAGCGAGCCGCGCGCCAATCCGTACAGCGGTACAACCGATCTTAACGGCGCATTTCCGAAGCGGGACTAGCCTTGGCCTGGCCGCCAGTGCGGGCGGCTACCCCAGAATTCAGCCGGATGCCCCAGTGAGTTCCTCGTCGGCCGCATTTGACAGATCGCCGAGTGAGACCACGCAGCGGCAAAACGTGGTGGCGCTGGTGTTCCTGTTGTGCACCGCGCTGGCCTTCATCATCCGCTTCACTATCCCGGCGCAGCTGATGAATCGGTTCGTGGCCTACACCGAGGTAACCGGCTCGTTCTACGAGAAGCTGCATTTCGGCACCTATGCCGTGCTGTTGCTGCTGCCTGTCGTGCTGCTCAGCCGGCCGTTCCTGTTGCGCGGCGACGAGATCGGCAAGTTCCGGGCGCTGGTGCGCTACAGCGCGCTGATCCTGCTGCTGGTGCTGTTCATGTTCGTCACCGGGCGGGCAGGTTCGTCGGTACTGCTGGTCGACACGTACCTCGTGACCGGCGCGGCGGGCCTGATCATGCTGGCGCTCAACCCGCGGTCGCGCCGGGTGCTCGGCGACATCACGCTGGGGGTGCTGATCCTCAGCGCCGGCATCGGCATCGTCGAAGCGGTCACCCAGCAGCGGATCATGCCCTATGACGCAGTGGAGCTGGTGTTCCGGCCGGTCGGCCTCTCCGAGCATCCGCTGGCGCTCGGCACCACCTGCGCCACCGCCGTGGGTTTCGTGGCGCTGACCAGGTGGCCGGTGTGGATCCGCATCGCCTCGATCATGCTGCTGTTCATCGGCGCGGCGGCCTCCGGCGCGCGCATGGCGCTGCTGGTCACCGTGATCGAAATCTTCGCGCTGATCATCATCGTGCCCTGGCCGCCGCTGTCGCCGCGGCACCAACGGCAGGCCAAGCTGTTCGTCCTCCTCGCCACCGCGGCAGGCGGCGCGGTGCTGATCGCCGTGCTGCTCTCGGCGGGTCTGCTCAGCCGGTTTACCAGCACCCTGTTCGACGAGAATTTCTTCGTCAGGGTGAGCATCTACGACGTGTTCAAATATGTGAGCTTCGAGCAGGTGATGTTCGGCATGGACGGCACCGAGCTGGTGAATATCGTGCAGCAGAAACTGCACATGCCGACGATCGAGAGCGCCCAGGTCGTGATCATCCTGCTGTTCGGCCTGCCGGTGGCGCTGCTGTTTGCCTGGCTGGTGATCTGGATGATGTGGCGCATGCTCCGCCATGCCCAGCCCGCCGCCTGGATCGGCGTCGGGGCAACACTGCTGGCGGCGCTTTCCAACAATACGCTGTCCTCCAAGACCCCGATCGTCATGATGATGATCGTCCTGGTGCTGGCCTACAATGCCAACGGCATCAAGGATGTACCGGGCAAGCCGGCGTAGGCCGCAGGGATAAGCCACCCCGATATTAAGGACGATTCGAGTCCGGGCAGGCATCGGGCGCCCTGGTCTGGCATTTTGCCCCCGGATTTGGATCCTCTCGAGGCCAAGATGATTTCCGACTTCGTCGATCTGGTGACCACCAAGCTCGTCAATGCCGTGACCGGCGAGAACGGCATTACGCTGCTCATCCTGTTCCTCACGGCCTTCATCAGCGCGCTGGTCGCCTATTGGCGCACGGTGGAGGACAAATCGTTCGCCGATTTCTTCAGCTTCGCGCTGCCCAAAGAGGTGATCCTGCACCCCTCGGCGCGGGCTGACCTGCTGTTCTACATCACCAAGCGCCTGCTGATGCCGCTGCTGCTGATTCCCGCCGGCATCGTCTTCGTGGCGCTGGTCGGCTATGGCACCAACCAGTTGATCAGCTTCGTCTTCCAGATCCACGGCCCGCTGCTGCAGGGGCCGACACCCTGGTGGGTGCTGGTTCTGTTCACCATCTCGATGCTGATCGCCTACGACATCTCGTACTATTTGTACCACGTCGCTCAGCACAAGGTGCCGTTCCTGTGGGAGCTGCACAAGGTGCATCACTCGGCCGAAGTGCTGGTGGGGATCACCAAGGATCGCGTCCACCCGCTCGACGACCTGATGAACCGCGCGTGGGACGGGGTCATTCCCGGTATCTGTTTCGGGGTTTGGAGCATCATCGCGCTCGATCCGGTCGAGCTCACGGTGTTCGGCATCAACGTCTATGCGATGCGCAACCTGCTGATGATGGATTTCGTCCGGCACACCCACTACAAAATCTCGTTCGGGCCGCTCGACAACTACATCCTGTCGCCGCACTGGCATCAGTTGCACCACAGCGCCGACCCGCGGCATTACGACAAGAATTTCGGCCTCCTGCTCTCGGTCTGGGACCGGATGTTCGGCACCGCCTACGTGCCGGACCCCAAGGAAGAGATGACCTTCGGCCTGCTCGATCGCGACAAGGACGACTACCAGTCGCTGTTCGGGCTCTATCTGCTGCCGCTCAGGAAGATGGGCGGGCATATCGCGCGCTGGCTCGGCCGCCGTCCCACCGCGGTGACCCCGCCCCCTTCGGACCCGGCCCAGCCATGAATGTTCACGCCCCCATGGCGCTCGACGATCGCCTCGAGGACTGTCGCCTCGAGGACTGTCGCCTCGAGATCGTCGACAGCGATGCCCGCCTCGCCGATATCGGCGCAGCGTGGAACGCCCTCTGGGCACGCGGTGAGGGCCTGATCTTTCAGAGCCACGACTGGGTCGCGGCCTGGTGGAAGACCGTTCCGGGTCGGGACGAACGGCAGCTGCGGATCGGCTTGATCTGGCGCGGCGAGGAGCTGATGGCCATCCTGCCGCTGGCGATCCAGCGCCGCAAAGGCCTGAAGTTCCTCGAATGGGCAGCCAACGACTGCAGCGACTATGCCGATGTGCTGATGGATCCGCGCTGCTCGGCCGCGGCCCTGAAGCGGCTGTGGCAGCAGGTGGTCGCTGCCGGTGGATTCGATCTCTACTTCCTCAACCGGCTGCGCCCGGAAGGGAAGTTTCGCGCCGTGATCGACGCGCCGGACGGGCCGAACCTGCCGGCCAATCACCGCACCGAGACCGCATCGCAGGTGGTGGGCGACTGGGCGACCGGCGCCCAGTGGTTCGAAACGCAATCCAAGAAGACCCGGCAGAATTATCGCCGTGGCCGCAAGGCGCTGGAGGAAAGTGGCAGGGTGGTGTTCCGCCTGCTGCCGCTCGACCAACCCGTGGGCCCGGTGCTGACACGGCTCAGCGACCTCAAGCGCCAGTGGCTGGCCGACAGCGGCCGGGTGTCGCCGCTGTACGAAGCGGGAGCGCCGGCCCTGCCGGCCTTGGTCGACGTGCTGGCGGCAGCCGGCGCGCTGCGGATCTTCGTCTTGGAATGCGAGGGCACGACCGTCGCCATCTCGGTCAATTTCGTTCAGCACGGAACGCTGATGGCATTCCTCACCAGCTACGATCCGAAGTTCGAGCGAGGCTCGCCCGGAATGGTGCTACTGATGGATTATGTCCAGTGGTCGATCGACCAGGGGCACAGGATGGTGGATTTCCTCTGCGGCGAGGAGCCGTTCAAGGTGCGGTTCGCCACCCAGCAGCTGACGCTGACTTCGGTGATGGGACCGCGGACGCTGAAGGGCCGGCTCGCCATGCTGGCCGACCAGGCGCGCCGCACTATGCAGTCGGCGCTCGAGGCCTGGCGGGCCCGACGGGCTGCGGCGCCTCCTGACGCAGCGGCCAGCCAGCCAGGCGAGCCGGCGCCCGAGCAAGCCTAGCCTCGCACCCGCCCAACTTCTGCAAATGGAAGCGGCGAGGAGCCGGGACAAAGCTCCTCGCCTTCAGGCCAGTTGGTGATCGATCGGGAGACGGATCAGCTGGCGATGATTGCCGACGCCTGGTTCACCTTGCCGTTGAGCGTATAGGTGATCGCGACGTTCTCGCCGGCCTTCAGCTTGGAGAAGTCGCATTTGGGCGCGAACTGGTAGACCGCCTTGTCGGCCAGCGTCACGGTACAGGCCTTGCCGTCCATGGACTGAATGGCGCCATGAGCGGTGGAGGGGGCGGCGAGCGCCACCGACGAGACACCGACGGAGGCAACCAGCATCAGGGGGATGAGGAACTTGCGCATTGACGATCTCCTTGTTCGTCCGGTTCACCGCGTCGTTGCTTTGGAGGAGGCGGCGGCCGGTGCGTCTTGCAGCGGCGAGATGGAGGTTGGGACGGCCTGATTGCTCCCGCCTTTCCTGAAACTTACAGATTCGTAAGCCGACAGGACCGCGCCGGCAGGTGTAGGTTGCGACAAGCGGCTCTCGTCGGGCGCCGCATCCTTGAGGTCGAGGCAGAGCGGTGAAGGTCGTTGTCGCCGAAGACGACCGGACGTCGTCGGAATTCATTCGCAGGGGCCTCAACCAGCAGGGGCACAGCGTCGAATCGGTATTCGATGGCCGCGATGCGCTGACCTTCTGCCTCTACAATAGCTGCGACGTGCTGGTGCTCGACCGGATGATGCCCGGCATGGACGGGTTGTCGGTCGCCAAGGCATTGCGCGCCTCGGGGCGCACCGTGCCGATCCTGTTCCTCACCTCGATGGGCGATGTCGAGGATCGGGTCGAGGGGCTGATGGCCGGCGGCGACGACTACCTGGTCAAACCCTTCCACTTCTCCGAGCTCCTGGCGCGGATCACCGTCCTGGCGCGGCGGCCGCAGACGGCAGAGATCACGACTCGGCTCAGCCTCTGCGATCTCGAACTCGATCTGATGGATCACACCGCGACGCGGGCCGGCATCCGCATCGAGCTGCAGGCCAAAGAGTTCGCCATCCTGGCGCTGCTGATGCGCAATGCGGGGCGGATCGTCACCAAGACCATGCTGCTCGAGCAGGTGTGGGACTTCAATTTCGCCCCGCAGACCACGGTGGTCGAAACCCATATGAGCCGGCTCCGGGCCAAGATCGACAAGCCGTTCGAGGTGCCGCTGATCCACACCACGCGCAATACCGGCTACTCGATCCATGCACCGCGTCAGTAGCATCCTCGCCGGAGCGGCGTTCCGCTCGGCGGTGCTGTCGCTGCTGCTGTTCCTCGCCGTGTTCTTCATCGCCGGCGTGGTGATCGTCAGCCAGACCAGCAGCGAGGCCGAAAGCGAGATCCGGGCGCTGGTCAGCAACGAGTTCGAGCTGTTCCGCGAGGCGGCCGATACAGGTGACATGGAGCAGTTGCGCCAGCTGGTCGACAGCTCGGCCGCTGCGGCGGGCCCGCGCTTCTTCGTCGTCGCGCTGTACCGGCCCGACGGCACCCTGCTGGCCGGCGACGATATCCCGCGCCCGACAAACTCGGCTGGAGCACCATCAGCTCAGGGATCAATGCCACGACGCCATCGGAACAATACCTGGCGCTGACCGAGGATATCGGCGGCAACCGGGTGACTTTCGGGCGGTCGCTGTTTTTCGTCGAGGTCGGCTCGGCGGCGCTGTGGCGGGCGCTGATGCTGGCCAGCATCGTGGTCGGGATCGGGGCGCTGGCGATCGGCTATTTCACCAGCCATGGGGTATCGGCCAAGCTCGACCGGATGGCCGAGACGCTGGCGCGGGTGGCGCGCGGCGACAGCCGGGCGCGGCTGCCGGTCGGTCGCGCCAACGACCAGGTCGACCGGGTATCGCGGCAGATGAACGCCCATCTCGACCGGCTGAGCGACCTGCTCGGCACCATGCGCAATACGGTGATCTCGATCGCGCATGACCTCAAGTCGCCGCTCAATCGGGCCTATATCCTGCTGCAGGAGGCGGAGGAAGCGCCGGATGAGGCGGAACGGGGCAAGCTCCTGGAGGAGGCGCAGCTCGAAATCGAGCGGCTCAATGCCATTTTCGACACCGTGCTCAGGATTTCGCGCATCGAGGCCTCCGACGACCAATCCGGTTTTGCGGCATTTTCCGCCCGCGAGCTGGTGAGCGAGACGCTGCAGACCTTCGAGCCGGTGGTGGAGGAGGCAAGCCAGCAACTGGTCGAGGCGCCCACGCCAGGCGATGCCACCATTGTGGGGGATCGGCGCATGGTGGTGCAGCTCTTGGTCAACCTCATCACCAACGCTTCGCGCTACAGCCCGCCGGGCGCCCGGATCGAGCTCGGCGCCGGGATCGAAGACTGCCATCCCGTGCTGGTGGTGGCCGATAACGGGCCGGGGATCCCGGCCGACCGGCGCACCGAGGTGTTCGAGCCGTTCCGGCGGCTCAATCCGGAGCGCGACGAGAAGGGTTCGGGCCTGGGGCTGGCGCTGGTGCAGGCGATCGCCACGCGCCATCGGGCGACGGTGCGGCTCGAGGACAACCAGCCGGGGCTTCGGGTGATCGTGCGCTTTCCGGCGACGGACGCCGGCACCGCAGTTTGAAGATTTGTAAGGTTCGCGAGAGTGTCGCGCAAACCGCGCACCGCATAACGCTCCCCGCCGATGCCGTTGCACCGACCGCCGGCTCTCCTCCGCCGACGCCCCCAACACCATGCGGAGTTCATGAAATGCCCAAGCTCTCCAGCCTTTCCGTCGTTGCCCTCGTTGCCGCGCTGATCGCAGCCAATCCGGTGCTCGCCGCCGTGCCGCAGTTCAGCAATGGCGCGCCTGGCACCGCGATGAGTGTCGATGAGTTCGCCAGCCAGCTGGCAAGTTTCAACGCCAGGGACGTTACCGATCTGCTCGGCGCCAGGAGCGTCACGGTCTGCAACTACAATACCGCGTGGACCGACAAGGCCGGCAAGGCGGTCGACCTCCTCACCGAGGATTCGCAGAGCATCGGCCTGCTGCGCGAGGCGCTCAACAAGAACCCCGCCGCGGTGAAGCTGCTCGCCGACAACAAGATCAAGGTCAACCAGGTGGTCGACATCATCGATATCGGCGGCAACGTGCAGCTCTACATCCAGTAGGCCCGCAAGGCCCCCTCACCCGCCGCTACGCGGCGACCTCTCCCCCAAGGGAGAGGTGGCGGCGTGGCGGGATCGTGCCTATGCACCACCTCTCCCTTGGGGGAGAGGTCGGCCGAAGGCCGGGTGAGGGGGCCTTTTGCTCGTTACATCACGCCAGCCCCCCCGTTAATGCTTCCCAGAGCCGTTGCCGCTATCCTTTTCCCCGGCAGTGGCACGGGGCGGATCGGCAAGTGGCGATACTGGCGCGGTTTGGGCTCGCGGCCCTGATTGTCGGGGTGGTGTTCCTCGCCGGCCATTTCGGCGCTTTCGCCTCGCTCGATCGGCTGACCGGGGATAGCAGGTTCCAGTTCAGCGACCGCCCGGCCAGCGGGCAGGTGGTGTTCGTCGAGATTGACAGCGCCAGCCTGGCGCAAGTCGGCGTCTGGCCCTGGCCGCGGCAGGTGCATGCCGAACTGCTGGACCGGCTGATGGCGTTGGGCGCGGCGGATGTCGCCTTCGATATCGACTTTTCCGCGCAATCGAGCCCCGAAGGCGATGCGGCTTTGGCCACTGCGCTCGAGGCGGCGGGCGGCTATGCCTATCTCGCGGCCTTCGAGCAGGTGGACGGCGCCACCGGGGCGCTGCGGCTCAGCCTGCCGATCGCAGCGTTCGCTCCGCATGGCACTGCGGTGTCGGTGAACGTGTCGGCTCGCGATGGCTTGATCGACCGCATCCCGGCGGCGACGACCGAGGGAGAAACCAGCGTGCCGGCGCTACCGGTGGCGCTCTACGGCAAGCCGGTGCCGGCAGGCGATATCCATATCGACTATGGCATCGATCTGAGGAGCATCGACCGGATCCCGGTCGGCGACCTGCTGGCCGGCAAGGTGGACGCACGGCGCGTCGCCGACCGGCAGGTGGTGATCGGGGCGAGCGCCATCGAGCTGCGCGATATCTTCGCGGTGCCGCGCTACGGCATGCTGCCGGGCCCGCTGGTGCAGATCGCCGGGCTCGAAACCCTGAAAGCCGGGCGCGCCCTGACCCCGCTGGGCGACTGGCCGGGCCTCGCAGCCGCCGCGCTGCTCGCCTTCGGCTTTGCCGCGCTGGGCGGACGCCTGCGGGTGCGCACCGCCACGGCAATCGTCGTTGCCGCCATCGTGCTCGGCGAGGTCGCCGCGTTGCTGCTGCAGCGACAGTTTGGGCTGGTGCTGCGCACGGCAGGTTTCGAGATCGCGGCGCTGCTGCTGCTGGGCCAGCACGTCGGCTTTGCCTTGGCTGGCGAATATGCCGAGCGGCGGCGGGCGCAGGCGCGGCTGCTGCACCTGGCGCGGCATGACGCGGCGACCGATGCCCTGTCGCGCAGCGGGCTCATCGAGCATATTGCAGCCAATCCGGCGCCGGCGGTGATGCTGGTCGGCATCCTGAGGATGGATCTGGTGCGTGGGGCGCTCGGCCAGGCGGTGGCCGAACTGGCGCTCAAGGCCATCGCCCGGCGGCTGCAACTGCTGGAGCTGGGCGCCGTAGCACTGATCGATCGCGACGTGTTCGCCATCGCGCTCAGCAAGGCGCCGACCGAATCCAGCCTGCAGCGGCTCGACTGGGGCCTGCGCGCCGCATTGCGGCCGGCGATCGTGGTCGAAGGGCACAACGTGCATGTCGACGTGGCGCTGGCGCTCGACCGTGCTTCGCCTGGCGCCAGCGCCGCTCAGATGCTGCAGCGCGCCGAACTGGCGCTGCGGATCGGATCGCCGGGCCATGGCGTCAGCGCCTTCGAGGCCAGCATGGAAACCGAGGTCGACCGGCGCCGCCGCATCGACGCCGAGTTGCGGGAGGCAATCGGCCGCGGCGAGCTCCGGGTGGTGTTCCAGCCGCAGATCAGCCTCAAGGATGGGGCGCTGGTCGGGGTGGAAGCGCTGGTGCGCTGGCAAAGCCCGGTGCTCGGGCCGGTGTCACCAGCCGACTTCATTCCGCTGGCCGAGGAAACCGGCTTGATCGTACCGCTGGGGGCGTTTGTCCTCGCCGAGGCGTGCAAGGCGGCCGTCGCATGGAATTGGGACGGGCGGCTGGCGGTGAATGTGTCGGCAGCGCAGATCCGGCTCGACGATATCGGCGAACGGGTGGCCGATGTGCTGGTCGAGACCGGCTTCGAGGCGAAGCGGCTCGATCTCGAAATCACCGAAAGCGTGCTGGTCGAGACGCCGGAGCGGCTCACCGAGATGTTCGCCAGCCTCCGCGGCCTCGGCGTCGGCATCGCCATCGACGATTTCGGCACCGGCTATTCGTCGCTGAGCTATCTGAGCGGGCTCGACTTCGACAAGCTGAAGATCGACCAGAGTTTTGTGCGCACGCTCGAGGCCGGCACGGCCAATGCGGCTGTGGTCCAGACCATCGTCGACCTGGCGCGACGGCTGGGCAAGACCACCGTGGCCGAGGGCGTCGAGACCGAAGCCCAGCGCTTGCTGCTCGCCGGCATGGGCTGCGATGTCGGCCAGGGCTATCTGATCGGCCGTCCAGTGCCGGCAGCGGAGATTGCGGCGCGGATTGCAGGGGAACGCGCGGCCTAAGCACAGAATAGGAAGTCGGCGCACCCTCTCCCGCTTGCGGCGGAGGGGGAACCACGCGAAAGCGTGGTGGGAGGGGGGTGCCCCACGCGCTGAACGTAGATCGTGCCCCACGCACCAAAGTGCGCGGCTGGGGCGGCACCTGAGCGTGGGGCTCCCCCCTCCCACCAGCCTTTCGGCTGGTCCCCCTCCCCCGTAAACGGGAGAGGGCGCACCGACTGCACCAACGTGCCCCTACAGCAGCCCGCCGAGCCCCAGGCTCACGCCGACGCCGCCGACATTGACCGAGACGCCGTTGCCGCCGCCGACATCGACCCCGACATTGGTGCCACCGACATCGACGTCCACCGACGCGCCGTCCGCGCCGACATCGGCGCCTGCTCCAACTCCGACCGGTGTCGTCACGCCAACCGTTACGCCATTCGAGCCGGCTCCGACCCCGACAGTTGTTCCGACAACACCGACCGTGGCGTTTACCCCGCCGGTGGTGCCGCCTGCGATCACCTGGCCGTTGGCGCCGACGACCTGGGTCGAGGTGGCGCCCCGACCGGTGACGGCAATTTCGCCTGCCGCCGAGACCTTGGCCTGCTGACCGGCCGGTACCAGCACGTGCGCGCCGCTCTGGTGGTCAGTGACCTCGACACGGCCACGGGTGACCTTAACCGAGGATTCGGTCTTGCCGGATTTGACGATGAAATGCGTGCCCTTGACCACGGCGGCGAGGAACGGCGTCTCAACCGCGAAGTGCTGGACATTGCGCACCTCGGCCTCGATCTCGACCGTGCCGAAATGCTGCTGCACGGTGGTGAAGCGCTTGCCGGTCTTGTCCTTGATCTGGATCTGGGTGTTGCCACCCAAGCTGATCACCTCGGCATCGCGCTTGAGATCGACGCGGCCATTGCCCAGCGTGCGGATGACCCGGTCATCCGGCACCAGATCGCCGCGCTGCAGCCTGGCCCAGTCGCCTTCGACCAGTTGCAGCACCTGGCCGCGCAGTTTCACCGCCACCCAGTCATCGGCAAAGGCGGCCGAGGTGAGGGTGGAGCCCATCGCGACGACGAGCAGCAGCAACGTAAACATCCTGTTAAGCATGAGGGCCTCCTGGCTGCCCGATCGCATCAACTCGCGAGCCATAGGCCGGGCGGCTGGTCGCCGATTCCTTAACGAGAGCTGTGTTGTGATCTGAGCGGCGCTCACACCTCGATTAAGCGTAAACGCGTAGGTGCAACGATCGCGAAAATTGCGCCGTTCTGGCCGGGACATGTACCGGAGCGGGCCGCGGCCCCTCGACAGCTTCGGCCATACCGCCTATATCGCGCGCCCCGCTGCCGGTTCGCCAATGCAGCTTTCAGGTGAGTTCAGGAGAAGAGGATGGCGCGGACCCAGTGCGGCATGGATTTCGGCACCTCCAACTCCACCCTCGCGGCGGCCGGCGGCAACATGGCGCCGCGGCTATTGCCGCTCGAGGACGGCAAGCCGACCATCCCGTCGGCGATCTTCTTTTCGTTCGAGGAGGACCGGACCTATTTCGGCCGGCAGGCGGTGAGCGAATATGTCACCGGCGCCGACGGCCGGCTGATGCGCTCGATCAAGAGTGTGCTGGGCACCTCGCTGTTCAACGACACCACCCGGGTGAAGCGCGACGCGCTGAAGTTCTCCGAGATCCTCGGGCGCTTCATCGCCGAACTGAAGCGGCGCTCGGAGGCGTCGCTCGGCCATGAGATCGAAGACATCGTCTGTGGCCGGCCGGTGCGCTTCGTCGATGACGACGACAAGGCCGATGCCGAGGCGCAGCGCCAGCTCGAGGGCGCGGTACGGGCGCAGGGGTTCCGGCATGTCGAGTTCCAGTTCGAGCCGATCGCCGCAGCACTCGACTACGAGCAGCAGGTGGCGGGCGAAGAACTCGGCCTCGTCGCCGATATCGGCGGCGGCACCTCGGACTTCACGGTGATCCGGCTGTCGCCGGAACGGGCCCGGCATGCCGACCGCAAGGCCGACATTCTCGCGACGGCCGGCGTCCATGTCGGCGGCACCGATTTCGACCGGCTGCTGTCGCTGAAAAAGGTGATGCCGCTGATGGGCTACGGCACCGAGACGGCGGACGGCAAACGCCCCCTGCCCTCGGCGCCCTATTACGACCTCGCCACCTGGCACCGGATCAACCGGCTCTACAACCAGAAGACCCTGCTCGAACTGCACTCGACCTACCAGGAGGCGCAGTTCCCCGATCTGGTGGGCATGCTGATCGCGTTGGTCGAAGACAGGCAGGGCCATCGGCTGGCCGGCCGGGTCGAGGAAGCCAAGATTGCGCTCAGCGAGGCGCCGCAGACCGAGTTCCGCTTCGTGACGCGCGACGTGAAGCTTGAGACCCCGATCAGCATCGAGCAATTGCACGCCGCGCTCGAAGGCGCGACAGCAGCGATCGCCGCGGCGATCGGCAGGACGCTGGCGGCGGCGGGCGTGCCCGGCTCAGGGATCGATACCCTGATCCTTACCGGTGGTTCGACCCGGGTGCCGGCGGTCGGCAATATGCTCAGGGCGCTGTTCCCCGAAGCCAGGGCGGTCGAGACCGATGCCTTCGGCAGCGTCGGGCTCGGCCTCGCCCTCGATGCGCTGCGGCGGTTCAGCTGAGTTGCCGGACGGCGGCCCGAATCGGGCCATGGGGGTGGAGGTCACGCGGCGCGGCGCGCGTGCGGGTTAGGCGGCGCGGTCGCGCAGCGCCTCGAACGCCGCCGCGTAGATGTCCACGAGCTTGTGCGCACGATCCATGGCGATGCCGCGCCCTTCGCGCAACAGCGCCGTCGCCTTGGTCGGCAGCACCGCCCCGGTACCCGGTTCCAGCAGAATGGCATGCCATTGGGCAGCACGCGTCACGCGGATGGTGTAGCCGCGATAGCTATCGTCCAATGCGTAGTCTCCCGCGTAGTTATACTCACATCCGAATGCGACGCTGCACCCAGGGTTCCACTGGCTCAACGACCGGACGATCACAACTGCCGGGCGGTGTGAATTGCGGGGAGAACGGGAAACGTGATCGGCAGCGTCACGATTCAGCGCAGATCGTCACGCCGGCGGGCTCCTGCCCGCTCCAGCCGTTGGATGACTCCCCGGTTCATCGCGGCTTCAGCGGCGGCGGCGCAGTCTCCGGGCGACCCACAGGGAGGACTGCAATGTTCAAGTCATTGATGCTCGGCGCTGCGCTTGCAGCTGTTCTGGCGATGCCTGCGATCGCCGCCGAGGTCGAGCTCGAGGCCAATGACAGCGGGCAGATCGAATTCGTCATGCCCTCGGGCAATATCGGCTGCATCGTCACCCCGGAAGGGGGCACCGATGTCTATGAGCCGGAAGACGGTGGCCCCGAGATCATGTGCGACCGGGTCGAACCGGAATATGTCCGTGTGGTCCTCGGCACCGACAGCGCCGAAGAACTCGACGAGGTGGCCGACCCCAGCTGCTGCGGGGCCGAGCAGGTGCTGGAGTATGGCGAGTGGGCGGAAATCGAAGGCTTCCTCTGTTATTCGAAGGCAACCGGCCTCACCTGCACCACCGATGACGAGTCCCACGGCTTCAGCATGGCGCGCGCCGGTATTGAGACCTGGTGATGGGATGGCTGGGAGGGCTTCCGACCCGCACGTTCCGAGTCCGCCGTCGGTGCAGTCGGCGTCCCTCTCCCGCCTGCGGGGGAGGGGGGACCAGCCGAAAGGCTGGTGGGTGGGGGGTGCCACAAACTCTGGCCTGTGCCCCGTCCGCTTGCGATCAGTGCGTGGGGCACCCCCCTCCCACCACGCTTTCGCGTGGTCCCCCCTCCCCCGTAAACGGGAGAGGGGCCGCCGACTGCCGGCCTCAGCGGAACTACCTTCGATGCCGCGCTCTACAGAAAATCGTCGCGCCGCGGGGTGAAGCTGTCGATCAGCTTGCCGGCTTCCAGCGCCTTCACCCCATGCACCAGGCCCGACGGCACGATATAGGCGCCGCCCTTGCCGATGGTCTCGGTGACCCCGTCGATGGTCACCTCGAACACCCCTTCAGCGACGTAGCTGGTCTGCAGATGCGGGTGCGAGTGGAGCGCGCCGATGCCGCCCTTTTCGAAGGTGAACTCGACCAGCATCAGTTCGGGCAGGTCGAGGATGACGCGGCGGGACGAGCCATTCAGCTCGGTGTGCTTGCCGTCGCCGGGCTGGGCAAAGAGGGGGGACATTCTGTCACTCACAGTTTGTAGGCCTTCCTGACCAGGTTGTAGGCGAGGTCTTTGGCAACTTCGTGGGCCTCGTCCTCGTCGAGCCGGTGCTCGGTAACGAGGCGGGCGAGGAAAGCGCAATCGACGCGGCGGGCCACATCGTGGCGCGCCGGGATCGAGGGGAAGGCGCGGGTGTCGTCGTTGAAGCCGACGGTGTTGTAAAAGCCGGCGGTTTCGGTGGCCATCTCGCGGAAACGGCGCATCCCCTCCGGGCTGTCGTGGAACCACCAGGGCGGCCCGAGCTTCAGCGACGGGTAGACCCCGGCGAGCGGCGCCAGCTCGCGCGCATAGACGCTTTCGTCGAGGGTGAACAGGATGATCGACAGCCTTGGGTCGGTGCCCACCGCGTCGAGCAGCGGCTTCAGCGCCCCGACATAATCGGTGCGCGACGGGATATCGAAACCCTTGTCGCGGCCGAATTTCTGCAGCATCGCCGGCGAGTGGTTGCGCCAGGCGCCGGGGTGGATCTGCAGCACCAGCCCGTCGTCGATCGACATGCGCGCCATCTCGGTCAGCATCTGGGCGCGGAACAGCGCCCGCTCGCGCGGCTCGGCCTTGCCGCTGCGCACCTTGTCGTAGAGCTGGCCGGCCTCCTTGGGCAGGAGATTGGCCGTCTCGGCGGTCGGGTGGCCGTGGTCGGACGAAGTGGCGCCAAACTGCTTGAAATAGGCGCGGCGCTTGCGGTGCGCCTCGAGATAGCCGTTCCAGTGGCCGGTATCCTCGCCGGTGATCTCACCCAGCTTGTCGAGATTGCCGGCAAACCCGGCGAAATCCGGATCGACCACCGAGTCGGGCCGGTAGGCGGGGACCACCCGGCCCTGCCAGCCGCTATCACGGATCATCCGATGCCACTTGAGATCGTCGAGCGCCGCATCGGTGGTGGAGATCACCTCGAGGTTGAAGCGCTCGAACAGGGCGCGCGGGCGATAGTCGTCGCGCTGCAGCCGCTCGGCGATCTGGTCGTAGATGGCGTCGGCATTGGCCTCGCTCAGCCGCTCGGAGACCCCGAACAGGGTGGCGAAGGTGTGATCGAGCCAGGAACGGGTCGGAGTGCCGCGGAACAGGTAGTAGTTTTTGGCGAACAGCCGCCAGATCGCGCGGCCATCGGTCTCCACCGCCGAGCCGTCGGTGGTCGGAACGCCCAGATCCTCCAGCCGGATGCCTTGCGAAAACAGCATGCGGAAGACGTAGTGATCGGGGACGATCAGCAGCTGCGCCGGGTCGGGGAATTTTTCGTTCTCGGCATACCAGCGCGGCTCGGTGTGGCCGTGCGGCGAGACCAGCGGCAGGTCCTTGATCCCGGTGTAAAGCGCCTGAGCCAGGCCACGCGCCTTAGGTTCGGCATCGAACAGCCTGAAGTCGTCGAGCAAAGTCATGGTCACATTGTCCTCCGAACCACTTGGTTACTTAGCGCGGGCCCTGATGTCAAAGCCGCGGGCTTGATCCGTTCGGCCTAGCCTGTAATGGGTCGCCTAGGAGGACAGGGTATGAGCGGGATAATCGAGCGGATCGAGCGCGAGAGCGGCGTCGCGGGGCTGGCGGAGATTCTGGCCGAGCGGCTGAACCCCTCCGACCTGCAGTCGCTGCTGCTGGAGGTGACCCGCCGCCGCGCCCAGAAGCGCCAGCCCGCCGAACTGCTCAGGGATTTTGCCACCAGCCGTTTCTTCGGCGTGGCCCGGCCGGATCGCGCCGCGCTGCTGGCCTGGGAACAGCTGACGCTGGCGCTCTGCGACGGCCGGTTCGAGCCGGTGGAACTGTCGCCGGTAGCGCCGCTCGGCGCCTGCTCGGTGGTGGCGACAGTGGATCAGGACTGGTCGATCGGCACGACGCGGCGCGGCGAAGTGGTGTCGGACCCGACCAATGTGCTGGCGCTGGAAGCGGCGCGGCTGCGTCAGGGCGGCGGCGGCGATGTGCACCTCACGACCAGCCATCGCGTGGTGCGGCCGCAGAACTATGGCGACGGCAATATGCTGGCGCATTTCCGGCTGTTTGCCCTGGTGAGCGGCGGCCGCGATCGCGGCGGCTACGGTTTTGAGGCCGAGGCGCTGGGCCGGCAGGTGGGGCTGCTGCTCGAGGCGTTCGGGCAGTTTCTCGCGCCGGGCACGGCGCTGCGGCTGGGCTACACCCGGACGTCGGCGCCAAATGTCGACGCGCGGCTTGAGGCGCTACGCGGCATCGCCGAAGCCAATGGCGCCGAGCTGTTCGAGGAAACCGGCCGCGAGGCGGCGGGCGGCTACTATGCCGGCTTCTGCTTCCACATCTTCGCCGGCGATATGCAGCTCGCCGATGGCGGCGTGGTCGACTGGGGCGCCAAGCTCACCGGCAACGGCAAGGAGCGCATGGTGATCTCCGGGTGCGGGGTGGAGCGGTTATTGGGACTGCGGGGGTAAGTGCACCCGCGGGGACGCGCGTGGCACAGGCGGCGCTCCCGTTCCCCTTGAGTGCCCTTGAGGGGAGCCCGGCCCCCGCGCCAAGCGCACAGCCGGCCTTAAGCCGCCCGCGCCACCGGCTGCCCGCGCAGGTCGCGCAGCCAGAGCTGGCCGCAGGCGGCGTCGATGCGGTTGCCCTGGGTATCGCGCACCACCACGGGAATGCCCGCCCGCTCGAGCCCGGCGCGGAACTGCATCAGGGCGTGATCGGAGATGCGGCCGAAGCCGAGGCCATCGACTTCGTTCCAGCGCATCAGGTTGAGCCGCGCCGGTTGCCCGCGAAGCAGCCCGATCAGCCGGCGGAGGTCGGCCTCGCTGTCGTTACAGCCGGGGAGCAGCAGGTAGACGAAGGTGACGGTGCGGTTGTGCCGGCGGGCCCAGCTCAGTGCGCCGCCGACCACGTCGGCGATGGCGTGCTTCTTCGCACCGGGGATCAGCCGGCCACGGGTCTCGTCGGTGGTGGCGTGCAGCGAGATGGTGAGGTTGAGCGCCAGGTGCTCCTCACGCAGCGCCTTCAGCCCCTTGGGGATGCCGATGGTGGAAAGGGTAATGCCTGTAGTGGGCCAGTCGAGCCCACGCCGATCGCGCAGGATGCGGATCGCCGCCAGCACGTTGTCGTAATTGTTGAGCGGCTCGCCGATGCCCATGAAAACGATGCGGTTCACCTTGGGCCCCAGCCGCACCACCTGCTCGACGATCTCGCCGGGCGAGAGGTTGCGCTTCAGCCCGGCCTGGCCCGAAGCGCAGAACTTGCAGGCAAAAGCGCAGCCGACCTGCGACGAGATGCAGGCGGTGAACCCATCGCGCCGGCGGATCAGCACCGATTCGACGGCATAGCCATCGCGCAGCCCGAACAGGTGCTTTTCCGACGTGCCGCCCAGTTGCCGATCGCGCCGGGTCAAAGCGCGCGGCGCGATGTCGTGCGCGTCGGCCCAGCGGCGCAGTGGCCTGGGCAGGTCTTCGTGCGGCGAGAACAGCTCGCGATAACTGAGGCGCGGGCCGGGCGTTAGTGCGTCGAAGGCGGCGGAGCTGAGGTCGAGGGCGAAGGGTGGCGGTTGCATAGATCATTTATAACTTACACGTTGGTTATAAATCAAGATGCTCGACGCAGTGCAGTTGTTGAAGTGAAAGTCGATTCCAGCATCGAGTTCGCTGCACACCCCACCCCATCCCGGCCATTCGAGCGTAGCTCTCATGGCCTTCTCCCCTAAAATCGCTCCACTGGAGCGATTTTGCCTACGGCCGGCTCGAAGCCCGTCAAGGGGAGGGTGCCGGCCGGTGATTGCGGCACTACCCAGCCAAGCACTCGATGCCACCTCCCCCTTGACGGGGGAGGCAAGCGAAGCTTGGGAGCGAGAGCGACCTAGCGTAGCTCGGAGGGGGTGCGCGGAGCCCGGATGATTACAGGGACCTCCAGATCCACGACCTAATGTTCCCCCACCCTGCCGGCAGTCGGCGCCCTACTCGAGCCGCGCGCCCGGATAGAGCCGCTCGATCACCTTGCGCGTCTCCGTTTCGGTGAACCCGGCAAGCGTCCCCTGCGGCTCGACCAGCCACAGCATGCAGGCGCCCTGGATCACCATCTGGATCAGCGCTGCCGAATCGGCCCTATCAGCCGTCTCCGGCAGCCGCTCGTAGATCGCCTGGCGCACCAGCTGGTTGCGCTCCCGCGCCAGCGCGTTCAGTCCGGGGTCGTTGACGTCGCCCCAGGCCAGCAGCAGGTAACCGGCAAAGCCCTCGCCCGAACCCATGCCGCTGATCAGGTCGCGCAGCATGGCCCAGAGCGGGATCAGGCCCTGCTCCTTCGGTGCGGCAGCGAAATAGTCGCGCACCTCCTGGGTCGAGCGCTCCAGAGTTTTGAGGTGCAGCGTGCGCTTGTCGGAAAACCGCTGGATCAGCGCGGCGCGGCTCAACCCCACCGCCTCGGCGACATCGGAAAGGGTGAAGCGTTCCGGCCCCAGCCGCAGCATGGCGGCATGGGTGGCATCGAGAACCTGGTCGTCAGAGACAAGCTTGGGGCGCGGCATGACATGATTGATAACCGCCGCGGCGGTTATCAGGAAGTGATCCCGTAGCGTCGCGCCATCTTGCCGATATTGGTGACGACGCGGCTGCGCAGCTCGGGTGGACCCAGCACTTCGACATCGTCGCCCATCTTGATGAACTCGTGGCTGGCCCAGCCGACTTCCTCGATCGGGATGTCGAGTTCGCACCAGCCATCGGCGTCGGGCGTGGGGGCCAGTGCCTCGACCGCGCGGCGCACCGTGTCGCTCAGATCCTTGAGCTTGCGCAGCCCGCCCGCAGTGGCGCGCACATGCGCGGTGCCGACATAGATGTCGCGCTCGAACTGCTTGGTCGCCTCCTGCCAGTAGCTGGGCAGGTCGAAGTCCTTGGGCCGGGTAAAGGTCTGCCCAGTAGGGCCGAGCGCCTGGATCTGCGACAGGCGGTAGGTGCGGCTATTGCCGTCGCGCTGCGCCACGACGTACCAGACGCCGCCTTTCAGCACGAGGCCGAGCGGCTCGATCACCCGGTCCTTCACGTCTTTCCAGCTCTCGTAGCGGATGGCGATGCGGGTTTCGCTCCATACCGCCTCGGCCACCAGCTTCAGGAATTCCGGCTTGTGGCCGGGCTGGAACCAGCCGCGCGGATCGAGATGGAAGCGCGAGCTCATCCGCCGCGCCTCGGCCTGCCAATCCGACGGCAGCGCGGCCAAGAGCTTCAGTTCGGCCTGTGCGGCTTCCTCGCCAAGGCCCAATTCCCCGGCCGGGCCGGGCAGCCCGGAAAAGAACAGCGCACGGGCTTCCGGCGCGGTCAGCCCGTTGAGCCGGGTCTTCCAGCCATCGAGCAGGGCGAAGCCGCCATTGCGGCCGGTCTCGGCGTAAACCGGGACGCCCGCCGCGCTCAGCTGGTCGATGTCGCGATAGACAGTGCGGACCGAGACCTCGAGTTCCTCGGCCAGCGACTCGGCACTGGTCCGCCCCCGGGTCTGGAGGATCATCAGAATGGTGAGGAGGCGACTGGCACGCATGAAATCTTCTCTACACCAGCAACCCTGACAGCGGGTGTCAGTCTTAGCAGCATAGAGTCGTTTTCTGAAGATTCCGGGAGACGCGAAATGGCTTACGAGCAGGTGAGAAACGAGCGGGCCCGCGAGGCGACGGAGCTGCGGCAGGCCGTGGCCAGCATCAACGTGCTGCGCGCCGACCTGCCGGCCCGCGGTTTTGGCGCGTGGTTCCGCACGCTGGTGCTCAGGCGCTACGCCAACGCCATGCTGAAGCGCACCCTCGGCCGCCGCCCGCGCCGGACGCATCTCGACCAGTTGTCACCGCATCTGCTCAGGGATATCGGGCTGCCGCCGGATGTGCGGTGAGGGTTGAGCTAGCCAGCGGCTTCAGCACCAGGCGCCCGCCAAAACTCGATGTCATCCCAGCGAAAGCTGGGACCCAACTATCGGCTGGTGCGAGAGGTGAGATGGGTCCCAGCTTTCGCTGGGATGACACCCGGTGTGGGTGGCGGGCAACGTACGCCATTGCCGAAGTCATCCCCTCACCCCTGAGGGGAGAGGGCTAGTGCAGCTAGGGCCGTCAGGTCCGTAGCGGAACTAGGGTGAGGGGTTCAGCTTCTCAGCGAGCGCGAGTGGCGCCGCTTCACCCCTCAACCGGCCTTCGGCCACCTCCGGGCGAGGGCTACGCCCTCGTCCCGCGACCCCTGAGGGGAGAAGGGACAGGGCATCCGCCAGAGGGTGGCCAGCCTAGGCCGTCTGCCGGTCGAACTGGCCGTTCTTCATGAAGCGCCACAGGTAGCTCGGCAGGATCGCATCCATCGCCGTCGGCGCCACGTCGAACGCTGCCAGCGTGCGCTTTTCGCGCTTGGCCTCTTCCGACACCACATTATCGGCCTGCAGCTGATCGACCTGGTCGGAAGTGATCAGTGGCGACGGCAACAGCGACAGCGGCAGCGCCAGGAGCTTTGCCGGCCCTGCCGGCAGCGGCAGCAGCAGGTTGGTGCGCTGCGTGTCGGTCAGCACCCGCGCCACCAGTTCCTTGTGGGTCGCGACCTCCGGGCCGCCGAGCTCATAGATCTTGCCGCCCTTCACCTGGCCTTCGGCGGCGCGGCAGATCGCCTCGGCGAGATCGCCGACATAGATCGGCTGCAGCCGCGACTTGGCGCCGATCACCGGCAGCACCGGCAGCATGCGGGCCAGCATGCCATAGCGGTTGAAGAAGCCGTCGCCCGGCCCGAAGACGATCGACGGACGGATCACCACCGCCGACGGGAAGGCGGTGAGCACTTCGGTCTCGCCCAGCGCCTTCGAACGGGCATAGCCGCTCGGCGCCTGCGGGTCGGCGCCGAGCGCGGAGACATGCACCAATTGCCTGACGCCAAGCGCCTTGGCGGCCTCGGCGACATTCTTCGCGCCCATTGCATGCACAGCGCGAAAACGCTGCTTGCCGCCCTCATGGCCGATGCCGACGAGGTTGATGACGACGCCCGCGCCGCGGATGGCGCGCTCCACCGATTCGCGATTGCGGATATTGGCCTGGATCGGCATCACCTGGCCGACGCCGCCGAGCGGGCGGACGTGACCGGCAAGATCGGGGCGCCGCACCGCGACGCGGATACGATAGCCGCGACGGGCCAGCAGCTGCACCACCTGGGTCCCGATGAAACCGGCGCCGCCGAAAATGGTGACCAGGTTCGAGGTGGATTCCATGGCTGAGGCGGCTCCGGGCAAGGCAATCGAGCTAGGGTTTCGCCGCTTCTAGCCTGCACGCCCCGACGTGTCGAGTGGAGCAGCTATGGTCGGGCAAGAAACCGAGTTGACAGCCCCCGCTCAGTCACCTAGTGAACGGCGCCCATCGGATTGCCCTGGTGGCGGAATTGGTAGACGCGCACGGTTCAGGTCCGTGTGTCGAAAGACGTGGAAGTTCGAGTCTTCTCCAGGGCACCAATGGCTACGCAAAGGCCTCCCTCACGGGAGGCCTTTTGTTTTCTGGCCTTTTGGAAGTTTGAGGGCTCCTTCTCGGAGTCGCGTGATCTAGGCTCGCCACACCGTGGGAGCGGCTGGACAATTGCTGAGGCAACTTACATCAATCAAGATCGTGGGCCGGATGAGTGCAATGAGCGATTTCCTTAGAAGTGGGCGTCGAGTCCTCGAGATTGATATTGCTTCCGGCGACTTTCAAAAGATGCCGACGTTCACCGAAGTGCAGACCTCTATCATGCCGCTTGTCCATCGCCGTGGCGGCGAGATGCGGGCGCTGGGGACATGTTTTTGTATATCGAACCAAGGACTGTGCCTTACCGCTCGACACGTTGTGGACGAGGCATTTCCCAACATTGAGAGTACCGTTCTCGACGTGAAGGATGGAGAGCTTTTTGCTCTCTATGTCGGCGCCCCGCATGGGCCTGAGCCTGACGCTCCCCTCAATGGCGGTCTGCTCCCGGTCAACAAGATGTACTTCAGTCCTGACCTGGACGTTGCAGCCCTTTCGCTCACCATGATGAGCGACGTCAAAACTGGCGAACTCATTCCGATGCCCGCGTTCGCGCTAGGAGTAACACCTCCTCACGTGGGGACGTCGTGTCTTGCCGTAGGGTACCACAAGATGAGTTGGACTGCGGATGAAGCCCTTGTCTCTGTAGATCAAGGCTTCGCGGCTACCCGCGGCGTTGTCGAGGAGTTGCACATCCCCAGAAGAGATCGTTTCCAGCTGCACTTCCCCTGCTTTCGGACCTCGGCGCACTATCCGGGAGGCATGAGCGGAGCTCCCGTTTTCACCGAAGATGGTTTTGTCCGTGGAGTGGTCTGTTCTGAGATCGAGATGGGCGGAGATGGAGACGCTCATATTTCGTACGCCTCGTTGGTGGGTCCCTCGCTCCTTCTGACCTTAGAAGGGAACGACGGCCCCGGCCAACCGTCCGGACAGCGATTCCTTGCCGACTTTGCCCTTGGGGGCGCCGTTCGGGCTGACCTAACCGGGGTCGAATTGCGGAGAGGAGAGCGGGATTGCTCTGTTCGAATCGGAAACACGACGATCTCGAACCAGTTTCCGCCTGTTACCTAGGCCTTGTTGGCGGGTGAGGCGGCGTCATTCGGCCTGTCTTGCGAAAAGGGGGGTTCCGACCCTTCGCGCCCTACCCCCGCTGCGCCTCGGCCTGCCCAACAATATCGAGCCCCACCAACTCACTCCACGCCCCCAGCAGCCGCTTGGTCACCGGCCCCACCTTCCCATCCCCCACCGGCAAGCCGTTGAACTTCGTTGCCGGCATGATGCAGTACGGCGTTGAGGTGAAGAACATCTCGTCGGCTGTCGCGAGGTCGTAGGGCAGCAGCGAGGTTTCTTCGGTGGGGATGCCCAGTCCCTTCGCCAGCTCCAACGCCGTGGCGCGGCTGACGCCGGCGAGACAGTTATCCGTGGAGGGGGTGCGGAGCACGCCCTTGGTGACGCAGAAGATGTTGCCGCCCTTGTTCTCGGCGACGTGGCCATCGAGGTCGAGGATGACGCTCTGGGCCTGGGGGTCGACCAGTTTGGCTTCCATTTCGGCGAGGGTATAGGCGAGGCGGCTGCGGTTCTTGATGCGGGGGTCGAGCGACTGGCTCGGCACCATGCGGCTCATCGGGGTAACGCCGTGGCATCCCCTAGAATAGAAATCCACCCAGGGGAGCAGGTTCATCGGCTGGGTGAAGATCATCACGGTCGCCGCGCCCAGTTGCCTGGTCGGATCGGCGCCGGCGACCGACAGGCCGCGCGAGATGTTGTGGACGATCCAGGCGTCCTCGTGCGGCGCGTAGTTGGGGCGGTTGGCCTCGAACACTTCGAGCGTTACCCGCTTCATCTCGGCGGGGCTCATTTGCGGATCGATCCGCGTCAGCTTCAGCGACTGGTAGAGCCGCTCGATATGCTCATCGAGCTTGAACGGGATGTGGCGGAAGGTGCGGGTCGATTCCGTCATCGTGTCGCCCAGCATGATGGCGCTGTCGAAGATGGAAATCCGCGCTTCGTGCTCGGGCACCAATTCGCCCGAGATGTAGACCAGTCGCGTCATCACGTGCCTCAGGCGCTGAGAACGATGGGATCCGTTAATTCGAAGACGATGCCGTCATCCGCCGGTCCGGCGGCGGAGCGCCACATCATCATGCCGACTTCGGCCGGCCGATCGAGCACGGTGAGGCCGGCATGCCAGACATTGCGATGGATGCAGACCGCATCCTCGGGGCCGGCGAGGAAGGGGCGAATGTTGGTGAGATCAGGGGTGCCATCGGGCAGCGTCGGAGCCAGCAGCACGATCCAGCGGCCGACCTTCAGCGGCACGAAAGTCTGGGTCGAGTGCGGATGGCGCTCGAGGAAGCTGATGCTGATGGCCTGGGGGTCGACCGGCTGCGGACAGAGCACGGCGAAGGCGTGCTGGCCGGGAACATCGCCCGGCTCCAGCACGGCCGGAATGGTGGTGAACTTGCCGCCCTCGGCGCGCACATGGCTGGCAAAGGGGGCGAGGTCGGCGGAGGCGAGCGGCGGGAGCGACATGGTGAACCTCAGTTGAGCCGGGTGAAACCGCTATGGGCGACGGGGCCCTTGAGCAAGCTTTTGATATCCCGGCCCTCCTCGCATTCCCGGATGATTTTGAAGATCGGCTCGAGCGCGGCGAAATAGCCGTCGACGATTTCGGGGGTATGCTCGGTGCAGGTGTAGACGCTGGTGGCGGCGAGGTAGCCGGCGGCCAGCATTTCCTGGGTGATCAGGGTTTTGTAGGCGAGCCCGTTGGGCGACTTGATGCTGAAGCCGGTGAGCGCCGGGACGCCCGCGGTGGCGAGCGGCAGGCCGTATTTCTGGCCCAGCGCCTGCCAGCGTGCGGTGATGGCGCGGCCGGTATCGGTGATCGTCTGCCAGGACTGTTCCTTTTCCATCACGTCGAGCGTCGCCAGGGCCGCCACCGAGCCGATGCGCTCGGTCCAGAAGGTCGAGGAGATGAAGGTGTTCTGCGCCGCTTCCATGATGTCGCGCTTGCCGATGACGCCGGTGACGGCATAGCCGTTGCCGAGCGCCTTGCCGAACACCGCCATATCGGGATCGACGCCATAGACCTTGTGCAACCCGCCGAAGGCCTGGCGGAAGCCGGAGGTGCACTCGTCGAAGATCAGGATGATGTTGTGCTGGTCGGCGAGCTTCCGCACGCTGACGAGGAAGCCCGGATCGGGGTCGTAGTTGCGCGACACTTCCATCTTGATGACGCCGATCTCCTCGTTGCGGATCAGCGCCTCGAGCTCGTCGAGCCTGTTGTAGTTGAAGGTGAACACCGAACCGCGCAGCGATTTCGGCACGCCATTGGGGCTGAGCCCCGGCAAGAGGTGCCCGGCGAGCTTGCTCTCGTCGCCGAGGTTACTGGCGAGATACCAGTCGTGCCAGCCGTGATAGCCGCAGAGCGCCACCCCGTCCTTGCCCGACGCAGCGCGGGCGATGCGGATGGCGATGGCGTTGGCCTCGCCGCCGGAGCGGGCAAAGCGCGCCATGTCGGCCCAGGGGTGAAGTTCGATCAGCCGCTGCGCCAGCTCGACTTCCTCGGGCGCATTGAGGGTCGCCATGTTGCCGAGATCAACGGTACGCTTGACGGCGTCATCGACTTCCGGCCGACCATAGCCGAGCGTGTTGCAGCCGATGCCCATGATCGACATGTCGATATATTCGCGACCGTCGAGATCCCAGACGCGGCAACCGGCGGCCTTGGAAAAGTAAGCCGGCCATTGTTCGGGGAGGAACATTTCGGGGCGCTTCGACAGCAGCATGTTGCCGCCAGGTATGACGGTCTTCGCCGTCTTCCAGAGGTCCTGCCCCTTGCCCATCCGTCGCTCCCCCTTCGCCCGCCGCGGCGGGCATTGACGTAATGCTATATTGTTATGAGGATAACCTAGTAGCCGTCAAGCAAGAGGCTGATCGTCCATGCTGAAAAACTGGCGGAAGGAACCCGGAGCGCGGATCGAAGGCAGCCGCGCGCTCGATCGTTCCAAGGTGCAGGCGCCGTGCATCGTGCGCGCACCGGAGGGCGGCTACCGGCTGTTCTATACGGCGGTCGGGCCGGGCAAGCCATTCGCCGATTGCCAGGGCTATGTGCTCAGCGCGGTGTCACAGGATGGGCTGCGGTTTGAACCGGAGCCGGGCATTCGCGTGGCGCCAGATCCGGCGCTGGCGCACATGTCGCTGCGGGTGCTGGCGCCGAGCCTGACGCAACTGCCGGATGGGCGCTGGCGGATGTATTTCGAGGGGCGTGGCCGGGCCGACCGGCCGACGGTGATCGGCAGCGCCGTCTCTGGGGATCAACTGAACTGGAAGGTCGAGCCGGGCATCCGGCTCGATGGCGGGGTCGGCGCGCCGCGCTTCCTGCCGCTGGGTGATGGCAGTGGGCGGCTGTTCGTGTTTCGGAGTGAAGTTGTCGATGGGAAGCGGGTCGGCACGCCAGTGGTGAGCGCGGTGACATCAGATGGGCTGCGCTTCGAGATGGAGCCCGGATATCGGCTGCGCGACCGGACCGATAGCCTCGACAGCGCTGGGATCACCGCGGCCGAAGTGATCGCGCCACGCCAGCCGGGAGAAACATGGACGATGTTCTATTCGGCTTGGCAGGACCTGCCGCCGGGCGCGGTGGCGCCGGTGCATCCGAGCCATGACGCCGAAGCGGTGGCGCATGGATCGAGCGCCGATTTCGCGGCGGCCTCGATCGCCGCCGACATGTCGGGCTATCGCTCGCGCATCCTCACGGGAGAGTCGGCGGATGGGATCTGCTGGACCCGCAGCGGCATCGCCATCGAGGGCGACGGCTATGGCGGCAAGGAGATCGACGCGGTGCATGCCGAGGATATGTCGGTGATCGCGTTGGGGGGTGGCCGCTATCGGATGTACTACGCCTGCTGCGATGCGCACGGGGTGTGGCGGATTGCCAGTGCGATCAGTGGGTATCCCCCTCTCCCCTGAGGGGAGAGCATCTGTGTTTGCGGTCAAGCAGTTTTGGGTTGGTTAGGCTCCCAGCGGCGGTTCTGCGTGAGCAGGGTGTTTGCGAGCACGACGAGCTTTCGCATCACCGCGGTAAGCGCG
>JAESGW010000356.1_pt1 | contig 57645 bp, 54 predicted proteins | sample 9269791 | NCBI WGS metagenome assembly JAESGW01 (sample SAMN16773120, study PRJNA677053) | algae metagenome | isolation source: Aphanocapsa lilacina HA4352-LM1 and co-occurring heterotrophs from near cave... | place: USA: Maniniholo cave, near Haena, Kauai, HI | collected 2009-07-28
TGAGCAGGTGCAAAGGGCAATGGACATGATCAATGACCGCCCGCGAAAAGTGCTTGGTTATCGGACACCACGGGAGGTATTCTTAGCTCAGTCAGGTGCTGTTGCACTTCAAACTTGAATGGGCCCGTCTTTGTCAAAATCGCCCAGGGCCACCGATTCCGGTTCGTCGCCCACCGCAAAGGCGACTGGGGCGCTAAAACCGCCGGTGCCGTTATTTTTCAGAACCGAGACGGAATAGGAAGTAAACGTGTTGGTGGCCACGACGTCGAGATCCCCATCGCCGTCGAGATCTCCCAGGGCGATCGCCGTGACCGATTCGCCCGCGCCAAAATTGGCAGGCGCACCAAGGTTGCCGCTGCCGTCGTTTTTGAGCACCGAGATGCTGTCGGCGGTGAAGTTGCCGGTGACTACGTCCGGATCGCCGTCCCTGTCGATATCGCCCACCGCCGCCGCCAGGGCCGGCGGATCGCCTTCAAAAGTTCGCGGAGCGGCAAGTTCCACCGGGGCAGCCGCCGGGGCAGCCAGCAGTGCTGAGGCGGCCAGAGCCAACCAACTTCCCCGCCGCTTCAATTTAAAGGATTCTCGATGAGTCGATGGAGACTTTTTCAGCATCGGCATTCTCCCCACATTCCCCATCTATAACCAGCAGACAGGGCTCCTATGTTTATATGGACGGCCCAAAAGAACTTAAGCCTAAGGCTATGATGCGTTCTCAATGGCCAACTCAGCGCTCAGACCGCCCAAAGTCCGGGTGCGGCCATGCCGATTCGAACAGTGTGACCAGCGGTCGATAATCCGGACTGTCCGCCTCCCAATTCACCAGACCAGCTACGAACTGCGCGATCGACTCCGCCACCCATGCCTGCGGGCAACGCGCCTCCAGACGCAGCAAATAGCGCTCGCAGCCGAAGCGCAGCGTCGGATAACTGGCAAGCCGCCGGTTGTGAGCATCCAAAAAACTCTGGGCGCCCTCGCGCGGCGTCCAGAGGATATGCCAGTAGTTGTGGTGGCGGCGGGCGGCCTCGCTGGTCAGCCCTTCGCAAGCCAACTGGGCATGCACCCAGCTAAAGCGGGCCAAACCGGGACGCAGTACATACAGCGTTCGCAACAATACGCCGCCGGTGTCGGTGGAACCTGCAACCATGGTTGAGTTACGCAGTTGTTTCATTATGTGCAAAAACGAGAATTCCGACCTGTTTCAATTGCTTAATACTCTTTTTCTTGTCGCGTCTAGATACCTTAACTATCCTTTAACTGGGTTTTGAGACGATAAGCCCACGTCCCTATCCAGGATTCGAGGCGAGATCCTATGGTAGTAGCCAAGATTGAAAAAACCGGCACCCTGAGCACAGAGCAGTTGCAAAAGATGCACGCCTACTGGCGGGCGGCCAACTATCTGTCGGTGGGCCAGATTTATCTGATGGACAATCCCCTGTTGCGCGAGCCGCTTAAACTCGAGCATGTCAAACCGCGACTTTTGGGGCACTGGGGCACCACCCCGGGGCTGAATTTCATTTATGTCCACCTCAACCGCGCGATCCAAGACCAGGATCTCGACATGATTTACATCGCCGGACCGGGGCACGGCGGACCCGGTTTGGTGGCGAACACCTATCTCGAAGGCACCTACAGCGAGTACTACCCGAACATCTCCGAGGACACCGAGGGGATGAAGCGCCTCTTCAAGCAGTTCTCCTTTCCCGGCGGCATCCCGAGCCACGTCGCCCCGGAGACCCCCGGTTCGATCCACGAAGGGGGCGAATTGGGTTACGCAGTCTCCCACGCCTACGGCGCCGTCTTTGACAATCCCGATCTCATCGTCGCCTGCGTGGTGGGGGACGGCGAAGCCGAGACCGGTCCGCTCGCCACCTCCTGGCACTCCAACAAATTTCTCAATCCCGTTCGCGACGGGGCGGTATTGCCGATTTTGCACCTCAACGGCTACAAGATTGCCAACCCGACGGTGCTCGCGCGCATCAGCCACGAGGAACTGGAGAAGCTCTTTGAAGGCTACGGCTACAAGCCTTATTTCGTCGAAGGCTCCGAGTACGAGCCGACCCACCAGTTGATGGCGGCCACCGTCGATACCTGCATCGCCGAGATCAAGGCCATCCAGCACGAGGCGCGTACCGGCGGCGCGACTGCCCGTCCCCGGTGGCCGATGATCGTCCTGCGCACCCCCAAGGGCTGGACCGGTCCCAAGGAAGTGGACGGCAAGAAGACCGAGGATTTCTGGCGCTCGCACCAGGTGCCTTTTTCGGAGATGGCGGGCAAGCCCGAGCACGTGCAGTTGCTCGAGACCTGGATGCGCAGCTACCAGCCGGAGGAGCTGTTCGACGAGAACGGCGCCTTTTTGGGCGAGCTCAAGGCCCTGGCCCCCAAGGGGCACCGGCGCATGGGAGACAATCCCCACACCAACGGCGGCATCCTGCTCAAAGATCTGAAGATGCCCGATTTTCGTTCCTACGCGGTGGATGTGGCCAAGCCCGGCACCACCTTCGCAGAAGCGACCAAGGTGATGGGCATCTTTTTGCGCGACGTGATGAAGGCGAACCTCGAACAGCGCAACTTCCGGGTCGTTGGCCCCGACGAAACGGCCTCCAACCGCTGGGGAGCGCTTTTTGAGATCACCGACCGCACCTGGATGGATGAAACCTACCCCTACGACGATCATCTCTCGCAGGACGGCCGGGTGATGGAAATACTCAGCGAGCACACCTGCCAGGGCTGGCTGGAGGGGTACCTGCTCACCGGCCGGCACGGATTTTTCTCGTGCTACGAGGCGTTTATTCACCTGGTCGATTCGATGTTCAACCAGCACGCCAAGTGGTTGAAGACCACCCGGCACATTCCCTGGCGCCGTCCGATCGCTTCGCTCAATTACTTGCTCACCTCCCACGTCTGGCGGCAGGACCACAACGGCTTTTCGCACCAGGATCCGGGCTTTATCGACCACGTGGTCAACAAAAGAGCGGAGGTCATCCGGGTGTACTTGCCGCCGGATGCCAACACACTTTTGTCTGTCACAGATCATTGTCTGAGAAGCCGCCACTATGTGAACGTTGTCGTGGCGGGCAAACAGCCCGCTTTGCAGTACCTCGACATGGACGCGGCCATCAAGCACTGCACCAAGGGCATCGGCATCTGGGACTGGGCGAGCAACGACCAGGGCGTGGAGCCGGACGTGGTGATGGCCTGCTGCGGGGACATCCCAACCCTGGAGACGCTCGCGGCGGTGGACATCCTGCGCCAGAACTTCCCGGATCTGAAGATCCGGGTGATAAACGTTGTCAACTTGATGAAGCTGCAGCCGGAGAGCGAGCACCCCCACGGTCTGTCGGACAAAGATTTCGATTCGATCTTTACCCCCGACAAACCGGTGGTGTTTGCCTTCCACGGCTATCCCTGGCTCATCCACCGGCTCACCTACCGGCGCAACAACCACAACAACATCCACGTGCGCGGCTACAAAGAAGAAGGCACCACCACCACGCCCTTCGACATGGTGGTGATGAACGACCTCGACCGCTTCAACCTGGCGGACGACGTGATCGACCGGGTGCCCCGGCTGCGCTACACCGCTGCCCACGTCAAGCAGATGCTCCACGACAAGCTCATCGAGCACAAGCAGTACATCCACGAGCACGGCGACGACATGCCCGAGATCCGCGACTGGCGCTGGCCGTACTAGCCCGAGTGTTGAAGCGGGGCATCTCCTGTCGATGCCCCGCTTCAACGATTGAATCTTTGACTGCTCCGAACACCCACTGCGTCGAGAACCCACGATGGCAAAAGATAAGTCGGACAAAAAGACCGCGGCTGCAGCGGCAGCGGCAGAGCCAGTCCAGATTGAGGACGACCGCACCGGCTTGAGTGTCTCGACACTCAAGCGCGCCTTTGCCGATAATTTGTTTTATATCCAGGGCAAGAACGCCGACATCGCGACGCTGAACGATTACTACATGGCCCTCGCCTATACCGTGCGCGACCGATTGTTGCACCGCTGGCTGGGCACGATCAAAGCCCAACTCAAACTCGAAGTCAAAGTCGTCTATTATTTGTCGGCCGAATTTTTGATGGGGCCGCATCTGGCCAACAACCTGATCAACCTCGGTATCTACGACCAGGTGCGTCAGGCAATCCAAGAATCGGGTCTCAATCTAGACGAACTGATTGCCCAGGAAGAAGAACCCGGACTGGGGAACGGCGGCCTCGGGCGGCTTGCGGCCTGCTATCTCGACTCGCTGGCGGCCCTTGAGATTCCGGCTATCGGCTACGGTTTGCGCTACGAATTCGGCATTTTCGATCAAGAAATCCGAGACGGCTGGCAGGTAGAAATCACCGACAAGTGGCTGCGCTACGGCAATCCCTGGGAAATTGCCCGGCCGGAGGCCACCGTCGAAGTCAAGCTCGGCGGCCACACCGAGGCTTTCGTGGACGGAGCCGGCCGCTACCGGGTGCGCTGGATTCCGGGCCGGACCATCGTGGGCGTCCCCTACGATACGCCGGTCCTCGGATTTAAGAACAACGCCGCCAACACCCTGCGCCTCTGGAAGGCGGAAGCGCCCGAATCCTTCGATTTTCAGGCGTTCAACCTCGGCGATTACTACGGTGCGGTCCACACCAAGATGTACTCCGAGAACATCTCCAAGGTGCTCTACCCCAACGACGAGCCGTTGCAGGGGAGGGAGTTGCGCCTGGAGCAGCAGTTTTTCTTTGTTTCCTGCTCTCTGCAGGACATTATCCGCCGGCACCTCTATGTGGGCGGCAAACTCGAAGATCTGCACAATAGTGCTGCCATCCAGCTCAACGACACCCACCCGTCGATCGGTATCGCCGAGTTGATGCGGCTATTGGTCGACGAGCACAACATCGACTGGGATACGGCCTGGCAGATTACCCAAGATACGTTTGCCTACACCAACCACACCTTGCTGCCGGAGGCGCTGGAGCGCTGGCCGTTGAGTTTGTTCGGCAGTCTGCTGCCCCGCCACCTGGAAATTATCTTCGAGATCAACCGGCGATTCCTGGGCGAGGTAAGCGCGAAGTTCCCGGGCGATACCGGCCGCCTTGCGCGCCTGTCGCTCATCCAGGAGGGACCGGAAAAATTCGTGCGCATGGCGCATCTGGCGAGCGCCGGCAGCCATGCCATCAACGGCGTGGCCGCCCTGCACAGCGAGTTACTCAAGCGCGACGTGCTGCGCGATTTTTATGAACTGTCGCCCGAAAAATTTTCCAACAAAACCAACGGCGTCACGCCGCGCCGCTGGATCATGCTGAGCAATCCGGAGCTGGCCTTCTTGATCAGCGAGAGCATCGGCGACGGCTGGATCAAAAATCTGGGCGAGCTGCGCGAACTGGAGCGCTTTGCAAGCGATAAAGAGTTTCAATCGCGCTGGCGGCAAATCAAGCTCAACAACAAAACGAACCTCGCCGAATACATTCGCAAGCGCACGGGACTGGTGGTCGATCCCCATTCGCTGTTCGATATCCAGGTCAAGCGCATCCACGAGTACAAGCGCCAACACCTGAACGTGCTGTACATTATTACCCTGTACAATCGCCTCAAGCAGAATCCCGAGCTTGAGATCACCCCTCGCACGTTCATCTTCGGCGGCAAGGCGGCGCCGGGCTATTTCATGGCCAAACTGATCATCAAATTGATCAACTCGGTGGCCGCTGTCGTCAACAGCGACCCCGACGTGCGCGGCCGGCTCAAAGTCGTGTTTTTGCCCGACTACAATGTCACCTTCGGCCAGCGGGTCTACCCGGCTGCTGAGCTTTCCGAGCAGATTTCCACCGCCGGCAAAGAAGCCTCCGGCACCGGCAACATGAAGTTCTCCATGAACGGTGCCCTCACCATCGGCACCCTGGATGGCGCCAATGTCGAGATTCGCGAGGAAGCCGGGGAAGAAAACTTCTTCCTGTTCGGCCTCACCACCGAGGAGGTCTACGCCCTCAAAGCGCGCGGCTACAACCCCTGGGATTACTACAACGGCAATCCCGCCCTGCGCCAGGTGATCGATCAGCTCGCCTCGGGCGTTTTTTCTCCAGGCGAAGCGCACCTGTTCGAGCCGTTGGTGAACCACTTAATCCATCGCGACGAGTACCTGTTGCTCGCCGATTACCAGTCCTACGTTGAATGCCAGGACCGGGTGGGCGAAGCCTACCGGGATCAGAAGCACTGGACGCGCATGTCGATTCTCAACTCCGCCCGCATGGGCAAGTTCTCCTCGGACCGGGCGATTCGCGAGTACTGCGAGGACATCTGGGGTGCGGTTGCGGTGGATGTGGTGCTGGAGGAGTACATCCAGGCGACCGCCGGCCTCGCGGTCAAACCGCAGCCGGTGGCGGCGACTGAGGGGAGAGGGGCATGAGCCTGCGGGTCTATTTTCTGCGCCACGGTGAGACGATCTACAGCCGCACCGGCGGCTACTGCGGCGAGCTCGACCCCGAGTTGACCGCCGAGGGTGAGCTGATGGCGGCGGCGTTTGCCGCCGTCCACCGCTCTACTCCCTGGGATGCGGTCTACGTCAGTCCGATGCGGCGCACGGTGGCGACGGCCAGGCCCCTGTGCGAAGCGCTGGGATTGGAGATGCAGTGGCGCGACGGCCTCAAAGAGATCCGCTACGGCGCATGGGAGGGCAAGACCAGCGACGATGTCAAAGCGCACTACGCCGATGATTACGTGCGCTGGCTGACCGAACCCGCCTGGAACCCGCCCACCGGCGGCGAGACCTCGGTGGCAATCGCCAGCCGCGCCATGCCGGTGCTCGCCGAGATCGAATCGAAGTATGCGGACGGCAACGTGCTTGTGGTCTCGCACAAGGCGACCATTCGCATCATGCTCTGTTCGCTGTTGGGCATCGACCTCGGCCGCTACCGCGACCGCATCAACATCCTGGCGGCCTCGCTGAGTACGGTCAAATTCGACGTGCACGGACCGCTTTTAGAATCGCTCAACGACCGCGCCCACCTGGGTCAGGAGTTGCGCACCTTACCGGGAACTTGAGGGCTGTGTGGTGAAAGTGCTCGTTCTCAACGCCGGTTCGAGCAGCCAGAAAAGCTGCCTGTACGACCTGCCGCACACCCGGCTGCCCCAGGAGCCGCCGCAGCCGCTGTGGGAAGCGCAGATCGACTGGCCCCACGGCGGAGATGGCGCAAAGCTGAAGGTCAAAACCGCCCACCATCGACACGAAGAAACCCTGCAGGGCGGGTCGCGCCCCGAAGACAGCGCCCGGATGCTCGAAACTCTCTACAGCGGCGCGACCCGGGTGATCGCGGATCCGGGTGCAATCGAAACGGTCGGACACCGGGTCGTCCACGGCGGTGAAGCGTACCGCGAGAGCACCCGGATCACCCCCGAGGTGAAGGCGGCCATCGAGCGCCTCGCCCTCTTTGCTCCAGTTCACAATCCGGCCAACCTCGCCGGTATCGAGGCGCTCGAAGCGCTCCTCGGCTCGCAGGTTCCCCAAGTGGCCGTTTTCGACACCGCCTTCCACAGCCGCCTGCCAGCCGCCGCCTACGTCTACCCCGGTCCCTACGAGTGGCTCGACCAGGGCATCCGTCGCTACGGCTTCCACGGCATCAGCCACCGCTACTGCGCCGAGCGCGCCGCCCAGATCCTCGGGCGCGACCTGGCGCAGGTGCGCCTCGTCACCTGTCATCTGGGCAACGGCTGTTCGCTGGCCGCCGTGCGGGGCGGCTTCAGCGTCGATACCACCATGGGATTTACGCCCCTGGAAGGACTGATGATGGGCAGCCGCTCGGGCTCCATCGACCCCGGCATTTTGATTCATCTGATGCGCCAGGCCGACTACACCGTGGACAAACTCGACCACACCCTCAACCAGGCTTCGGGGTTGGAAGGGGTCTCCGGGATTTCCAACGACCTGCGACCTATCTTTAAAGCGATCGACCAGGGCCACGCCCGCGCCAAACTGGCGCTCGATATCTACATCCACCGCCTGCGTGCGGGAATCGGAGCGATGGCCGTAAGCCTCGGCGGCCTCGACGCCTTGGTCTTCACTGCCGGGATAGGAGAAAACGCGGCCCCTGTGCGCGCCGGAGCCTGCGAAGCGCTCGGATTTCTGGGAGTGGCGCTCGACCCCCAGAAAAACAACGACCGACCCAGGGACGCAGACATTGCCGCCGCAGATTCAGCGGTGCGGGTGCTGGTCATTCATACCCAGGAGGACTGGGCGATTGCCCGGGAATGCTGGCAGCACCTGCGCCGTTGAGACGAATTTAGGCGGGCCGCTCCAGCAGACTGGTCATCTCGATGCTGGTGCGCTCAGCCACCTCGCGGCCCTCCTCGATGAGGTACTGCAAGAAGGTCCGGGCGACCACCGAGAGGCGCTTACCCGCCGGATAGACGACATGCCAGTGGCGGCGGATCGGAAAACCCTCGACATTGAGGATGGCCAGATGGTGCAGCGTCCCTTCGCTCGCCAGGGCGTGGTGGGAGAGCACTGCGATGCCCAACCCGCCGATGACCGCCTGCTTGATCGCTTCGGAGCTGCCCAGTTCCATCTTGACGCGCGGGGTGACGCGGCGATCTTCAAAAAATTGCTGCACCACCATGCGCGTGCCCGAGCCGGGTTCGCGCATCAAAAAGGGTTCTTGCGCCAGGCGACTTAATGGAATATTGCGCTGCAGCGCTAGCGGATGGTGGTAGGGCGCAATCACCACCAGTTGGTCATCGAGAAACGGATGCATCTCGACGTTGAGATCTTCAGGCACCTGGCCGACGATATAAAAATCATCGAAGTTCTCCGCCAGACGTTCGAGCACCCGGCCGCGGTTGGCCACCTCCAGCGAAATGTCGATTTCCGGATAGCGCTGGCAAAACGGCCCCAAAAGGCGCGGCGCAAAGTACTTGGCCGTCGTCACCACTGCGAGGCGCAATTGCCCTTTTTTGAGCCCTTGCATGTCGGAGACGGTCATCTCGAACTGGGCCAGACGGGTAAAAATCTCTTCGCAAGTGGCCAGTAACTCCCGGCCCGCATCCGTCAAAAACAACCGCTTGCCGATCTGCTCGAACAGCGGCATCCCAACCGCCCGAGTCAGCTGTTTGATCTGCATCGAGATGGTCGGCTGGGTGAGGAACAACTCCTCCGCGGCGCGCGTGAAGCTGCGGTGGCGCGCAACCACCTGAAACACCTGCAGCTGGTGCAATGTGGCGTGCTTCAAGACGATCCTCCAGAACCTATAGATATAGTCCTATCATGAGCGGGAATAACATCAACTAAAGATGATGGATGCACGAGAATATTCTCACCAGACGGGATCCGCCTGCATGAGACCTATAAATGGGCGCGAAACTCCTGCTCCAGCGAGGGCGGTTCGATCGGCTCCGCGGCCAGTGCTTCGAGATCTCGCAGGTCGGAGCGCAGCTTTTCGATGCGCTCACCGAGCAACCGCCGGATCAGCTCGACAGATGCGCCCGCACAATCGCGGCAGGCCTCGCCACAGGCCTTTCCCTGCTGGTTATAGACCACCGCCAGCACAGAAAGACTGCCGCGGGCGCGCAGTGGATGAAAGCGCCCAGTGCAAATCGCGCAGTAGCTCGGCCCGTTTCCCGCGTACACCGTCGTCTCCCACACGATCTTCACGGGCCACCTCCTGCCTGGTAGATATTGCGCCCAGATATAGCAGATCCGCAGCGGGCCCACGGCCCCAAGCGGACAAAATCATAGATAAAAATCGATATTAATTATTGAGAGCATCTACTTTTATCTATTACAAAGCAATATTAACATCGATGCAGTAGGGCAACGGTTCGAAAAACGGTCCCCCGCCCCGCGGGGAGACAAGTGGGTCGGATGTTCGTGCATTTGTCCAGCGTCGGGAGTTCTGGCTGCGATGGATCTCGCTATTGTTCAATCTGCCTGGTGGATTCCCCTGTACAATCTGGCCGGCGCCGTGTTGGCCCTGCCCTGGTCCCCGGGGATCATCCGCAAGACTGGACCGCGCCCGGCCGGTTACCTCAATTTGGTTGCGACGCTGTTTGCCCTGACCCATTGCCTGCTGTTGCTGCGGGAGGTCTGGGGTCAGCCGCCGGTGGCAATGGGCTTTACCTGGTTGGAGGTGCCGGGCCTGACCCTGACGCTGCCGCTGGAAATTTCGGCGGTAACGGTGACAGCGGCGGCGGTGGTGGCCGGGTTGGGCTTGCTCGCCCAGTTGTACGCTATCGCCTACATGGAGATGGACTGGGGATGGGCAAGGCTCTTTTCGCTGTTGGGCCTGTTCCAGGCGGGCATGAGCGCGCTGGTGCTGTGCAACTCGCTGTTTTTCAGCTATTTTATTCTCGAAATTCTCACCCTGGGCACCTATTTGCTGGTCGGGTTCTGGTTCAACCAGCCGCTGGTGGTTACCGGAGCACGCGACGCTTTTTTGACCAAGCGCGTCGGCGACCTGTTTATGTTGATGGGCGTACTCGCCCTCTGGCCCCTGGCGGGCACCTGGAACTTCTCGGAACTGGCGCGCTGGGCGGCTGTGACTCCCCCAGACCCGACGGTGGCCGCCCTGTTGGGACTGGCGCTGATCGCCGGCCCGATCGGCAAGTGCGCCCAGTTCCCGCTGCACCTGTGGCTTGACGAGGCCATGGAAGGTCCCTTGCCCTCGACCATTCTGCGCAACTCGGTGGTCGTTGCCACCGGCGCCTGGGTGCTTGTAAAAATGTATCCGCTCGTTGCCCTCTCGCCGGTGACGGTCGCGGCCCTCACCGCTATCGGCTCGATCACCGCCCTGGGCGGCTCGCTGGTGGCCCTGGCGCAAATTGACGTCAAGCGCGTGCTTTCGTACCTGGTGAGCGCCTATTTGGGTTTGGTGCTCATCGCGGTGGCTGTGGGTCAGCTCTCGACCGCACTGTTGCTGCTGTTGGCCCACGCCCTGGCGATGGCGCTGTTGGTGATGGCCGTAGGATCGGTGGTCTGGAACAATATCAGCCAGGATCTCAGCCAGTTGGGCGGTCTGTGGTCGCGTCGGCCCGTCACCGCGCTGTGCTATCTGACCGGCTGCTTTGGGTTGGTGGCAGCCTTGCCCCTTGGGGGGCTTTGGGCGCAACTGGAAATGGTCGAGGGGCTCTGGAATGCCCAGCCGCTTCTGGCTGTGCTCGTGGTGCTCGTCAACACCCTGGCCGGTTTTGCTTTGGGCCGCGTCTTTGGTCTGATTTTCCTGGGCAAGCCTACCCAGATGACCGTGCGCTCGCCTGAGGCGCCCTGGCCGATAGTGGTGCCGATGACGGTGCTGGCCAGTTTGGTGATTCACTTTCCCATCGTGCTTGCCACGATCGGCTTGCTGCCCGGCACCGCCGCCAATCCGCTGGCGGTCCCTGCCCTGATGGCCCTGGTGGGGCCGGGCTTGGCTGGTGTGGTGCTCGGAGCACGGCTCAGGCCGGTGGAATTGCCCAACCGCCCGGTGCAGGACTGGCTGGCCAATGACTTTTACACCGCCGTCGCCTACAAAAACACCGTCGTCTTTGTGATCGGTTTGATTTCGCAGTTCGTTTCACTTTTTGACCGCTATGTGGTCGACGGGTTGGTGAACCTGGTGGGGCAGCTCTCGTTTTTGGGTGGCGAGGGCATCAAGTACAGCACCACCGGCCAGACCCAGTTCTATTTGCTCACGATCATTCTGGGGGTCGTGCTCCTCGGAATGCTGATGATTTAGCTCCTGTTCTCCACACGACGCGCGAGGTACGGTTGCAATGTTGAGTGTGCTTATCTGGTTGCCGGTGGTGGGCGCTCTGCTGGTGGGCCTCTGGCCCGGTGCTTGCGCCGCAAGATTACGAAGCATTGCCCTCGCCTTCGCCACGGCCGGGGTGCTCTGGTCGGCCTGGCTGCTCCGGCAGTTCGACCCTACCCAACCGGGGATGCAGTTTGTCGAATTTATCCCCTGGATTGCGCCGGTGGGTCTGCACTACAGCCTCGGGGCGGACGGCCTCTCGCTGCCGCTGATGGCTCTCAACAGTTTGCTCATCTGGATTGCCATCTACAGCAACGCCTACTCAGGCGAACGCCCCGGGCTGTATTACGGTTTGCTGTTGCTGGCCGGGGGCGGGATGGCCGGGGCGTTTGCCGCCCAGAATCTGCTGCTGTTTTTCTTGTTCTACGAGCTGGAGCTGTTGCCTTTTTATCTGCTCATCTTCCTGTGGGGTTGCAGCGACAAGCGCGGCTACGCGGCAATGAAATTTCTCATCTACACCGCCGTCTCGGGCTTTTTGATTCTCGGTGCTTTTCTGGGCCTAGTGCTGCTGGACGGTTCGTCAAGCTTCGCCTACGGTGAGCAATCCACCGCCGCCCTGCCATTGATTACCCAGTTGATTCTGCTCACGATGCTGCTGATCGGCTTCGGCATCAAGATTCCGCTGGTGCCGCTGCACACCTGGCTGCCGGACGCCTACTGCGAAGCGTCCCCGCCGGTGGCCATTCTCTTAGGCGGGGTGCTCGCCAAGCTCGGAGCCTACGGCCTGCTGCGCTTCGGCCTGGGGCTTTTTCCTGAGACCTGGGCACTGGTGGCGCCGGGGCTTGCCACCATCGGTGCCGTCACCGCCGTCTACGGCGCCCTATCGGCCATCGCCCAACGGGACATCAAGCGCATGGTCGCCTACAGTTCGATTGGCCACATGGGTTATATTCTGCTCGCCGCCGCCGCTGCAACCCCTTTGAGCCTGCTCGGGGCGATGCTGCAGATGGTGAGCCATGGCCTCATCCTCGCGATTTTGTTCCACCTGGTGGGGGTGGTCGAAGCCAAAGTCGGCACCCGCGATTTGGACGTGCTCAACGGCCTGATGAACCCGATTCGCGGCCTGCCGATGGTGAGCGCGCTGTTGGTGCTGGGGGGGATGGCCTCCGCCGGCATTCCGGGGCTGGTGGGCTTCGTGGCCGAATTTTTGGTGTTGCAGGGCTCCTTTGCCGCCTTCCCGGTCCAGACGATTTTGTGCGTCGTCTGCAGCGGCCTCACGGCGGTCTACTTCGTGATTTTGCTCAACCGCACCTGCTTCGGCCGCCTCGACAACGCCACCGCCTACTACCCGCCGGTGCGCTGGATCGAGCGCACCCCTGCGTTGATCCTCGCCGGCATCATCCTGGTTCTTGGAATCCAGCCGGACTGGCTCTCGCGCTGGAGCGAAGCGACCGCCCAGGCGATGGTCACTCCCATACAAAGTGCTGCCAGCCAGCTCAAAAAGCCGCTCCCTTCACTGCGGGCCGCCGCCACTTCTTTCAGCCCGAACTAGTCACCGCACGAGGTATGAGCAGATGACGACCGCCACCACAACCGCCGCCCCCAGCTATCGCGGGGTGCTCCCGCCCTCCCAGCACGAATTTGCCGAGGTCATCCACCGCCTGGAGGCGGGCGGGGCGATGCTTCCGGATTCACCTGAGAACCTGATGCAAATTATCGGCATCTACAAAGCCTACGCCGTGCCGATGGATTTTTACTGGCGCGACTTGCTCTATATGGCCGAGCAGGTCTTCCTCGAGCCGCTGCCCTTCTTCAAGTACTTCCCGACCCAGGAGTATCTGGACCGCCACAACCACTACGCAGGGGACACCGCCGACCTGCGCATCTGGCGCGGCCCAGCCACCGCCCACCCGGAGCTGTTGGCCTTCATGGCAAAGGGCGAGACCGGCAAGATGCCCAAGTTGCTCCATCACCTCTGGCACGACCGCATCAACATGGAATTTGCCGAGGAGTGCATGCGCGCGATGCTCTGGCACCAGGGGATGGGCGGGCGCTTCAACGACTATCTCGATAGCGACGAGTACCGCGAGAACGCCAACCGGGCCATCCGCGCCTACTTTAAAGGCAACCCGGCAATGCTCGCTCTGCACAAGCTCTTTCCGGAGATGTTTTTGGAGCAGTGCCGCCAGGCGAGTTACCTGGCCAACCTGGGGCTTTTTTGGGAGGTGATGGCCCCGGTCTTCTTCGAGATGTCGGATCTCTTTGACGAAGGCAATCTGCGCACGGTCCCCGAGGCGATGAATTTTCTGGTCAACGGCATCTTTGCAATTGCCGGGCGACCCATCTACCACCACGTCTACATCCGGGGCGAGTGCTACGAGGTCATCCCCAAATCGAAGGGCTTCACCTGGCTTTACGAAGCGGCCCTCCCTTACGTTGAAGCGGTCTTCTACCGCACCTCGCCCTTTCGGGGCACCAAGTCCTACAACGCCCAGGCCCGGCAGGTGCCCGAGGATCAAAAAGACTTTCACTACGGCATTCTCTACGCCGACGTCTTCCCGGTGGGCACCGCGGGTATCCCGCCCACGCTATTGATGCAGGACATGTATCACTTTTTGCCCCCTTACCTAGTTGAGTACTACAGCCGCCACTGCAAGGGCAAGGACGACATGCTCATCCAGTTGGGCATTACCTTCCAGCGCTCGATGTACTGCGTCACCTCGGCGGTCATCCAGGCTTTGCGCACGGCGCTCCTTTACCCGCTGGATGACCCGAACCCGCGCCACCTGCAGGCGAACCGCGCCTTCTTCGAGATGCAACTCGACCGCTTCAAGCGCCCCGAGGCGCGCCTGCGCAACATCCAGAATCAGGACTACCGTTAAGGAAAAAGCATCCCATGCCCGACATCGTCGATATCGCCGTAGGCGCCGGTGCCTTCAAGACCCTGGTGACCGCCGTCCAGGTGGCGGGCCTGGTCGATACCCTCAAAAGCCCCGGCCCGTTCACCGTCTTTGCCCCCAACGACGACGCCTTCGCCAAACTCCCCCCAGGTACCATCCCCACCCTGGTGCAAAACCCGCCCCAACTGGCGCGCATCCTCTGCTTCCACGTCGTCCCCGGCCGCTACACACAGGCGGACCTCGCCAAAGTCGGTTCGCTCGACTCCGTCGAAGGCGCTCCGATTCCCTTCTACTGCGAAGACGGCGTCTTCGAGGTCAAAAACGCCACGGTTCTTGCAGCGGACATCGAAGCGGACAACGGCATCATCCACGTGCTGGACCGGGTCATCCTGATGGGCTAGGAACACCTGCACATATCGGCTAGCATGGGGCCAAAACGCTCACTGCAACACCAAGCAATTTCGCCGGATCGTCTCTATGAGGGGCTCGACTGGCTGTTCGCGGGCGATCCCGGTGTGTTCGTGGCGGGCTATCTGCGGCCGAGCAACGCGCGGAGGAACTGGCCCGGCGTTTGCGCGAACTGGGACTGGAGCCGTCAGCAGGCGACCTTAATAAAATCGAAGGACTTTCTTGAGAGATCCCTTACCTGAGCGGGTTTCAGGACCCTGAGGTTTAAGATTTCTAGGGCTACCTAACTTAGAGCGGTTTTCAGAGAGAACAGCCTCAAGTTGCAAGTTTGGCCTGCGACTGAAAACCGCGCAAGGCTTGGCATCAATCGCCAGTTTTAAGGCAGATCTGTCCTCAAATCTTCGATCAGGCGCACCGTGAGCGGCCCGGCCGGTACACCGTAGACGCGCGGGGGAGCGGCGGCAGGACCTGCAAGGCCGCCCAGCAACACCCCCAATAGGCCGCCGATCGGCCCTCCCACCAGAAAACCGCCATAGCCTGCCATCACGCTCGGATGGGCCATCGGGCTGGTAGGGCCGCCCGAAAGGGGCGTGTAGATAACCGCCGAAGCCGCCGCGATCGCATAGCGATTCCCATCGATTTCCAGTTCGCGGATCACCAGCTGCGCCCCGCCATCGTTCTTTTCGACCGCACCGTGCACAAGGCTGCCCCGGGGAATGACGATCGTGCCGCGCGCTCCGACCACCGGCTGATCCACTACGGCGCTGATCGCCACCGACGGGCTTGCCGCTAAAGAAACTTCCTGATCGAGCCGCACCAGCATCGCGTTGCCCGCGTGCACCAAGCGGCTGTCGTCGCCGCGTCCGGAGTCCGCCACCGGCTGACCGGCGATCAGCGGATCGCCAATCACCGGCAGGTGAGGCCGGGCGCTCTGGGCAGTACTGATCGCCGGGCGCGGCTCGCTCGCAGGCTCGGTTGCCAGGGCGCTGAGATCCCCAGAAAAGGGTGCAAGCGCAATGTTTTTGAGCCCGGCAGGACTGCTATGCCACCGGATCTGGCCCGCCAGACCCACCGCAACCGTCGCTTCGACCGGTCGCTCCTCGTCGAGTAGTTGACCGCGCAACTTCACCTGTTTGATTTGTTTGTCCCGGGAACTCACCAGATTGGCCAGACCCACCAGCACCAGTTTCAGCTGATCGCGGTCTGTATAGAACTGTCCTGTCTCGATGATGAGCATTTCCCCCAAGCGCGACAACCGCACCCGCTCCCCTGCCAACCCACTCTGGATGACAACCTTTTGCAGCGAAGCGACCGGGGCGGCTCCGACCGGCTCCACGCTTGCCCAGGACACCAGCACCGCCGTCGCCCCCGCCGCTATCCGTCCACCCAGGCTCTGCATCGCCGTCTCCCGTCCTTTGCCGCGGCGGCTGCGTGTTCATACAGATGGCACTCATCGTAGCGCATAGAATAGAAGCCCCTCAATGCTGCAAAATCACCGACGATGCTTTCTATGCTCCAGGCGCGCAAGCCGGCTAAAACCCTACTAATCGCGGCGGGATGGCTTCTGGGCTTCGCCACCCGGCTCGGTGCCCAGACCGCCGACCCGGAGTTGCTGGAACCGCCCACCGAATTTCCGCCCGCTTTGCAACTGGGCATCGAAAAAGTGATCCCCGAGTGGGTGCGCGGCACCTGGCGCTACACGTCGATCATTGTCGAAGAAAAGGGCTTTCGAAACCTGGGCCGCTACCGCAAAGAAGAACTGGCCCTGCCCGGCGATCTTTCGCCGCGCTACTACACCCATTACGACGACGGCGAGAAACTTGAGCGCGTCTGCTGGCAGGTGACCCGCCACACCTCCGAGCGCTTTGCCTTTACCGAGCGCCTCAAAGATAGCCGCGGAGCGCTCCTGGAGGACTTTGTCGAAATCACCAGCGTCAAACCCGGCAAGGCGGCGATCCGCCAGCGCACCGTGGTGCTCAAAGCAGCGGGCTGGACCGGCAAAAAGCGCACCGGCGGCCTCTTTGAGCACGCCCCCGGTACCAGCGGCGCCTACCACGTGCGCACCGGCGTCATGCAGCGCGACCCGGGCTCCCAGAGCGAACGGCTGCAGGAGGTCGACCTTGACCGGTTGCGTTGCCGGTAGAGCGCTGCACAGCACCGCAGCACACGCTGCTGGGACATTTGTACACGGCCGCTAAAATGGAGCAAAATCCAGCCGGAGCCATGGTCACATCTACCCAGGCAGTCCAATATGTGGAGGGGGACAACAAGACCCGCCAGGCTCCCGACGCGATGGTCGAAGCGATGCAAGACTGGCTCAGTCCGCGCCTGGGGGGGCGTTTCGCTTTAACCGAGCAATGGTGACTTGAGCTTGATCCGCCCGGACGGTCGTTCTTTCGAGAGTTATCAGGCGGTTGCCCGACGTGCGGAAGCGGCGGAGAGACGAGCGGAAGAATTGACCCGGCGACTGCGAGAATTGGGACTGGAACCCTAGCCGCCTGGCGCACTAAAGCCTGACAAGGCTCCTGCGCCGCTGCGGCGGCTTTTATCGGCCGCAGTATGTCTTTGTTTCGACGCCGCACCTTGTTGCTTACGGGCCTTGGTCTCTGGTCCACCCGCCGGCTGCTGGCCCAGCCGGGAGGAAATCTGGTTGTTCCTTACGTTCCCACGGCAGATCCGGTCGTGGCAGCGATGCTCAAGCTCGCCCGCGTGGACAAAGATGACTTTTTGATCGATCTCGGTTGCGGTGATGGGCGGATTGTGATCACCGCCGCCCGCGAGCACGGCACGCGGGGTTTTGGCGTGGATATCGCTCCTGAATTGGTGGAACTGAGCCGCACCAATGCCCGGCGGGCCGGTGTCGAGGAACGGGTACGCTTTACTGAGCAAGATCTTTTCCAGTCCGACCTGCGCCCGGCCTCGGTCGTGACGCTGTATTTGTTTCCTGAGATCAACCTGAAGCTCAGATCCAAGCTCTTTGCCGAACTCAAGCCCGGATCCCGTGTGGTCTCCAACGAATGGGACATGGGCGAGTGGCAACCGGACGAGACGCTCAAAGTGCAGGCGCCGGATCGGGCTTATCAGATCTTCGCCTGGACAATTCCTGCCGAAGCCCAGGGGGTTTGGGAGGGCGATGTTTCTGCGGGCGGCCCCCCGCGCAGTTACAGGCTTGTACTGCGCCAACGCTTCCAGATGGCAAGCGGCACCCTGCTTGTCGAGGGCAAGGAGTGTCTTTTAAGCGATGGGCGCCTGGAGGGCAACCGTTTGCGCTTCATCGCCCCAGCCGCGGCTTTGCACTTTGTTGGGAAGGTGTCAGGTGACTCATTGGTGGGGAATTTTGGAGGGGGGCCACCCGAAAGAGACCTAACATGGCAAGCCCAGCGGATCGAACGATTTAATGAAGTGTGGTACTAGTCCAGTCGTTGTCTTCCAAGCCAATTTCGATGAAACCTTTTTCCCGCATTACTTTGAACCCCACGGTCATGGGAGGAAAGCCTTGCATCCGGGGTCTTCGCGTCACGGTAGGCATGGTACTTGGATTGATGGCTTCCGGACACTCGACAGTCGATATCCTTGCGGCTTATCCTTACCTGGAAGAAGAGGACCTTCGAGAAGCTTTGGCCTACGCGGCTTGGCGAGTTGAAGAAGCCGAGGCGTCTTTGGTTCTTGAATGAGAATCCTGGTCGATATGAACCTCTCGCCGACGTGGGTTCAATGCCTGGAGCAAAGCGGTTTCGATGCGGTGCATTGGTCTACCGTTGGTGATCCGAGAGCCGAGGATCGCGCCTTGATGCTATGGGCAAAGGCAAATGGGTTCGTAGTTTTCACCCACGACCTAACTTTGGAGCAGTGTTGGCGGCTACTCGCGCAGATGGTCCCAGTGTCATTCAAGTGCGCTCGCAGGATACACTTCCGAGCAATTTGGCAACCGTCTTATTGGCGCTCTGCGCCAGTTTAAAATTGAATTGGAGGCGGGAGCCCTTGTTGTTGTAGATGGGAATCGTTCGAGAGTCCGTGTCCTTCCAATCAATTGAATGCCGGCAACCTGGAGTGCATAAGCCGGTCCATCCAGTTTTCGAGATAGGCGCGGTTGGCCCGCTGCTGGTCGGGCCTGTCTGTGTCGATGGGATAGGGAGCGAGGCCCAAAATCGCGGCGGTGGTGACGCAGAACATCGATTTTTGAAAGCTCACGCAGATTTGCACCCGCATGTCTTCTTCGCCGCGCAGGCTGCCCAGATAATACTCGCGCAAGTACTCGGGCAGGTGCTGCTTCATATCCTGCATCAGCAGCGTGGGCGGAATGCCCGAGCCGCCGATAGGGAGCGGATCGGCGTAGAGCGCGCCGTAGTTGAAGTCGGCCTGATTCTCGGAAATTTGGCCCGCCTGGGCATTGTAGGAGACCGTGCCCATAAACGGAAAGGAGCGGAAGAAAACCGCTTCGACGTAGGGCACCGCGGCGTCCATCAAAAAGTGCAGGTCGGCCTCGGTGGGAATCAGTTCATAGCGCTCGCCGCGAATATCGACTGCGTAGGTGAGGGGCAGATTTGCCGCCGCCACCAGACCGTCTTTGATGTGGGCCACCACGTCGGGAATCGAGCGGATCTCGCCCCGGTCGTAGCGATCGGAAAGGACTAGAAACATCGGGCTCATCACCCGCCAGAATTGCCCCAGGACGCTGTAGTAACAGCTCTGACGCGCCCACTCCGGCAGAAAATCCGGGAACAGGCGATGCAACAGCCCAGCTGCCGGGTTGAACTTGATCTTGGCGCGGATTGCCCGCCCGGCCCGCTCGGCAAAGGCCGGGCTATCCAGGTAGGCGTCGAGTTTGGCGGCGCCGTGCCAGAGCATCGCCTTCATGCAGTACTCAGAAAATTCGTAATTGATCCGCTGGTGCGCCCAGTGATCGAGCAGCTTCGGCAGACTCACCTTGCCGTTGAAATACTTGAAAAATGGAAAGAAGACCAAAAACTGGCGATCAGCGATATAGAGCAGGTTGCGCCAGTAGGCGTCGAGCACCACGCCGTAGCTTTTGAGGACACCGACCACCTCCATCAGGTTGTCGGAACCGTCGGGCAGGAGCGCCCCGCCCGCTTCCATCCGCAAGATCACCCGACCGAGGGGATGGGAAGAGACTTTCTGGTCGTACATCACCACGGACGGTTCTCCTTAAGGGGTGTGGGCGCGGCGCACCGCGACGGTGTCGATGCGCTCGGCTTGGGCGGGTAGTGCGCCCGCCAGGGCGGGCCGCCCGGCAACGAGGGCGGCGGTGGTCGCTTCACTCCAGCGGACCAGCCACTGCGGCTGCAGGCCCAAAAAGACGACCAGCAGGGCGATGGCAAGACCCGGCAGGCGCTCCGACCAGCGCACCTGCGGCAGGTTGGCAAACTGGGCCGGCAGACGGCCAAAAAAGGCACGGTTGATCAAGATCAGCAGGTAGACCGCCGTGAGGCCGGTTCCGAGGATGCACAGCAAAGTCTGCACCGGGAAAACCGCGTAGCTCGCCCGGAAGATGATGAATTCGGCCACAAAGCCCACCATGCTCGGGATGCCCGCGGAGGCCATCACAGCCAGGATCATCAGGCTGCCGATAAAGGGCAATCCGCGCTCCGGAGCCAGCAGGCCGCACAGTACGTCGATATCGCGGGTGCCGGTCTTCTTGTAAACCACCCCCACCAGCAAAAACAACAGCCCCGAGATGAGGCCGTGGCTCACCATCTGGGCAACCGCCCCCAGCAAACTCAAAGGCGTAGCGGCGGCGGCGGCGAGCAGAATATAGCCCATGTGCCCGATCGAACTGTAGGCGACCATTTTCTTCATGTCCTTCTGGGCGATGGCCGTCATACAGCCGTAAAGGACACTCACCACCGCCCAACTGGCAAGCCAGGGCGCCGCCGCACTCCAGGCCTCGGGGAAAAAGCCCAGCCCAAAACGCAATAAGCCGTAGGTTCCGAGCTTGAGGAGCACCCCCGCCAGCAGCAGAGACACCGGTGTACTCGCCTCGACGTGGGCGTCCGGCAGCCAGGTGTGAAAGGGCACTAGCGGAATCTTGATGCCAAAAGCAACGAGCACCGCCCCCAACAGCAGAAACTGAGTGGCCAGGGGCAGATTGTGGACAGCCAGCGTTTCGTAGGAATAGTTGGCGATGCCCGCCAGACCCGCCAGGCCGAAGAACGCCGCCAAAATCATGATCCCCGAGATGGCGGTATAGAGCAAAAACTTGGTGGCGGCGTAGTTGCGCCGGGGGCCGCCCCAGATGGCAATCAGCAAATAGAGCGGAATCAATTCCAGTTCATAGAACAAGAAAAACAACAGCGCGTTCTGGGTGGCGAAAGCCCCCACCACCCCGCCGCACAAAAGCAGCAAGAGCCCGTAGTACAGACGCGGGCGCTGGACATTTTCGTCGCTGCTGAAGATCGCTATCCAGACCAAAAAGGCGTTCAGCAGCAACAGCGGCAGCGACAACCCGTCGATGCCCAGTTCGTAGGATAGGCCCAGCGAGGTCATCCAGGGGACAAATTCACGAAATTGCAGCCCGCCGTCGGCCGGGTTGTACAAGAAGGCAAGCACCGCCGAGAGCGCTAACCCCACAGAAGCCACCGACAGGGCAATTCGACGCGGCCAGACAGCCGGTGCCCCGGCGGGCCAGAAACCGACCACCGCCGCTCCCAAGATAGGCAACCAGACCAGCAAACTGAGCATCGCCGCTATCCGCTCCTAGCGCAACATAGTTGTCAGTTGATAAGCGCACACCACGATCACCCCGAGCAGGATCGTGAGCAAATAGGCCTGGGCCTGTCCCGGTGCACTGCGTTTGAGTCCTTCGCCCCCGGCAATCGTGGCCACCCCGATCATGTTGACCACGCCGTCGACCAGATGGCGATCGAACTTGGCCATCAAACTTGAAGTCCCAGCTACCCAGACGACGATGGTCTGGCGGTAGAACCGCTCGATATAAAGGTCGTAGGCCAGAAAATCGTGGGCCACCCGCCAGGTCTGGGCAAAGGAGGCATGCACCCAGGCGGTCGGAAGCTTTTCGTGGGTGATCCACCAGCCCACCAGACAGCCCGCCAGGCTAGAAGCCACCAGCGAACCGCCAAATACCCAGGTGGGCACCGGTCCTTCCACCGAAGTCAAAAGTCCCAACTCGTGCAGAATCACCGGCGAGAGGATATTGATGATCGAGAGCGACAACATCGGCACCGACATCGGCCAGGCAATTTCGGGAGCGCGCCGGGTCTTGGCCTGGCGAGGCCCCAGGAACACCCGGCAGTAAACGCGGGTAAGGTTGAGAGCGGTGAGCCCGTTGACCAGCAGCAGCACCCCGATCGCCCAGGGAGCCCAGGGCCAGAGCCGCTCACTTGCATAGATCGAAGCCCAAAAAGTGCCCAGAGGCAGCAGTGACACCGAAGCGGCCCCTCCAACCACAAAGGCGGTGGTGGTGGCCGGCAGGCGCGACCACAGCCCGCCCATCTCGGTGACATCCTGGGTGCTGGTAATCAAGATCACCGCCCCGACGCTCATAAACAGCAGCGCCTTGGCGACGGCGTGGGTCAGCAGCAGCAGCAGCGCGACTTCGTTTTGCTCCAGGCCTACGGCGACAAACACCAGGCCCAGGTAGGCACTTGTCGAATGGGAAAGGGCCCGCTTGATGTCGATCTGTGCCAGGGCCACACAGGAGGCGCCGATCGCCGTCGCTGTGCCCACCACCAGTAAGGCTCCCAGTACCCAAGGCGAAAGCGCCAAAACCGGCTGCATCTTGATGAGCACGTAGGCCCCACAGGCCACCACCAGCGAGTTGCGCATGATCGAGGCGGGGTTGGGACCTTCCATCGCCTCATCAAGCCAGAAGTGCAGCGGGATCTGGGCACACTTGCCGATCGGACCGGCAATCAGCGCCAGTCCCAGCAGTGTGGCGCTCAAGGGGGATAGATTGGCCGTCTCAGCCCAGATCGCCAAGTCTTGAAAGTTGAGGCTGGGGGCGAGGTTGGCCAAGACCACCACGCCCATCAGCAGCAATAGATCCCCCACCCGCTTGGTCAAAAAAGCGTCCCGCGCCGCAGTCACCACCAGCGGCTGGGCATACCAGAATCCCACCAGCAGATAGGTCGAAAGGGTGAGCATCTCCAGCAGCGCATAGCTCAACAGCAAGTTGTTGCTCATGGCTAGACCGCAGATTGCCCCTTCGAAGAACCCCAACAGCGCGAAGAAGCGGGCAAGCGCCCAGTCTTTCTCCATATAACCTAGAGCATAGATCTGTGCGCACAAACTCAAAAACGCAATGACCACTACCGCACCGATCGTGACCGGCGAAACCTCCAATTCCAGGGCCAAACGCATTCCCTGTGTTTCAAGCCAGGTATATTCTAGTTGCAGCGGCAGCCGTCCCCAGACGGCGGGCAGCAGCGTCAGACCATGCACCAGGGCCAGCACCGTCATCAACATGTTGAAGTAAGCCGCCGGCCGCGGTCCGCCGCTGCGCACCCCGACTGTTGCCCAGGGCAGGGTCAACACCGCACCGGCCAGCCCGTAGAAGGGTACCCACCAGCTTGTTAAAAGGAGCGATTCGGTCATCGGCGGATCTTCTCCAGGGGCGCTGAGCAAAAACCAGTCCTGCACCCGTGGAGCCAAGACAAGCCAACCCAGCAATTTTACGATTTCTTAAGCATTATACTTTGGTTTATCAAAATTTTAATCTCGTCACCGGATTTGTCACATTCGGAAGCACCGAGCCCCAGTGGCGCGCGGAGACCTATGGCCCGGCCGGATCCCGTCGCGTGGACCCCGGGCAAAGCACTGATAATTATAGCTGCAATTACAGAAATATCCTGCTTGCGTTCCGCCGCCGCTCAGAAAAATTTACGCGCCCGGAAAACGGTGTTTGAATGCAGAGGCGGAATTTTTCAGCAACCAGTTTGCCGCGGGCTCATCCCCTTCGTGCCAGGCCAACCGTTCGATGCACGAGAGCAACACATCGGCCACTCGCTCGCCGCTCATGCGCTGCTGCAGCTGCATGAGGATGTTGGTCGCCCGCTCGACGTCGCGTTCGCGTATAGCGCACTTCAGGTCTCTCTGCATCGGGCCGCTCCAGCTTCGGTCCTACTTCACTAACACGGCCCAGGGCTTGCGCAGCTCGGTTTTTGGGGCTTCTTCACCGCCACTTAGCATTCTTCTAAATCCGACAACTTCGTTTGCAAATTCCAAAGAAACCACTCGCCTTTCCGTCGCAAGATGCAACAAAACACCACCAGTTCCCATCCGCTGCTCGGCGGCCGCGCGGCGGTGCTTGCCACCATGCATCGCAAGGAGACGGCGATTGCCCCGGTGCTTGCCTCGGGCCTGGGGTTGCAGGTGCTCGTCCCGCCGGCGGATTTCGATACCGACCGTTTCGGAACGTTTACCCGCGAAGCGCCCCGTCCCGGCGATCAGCTACAGACGGCCCGCGCCAAAGCCCGTGCCGGCATGGCCGCCACCGGACTGGCGGTAGGCATAGCAAGCGAAGGCAGTTTCGGCCCCCATCCGGGTCTGCCCTTTGTGCCCGCCAACCGCGAAATCGTCGTGCTCATCGACGACGAGCACCACCTGGAGGTGGCAGGCGAAGCGTTCTCGACCCAGACCAATTTTGCCGCCGTTACCGCCTGCAGCCTGCCGGAGGCCCTCGCTTTCGCACAGCGGATTGGATTTCCCGAGCACGGGCTGATCGTGGGTGCGGGCCGCCCCGAGGACACTCTGCTCAAAGGCGTCCTCGATCCGCAGCAACTGGGCGAGGCGGTCGCCTTTGCCCTGGCCCGCTCGGGGCGGGTGCACCTCGAGACGGATATGCGCGCTCTATACAATCCAACCCGCATGGGGGTGATCGCCCAGGCCGCCCGCCATCTAGTCGAAAGACTGCACCAATTTTGCCCCCGCTGCGGCCAGCCGGGATACGGCATGATCGCCCTTCGGCGCGGTTTGCCCTGCGCGCTGTGCGGCACGCCCACCGACCTGCCCCGCGCCGAAGTGCACGGTTGCTCGCGTTGCGCATGGCAAGAGATCGTGCCCAGAGACGGCCTGCGCGCAGCGGATCCGGCCCAGTGTCCGCTGTGCAACCCTTAAAATAGATTAATATCTATGATTTGTATTATGTAAATCGACTTTTATCTATGCATAGTCTCGATTACGATTGCGGGCATGGAGGTCAACGATGCGCTGCGGTTCGCTTTGGCGTCGCTGTGCACCTGGCTCCCGACTGCTATCGGCATCAATTTGAAAAAGAGGACACAGTATGGCAGGTAAACCACTTGGCCAGAGGGGCGCTAGCGCCCAGGCCGCCGACTTTGAGCAATCTGCACGGTGGAAACCGACCAGACGCCAGTTTTTGCAGGTGAGCGGGGCCGCCTCGGCCGGTTTGTTGCTGGCACCCGGTTACGCGGGGGCGGCGGACGCGCCCGAGGTGACGGCGGTTCGGATCGGCTTCGTAGGCCAGACGGACGCGTCGCCCATCATCATCGCTAAGGTCAAAGGGTACTTCGAGAAGCACGGCCTCAAGGATGTTGAACTGATCAAGCAGCCCTCGTGGGGGGTGACCCGCGACAACCTTGAACTCGGTTCCGGGGGCGGCGGACTCGATGTGGCGATGGTCCTGCGGCCGATGCCCTTTTTGATGGCCCTCGGGGCGAACACCAAGGGCAACAAAAAAATTCCCATGTATATGCCGTTGCAACTGAACGTCGACGGGCAGGGGATCACCGTAGCCAAGGTGTTCAACGCCGAGAATGTCCGCCTCGACGCCTCGGTGATGAAACCCAAGATTGAAAAGGCCAAAGCCGAGGGCAAAAAGCTCAAGTTCGCCAGCACCTTCAAAGGCGGTACCAGCGATCTGATGCTGCGCTATTGGCTGGCCGCCGGCGGCATCGACCCGGACAACGACATCGATTGCCTGTACGTGCCGGGGCCGCAGCTGGTGGCGAGCATGAAGGTGGGCAATCTGGAGGGTTTCTGCGTGGGCGACCCCTGGCACGAGCGGGCGATCAGCGAAAAGATCGGCTATTCCGCAGTGATTTCTGGAGAACTCTGGAAGGACCATCCCGAAAAAGCCCTCGCCATGCGCGCCGACTGGGCCGACAAGCACCCGAAAGCTGCCCGCGCCATCCTCAAAGGAATTATGGAAGCCCAGCAGTGGTGCGACGTAATGACCAACCGCGACGAGTTGTGCACGATTCTCTCCTCGCGCGAGTACGCCAATGTGCAGGTGGCCGATATCAATAACCGCCTCAAAGGTTCCATTGAGTACGGCAACAACCGTCCGGTGGTGAGTAACAGTCCCTACGTGATGCGCTTCTGGCGCGAAAACGCCTCCTATCCCTACAAGAGCCACGATCTCTGGTTTATGACCGAGAATATCCGCTGGAACTTGCTGCCGGCCGCTACCGATGTCAAAGCGGTGGTGGGGGCGGTCAACCGCGCCGATCTCTGGCAGCAGGCCGCCAAAGAAGGGGGCATTGCCGCCGCACAGATCCCGAAGGTGGCCTCACGGGGTGTGGAGGTGTTCTTCGACAAGACCCGCTTCGACCCGGCCAACACCACCGCCTACCTCAAAGCGCTCAAAATCAAGCGCGTCGCGCTCGCTTGAGCGCACCCCAGCCAACCCATAGCCATCCAGGAGAGACGACATGACGACAACCCTCGAAGGCCGCCGCCAATCGCCGGTCCAGCAACTTGTTGCCGCCTTGCCCGACGCCAAAAGCCTCCAGAAACTCGCAGCACCGGTGGTGGCGATCGGTGTATTCCTGCTGCTGTGGCAGCTTTTGACCCTAAGCCCCGACGCCACGCTGCCGGGACCTGCCAAGGTGGTCTCCGAGACCTGGGGGCTGATCGTGGATCCGTTTTTCCGGGGTTCTGGCACCAACCAGGGCCTTTTCTGGCAGATCGCAGCCAGCCTGCAGCGGGTGGCCCTCGGCTTCAGCCTCGCCGCCGCAGTCGGGATCGTGGTCGGTATCTTGATCGGTGCCAATGCGCTGATCTACTCGGCCCTCGATCCGCTCTTTCAGGTGCTGCGCACCATTCCGCCCCTCGCCTGGCTGCCCATCTCCCTCGCGGCCATCCAGCAGTCGGAACCGGCGGCGATTTTTGTGATCTTCATCACCGCCATCTGGCCCGTCATCATCAACACGGCGGTGGGCGTCCAGCAGATTCCCCAGGACTACAACAACGTCGCCCGCGTCCTGCAGCTGTCGCGCCCGAAGTACTTCTTCAAGGTGCTCCTACCGGCGGCTCTACCTTACATCTTCACCGGCCTCAAGATTGGCATCGGCCTCTCGTGGCTCGCGATCGTGGCGGCGGAGATGCTAATTGGCGGCGTCGGCATCGGCTTTTTTATCTGGGATGCCTACAACAGCGCCAAAGTGAGCGAGATCGTGCTCGCCCTGGTCTACGTCGGGCTGGTGGGCCTGTTGCTCGACAAGCTGGTGGGCTTCATCGGCAGGCTCGTCGCTCCCACCGAGCGCTGAGAACCGAGGCGTCGGGTTTCAGCGAATTCGCCGAAACCCGGCACCTGGAACCTAAAATCTGTCCAAGTCCAGAGATTGATTTCGATTCACACCTGCAGGAGGACCCCATGATCGAGCAACAGCCCAGATTCATCTCGCGCCGGGCTCTGTTTGTAACCGCCGGTACGGGGTTGTTGGCCGGGCTAATCACCGGTGCTTTACCCAGGAGCGCAGGCGCCACCACCAACCTCACCGCCGATCAGGCGCTCGAGCGGCTCGTCGAAGGCAACAAGCGCTGGATCCAGTTCAAACTCACCGGAGCAGACCGCACCAAAAGCCGGCTTGCGGAAGTGGCCAAAGGCCAAAGTCCCTTCGCCGCCTTCGTCAGCTGCGCCGATTCGCGCGTACCGGCTGAACTTATCTTCGATCAGGGCCTGGGAGACCTGTTCATGAACCGGGTGGCGGGCAACGTCCTCGATGAGATGATGCTGGGCAGCCTCGAATTTGCCACCTCCGTCCTCGGAGCGCCCCTGGTCGTGGTCATGGGCCATCAGCGCTGCGGTGCGGTGCAGGCGGCGGTCAAAGCGGTGACCGAGGGCACCCAGTTTCCGGGCCACCTGGCCAATTTTGTCGATGCCATCCGCCCGGCGGCGGCGAGCATCAAGGGCATGCCAGGCGACGCGGTGGAAAACGCCATCCGTGCCAACGTGCTCATCACCGTCGACAGGATCAAAACGGCCCCGCCCATCATCAGCAAGCTGGTGGAGCAGGGCAAAGTCAAGGTCATGGGCGCCCGCTACGACCTCGATACCGGTGCCGTGAGCTTTTACTAATTTTGTGGAGAACGCTTCGATGTCCGTTTTTCTCGAAGTCGAACAGATCGACAAAGTCTTCTCTCTGCCGGGAGGCGGCAACTACATCGCCCTCAAAGGTGTGGAATTGACCGTGCGTCAGGGCGAATTCGTCTCGCTCATCGGCCATTCCGGCTGCGGCAAGTCGACTTTGCTCAACATCGTCGCGGGTCTCGACCGCCCGAGCACCGGTCGCGTGGCCCTCGCCGGCCGGCCGGTGCTTGGCCCTGGCCCCGACCGGATGGTGGTTTTTCAGAATTACTCGCTGCTGCCCTGGCTCACGGTGCGCGAGAACATCGCCCTGGCCGTGGACGAGGTCTACACCGACAAATCCAAAAAAGAGCGCGAGGAAATTGTCCGCTCCCACATCCAGCTGGTCGGACTTACCCCGGCCGCCGACAAAAAGCCCGCCCAACTGTCGGGCGGCATGAAGCAGCGCGTCGCCATCGCCCGGGCGCTTTCTATCCGCCCCGAGTTGTTGCTCCTTGATGAGCCGTTCGGCGCCCTCGACGCCCTTACCCGCGGCAATCTCCAGGAGCAGTTGATGCGCATCTGCGAGGAGACCGGCGCCACCTGCATGATGGTCACCCACGATGTGGACGAGGCGTTGCTGCTGTCCGATCGCATCGTCATGCTCACCAACGGCCCCCAGTCGCGCATCGGCCAGATCCTGGAGGTGCCCTTCGAACGCCCGCGCACACGCCTGGAGGTGGTCAACCACCCGAACTACTACAGCCTGCGCAGCGAGATGCTCTATTTTCTGGGCCAGCAAAAGCGCATCAAGCAGCTGCGCTCCCGCCAGAAGGGTCCCATCGCCCGCCACGGTCTGGAGAAAGTCAACCTTGAAGTGGGCTATTTGCCTCTTACCGCCTGCGCGCCGCTGGTGGTGGCCAAAGAAAAGGGATTTTTCAACCGTCACGGTCTGGAAGAAGTGACTCTGGTGCGCGAGCCGAGCTGGCGGGCGGTGGTGGACGGGGTGGCCGGGGGCTATATCGACGCGGCCCAGATGCCCGCCGGGATGCCCCTGTGGTTTACTCTGGGGGGCCACGAGGACAAGCCTTTGCCGGTGGTGACCTCACTGACCCTCTCGCGCAACGGCAACGCCGTTACCCTGGGTAAAAAATTTCTTGACCTGGGTGTCTTCAGCCAGGCGGACTTAAAGGCCTACTTGCAGCGCACCGCCCGCGACCGCCACACCTTCGGCCTGGTCCACCCGGCCTCGATGCACAACTTGCTGTTGCGCCACTGGCTTGCCACAGGCGGCATCCACCCGGACCGGGACGTGGATCTGACCACGCTGCCGCCCGCCCAGATGATTGCCAACCTCAAAGTCGGCAACATCGACGGCTTTTGCATCGGTGAACCCTGGAACATCCGGGCCGCCGCCGAGGGCATCGGCTTTACGGTCGCGACGGATCTGGAGATCTGGCCTGGCCACCCGGGCAAGGTGCTGGGGGTGCGCGAGGACTGGGCGCAGACCTACCCCAATACCCACCTGGCCCTCATCAAAGCGCTCATCCAAGCTTGCTTGTACTGCGCCGAGGAAGCGAACGCCGAGGAGATCCGCGGCCTTTTGTGCCGCGACGAGTACCTGGGGGCCGATCCCGCCTATGTCCAGTTGGGGGAGGGCGAATCGAACACCTGTGCTCTCGGCAAGGACCGCCTCCAGTACGCCCACCACCTGTTTGCCGGTGCCGGGGTGAACCGCCCCAGCCGCACCGAGCAACTGTGGATCCTCACCCAGATGGCTCGCTGGGGGGATGTGCCCTTCCCGCGCAACTGGGTGGAGGTGATCGAGCGGGTCTGCCGGGTGCAGGCTTTCAGCACCGCTTCGCGCGAGTTGGGGCTCGAAGTCGATTACCGGCGCGGTCCCATCCGTCTGGCCGACGGCACCCCCTTCGACGCCGACGACCCGCTGGGTTACCTCAAGGCGCTTGAGATCAAAAGCGACGTCTATATCGCCGAGGTGCCCTTGCCCGCAAGCCTCGCCGCCCGCTGACGCACCCTACCCACGAGTACTGCTATGATCGCCAATTCCGTCCCGCTTGAACCGCTGCTGGCCATCCGCAACGTCAGCAAATCCTTTGCAACCCCAAACGGTCCCTACACGGTGCTGGAGGATGTCAATCTTGCAGTGCGCCAGGGCGAATTTGTCTGTGTGATCGGCCACTCCGGCTGCGGCAAGACCACTTTGCTCAATATGGTGGCGGGCTTTACCACCCCCAGCTCGGGTGAGGTGCTCCTGCGCTCTAAGCCCATCGCCCGGCCGGGTCCTGACCGGATGGTGGTTTTTCAGGGCTACGCGCTGTTGCCGTGGCTGTCAGCCTTCGAAAACATTTATCTGGCCGTCGACGCGGTCTGGCCCACCAAGTCCAGAAGCGAAAAAACGACCATCGTGCAGACCAACCTGGCGCGGGTAGGTCTGTCGGATGCGGCCGAGAAGAAGCCCGCCCAACTGTCCGGCGGTATGAAGCAGCGCGTCGCCATTGCCCGAGCGCTTTCCATCCAACCGGAGGTGCTCATCCTGGACGAACCTTTCGGCGCTCTCGACGCCATTACTAAAGAAGAACTCCAAGAGCAACTGTTGCAAATCTGGAATACCAGCCGCGCCACGGTGCTGATGATCACGCACGATATTGACGAAGCGCTCTTTTTGGCCGACCGGCTGGTGATGATGACCAACGGTCCGGCCGCCCATATCGGCGAGGTAATGACGATTCCTTTTGCCCGGCCGCGCAACCGCACCCGGATCATGGAAGACCCGCGCTACTACGACCTGCGCAACCACGCCCTGGATTTTCTTTATCGCCGCTTCGCCCACCAGAGCGACTAACGCTCGGGAGTTTTGGCGGGCAGCTCCAACAATTCGCCTACTTCCTGGCGCACCAGGCTCGGCAAACGCAACGGTTCGGGCACTTCGAGCAAGGCCGGGGACAGCGGCAGCGATTGCTCCAGTTCGTCGAGGGGACGGGGAATAACCATAACCGCGTGCAGTTCGCCGATGCGCTCGGCTTCTTTCATGCCGGCGTCGATGGCGTAGATCACATCGGCGACGTGGCCCTGGATAATCACTGTGCACAGACCGGCACCGATTTTCTCGTAGCCGATGAGGTGCACCTCGGCGGCGCGCAGCATCGTGTTGCTAGCCCCCACCAGCGCCGGAAACCCGCGGGTTTCCAACAGACCGATCGCCTGGTTGCTGAAGTGGCTGAAAGCCTGCTTGCGGGCGTAGCGGGGGATGCGGCTGTTGATGGGCAGCACCGCCTCAAGATTGGCAAGGGGCCGGGGGATGATCGAAGAAGTGACCAACTGACCGAACTCCTTGGCCGTCTGCACCCCCGCCTCGACGGCCAGGCGGACATCGGAGGTCTTGCCCCGCACCACGGCAGTACAGTACCCGCCGCCCACCTTTTCGTAGCCTACCAGGATTACCCCGGCGGACTTGAGCATCGCGTCGGCGGTCCCGACGATCGCGGGATAACTGGAGGTCGAAACCAGACCGAGGGCGCTTTCCATTACAAATCCTGACTCACGCCATGGCAAAGGCGCGGCAATCCTCTCAATCATAGCTCCTCCGTTTTGCCCGCCCGGATACGTTGCGGCAGTTTTGCAGGATGGGCGTGGGGCGGAGGATAGGCAAACCTACGTTCCTCCACCGGGGGCAGAATCGGGGTTCTGCAGCGAGACGTCGTGGGGAAAGAGACTGAGGCGCAGCCGCTCCAGGTACGCCTTGCCCGCCACCGGCGGCTGACCGTTCTGCTGCGGTTCGGGGAGTGCCGCCTGCACCGGCGGGTCCAAACCGGCCGCAAGCGCCTGGTTGGGATCGCGCGGAGCTGGAGCGGCGGGAACGACGTGGGGTTGCGCCGTTGCCGCAGGCAGGGCCTCGGCGGAGCGGCCGACCTGGCCGACTAGCGAATTGGGGGGAACCACCTGGCCAGGAGCGATGTCGGGATTGAGCAGGGTCGTGGCGGTGCCGACGCAGGCGTCGGCGCCGATTTTACCTCTGCCCACCACCAGCACCCCTGCTCCAAGACTGGCCCCCGAGCCTACTTCGAGGGTCCCCTGATGGGCATGCAGGATAGCTCCCATGCCGATGCACGCTCCTGAGCCAATCACGATGCGGCTGTCGGGGTCAGCCCGCAGTAGAGCGCCGGAGGCGACGGCCGCGCCGGGATGGATGGTCACATCGCCGCTTGTGTAGGCGTTAGCGTCCCAGGGCGGTGGCAGAGAAGCCATCGGTTCAGGGCCGCTGGATGATCAGTTCAGCCACGCGGCGCTTGGCCTTGGGATCGATGCCAATCAACCGCACGTACTCGCCCGCGTGCTCGCGCAACACGTTCTCCAGCGCCGCTGCCGCCTCCGGCTCGCGGGCCGCCTGGATCGCCGGGCCGCTTACCCACGAGTTGGCCCTGAAGCGGCGGGCATCGGCAAATTCGACCCCAATCCGATGGCCCTGGCCGAGTAGATGCCGCAACTGATCGAGCACCTCGCTGCTGAGCGAACTGCTGCGCATCGGGCCGGGTGCGTGTGCCGGTGCGGGACTGTAGCCGCCCGCAGCCGGTGCGCTCGCAGTGGTAGACCCCCCCGAGACAGGCTTGCCGTCGGGGCGCTGGATGATAGTCTCGCTCACGCGGCGCTTGGCCTTGGGATCGATGCCGATCAACCGCACGTATTCGCCCGCGTGCTCGCGCAACACGTTCTCCAGGGCGCTCACCACCTCCGGCTCGCGGGCCGCCTGGATCGCCGGGCCGCTCACCCACGAGTTGGCCCTGAAGCGCCGCTCGTCGGCAAATTCGACCGCGAGGCGACATCCCTGGGCAAGCAGGGAGCGCACCGTGGCGAGCACGGCGGCATCGAGCATGCCGCCCCCGCCACTCCGATGGCTGACGGTGTTGTAGCCCTGGGTTGGAGCGGCGGCTCCCCCAGTCGGCCGCTTGCCGTTGGGGTGCTGAATAATCGTCTCGGCCACGCGGCGCTTGGCCTTGGGATCGATGCCGATCAGGCGCACGTATTCGCCTGCGTGCTCCTGCAGACAGCCTTCGAGGGCGGCGAGCACCTCCGGTGCGCGGGTGGCGGCAATCGGTGCGCAACTCTGCCAGGAATTGGCCCGGAAGCGGCGCTCGTCGGCGTGCTCGGTGCCGATGCGATAGCCCTGCGAGAGGAGCGAGTGTACCTGTTGGGCTGCCTCGGAACTCAACAGGCCACCGTTGTCGGGCCGGTAGGAACCGCCCGCGGGCGTGGCCGGGGTTGCAGCGAACTTGCCGCCGCTGACGTTAGCCTCGATCGGTTTGCCGTCGGGGCGCTGGATGATAGTCTCGCTCACGCGGCGCTTGGCCTTGGGATCGATGCCGATCAACCGCACGTATTCGCCCGCGTGCTCGCGCAACACGTTCTCCAGGGCGCTCACCACCTCCGGCTCGCGGGCCGCCTGGATCGCCGGGCCGCTCACCCACGAGTTGGCCCTGAAGCGCCGCTCGTCGGCAAATTCGACCGCGAGGCGACATCCCTGGGCAAGCAGGGAGCGCACCGTGGCGAGGGTTTGACTGGTCATGAACATACTGCTTACCTGAGCGTGGGTTCTGGGAGTGGGTTTGCCGTTGGTGCCCGGCGGCGCCGGGCTGCTCTCGTCGCGAATCGGCACGATGCACTCGATGTCGGCGGCGCAGCGATAGCCCTGGCGCAACGCATCGTTGATGCCGATGACGTGCTTGGCGAAGTGGATGTCGATATCCTGGGCGTCGGGCAGGCGGTTGGCCTGCTGCTGGGTGGTAATCACCGCGCCGGAGGGCACGTACTTGCCGGGCGGGATCTCCACATCCTGCACCAACGCGTGCATCATCACGATGCAGCCTTTGCCCACCCGGGCGTTGAAGATTGTCGAGCGAAAACCGATGAAGCAATCGTCGCCGACGTAGCAAGGCCCGTGGATGAGGGCCATGTGGGTAATCGAGGTGTTCGAGCCGACCCACACCGAGTAGGATTGGCCGTCGTCGCCGTTGACCCGTCCTTCCTGCAGGCCGTGGATGACCACGCCATCCTGGATGTTGGTGTTGGCACCAATGTGAAAGGGTGAACCCTCGTCCGCACGAATTGAGGTTCCCGGCGAGACCAGTACGTTGGCGCTGATGCGCACATCGCCGATGATCTGCGAGAAACTGTGTACGTAGGCGGACGGATCGATTGCGGCCTCAGCCAACCGTCTCGACCACGGGGTAGGGGGAGCCGCGAGGCGGCTTTGTGCAACCATCAACCGATTCCTCCAAACGCATTCAACCTGCTAGCGGTACTGGTCTTTTTTGCTGTAGAGCGAGCGGTTGTCGACGCTGACCGTGTCGATGATGCCGATCACTACCGCGTCGACCGGACGCTTTTCACTGCCCACCACCTGCCTGGCCGCACTGCCGCGGCTGAACAGTACCCATTCGTCGAGTCCGGCCCCGACGCCGTCGGCCGCCACTTCGTATTGCGGAAGCGGCTGGCCGGCCTCATCGATAAGCTGCAGCAGCAGAAATTTTACCCCGACCATGCTGGGCTCCTTTTGCGTGCTGACCACCGTGCCTCGGACTCTGCCAATCTGCATCAGGGTCTGCCGTAGGGACGAATGGAGTTGACACCCTCGCGGAACTGCTCGACCGCCTCGGTGTAGCGGATGGGCAGCACGTATTCGAGGTTCTCGTGGGGACGGGCGATGATGTGGTGCGAGAGCAACTGACCGCCGTAGACGCGCTTGATTGACTCAATGCCTGCCGCCACCGAAGCCTGCACCTCCGATACATCCCCGCGCACGATCACCGTGACCCGGCCACTGCTGATTTTTTCGTAGCCCACCAAAGTGACGCGGGCCGCTTTGACCATCGCATCCGCCGCCTCGACCACGGCCGGAAAACCCAAGGTTTCAATCATGCCAACTGCAACTGCCATTCGGATTCCTCCTAAAAAAACACGCAAATACAACCCGTCAAGTTCGGAATTGCTCAACTGCTTCGGTGTAGCGAATCGGCAACACGTACTCGAGGTTCTCGTGGGGACGAGCAATGATGTGTGTCGAAAGTATCTCGCCGCCGTTCACCCGCTTGGCCGACTCAACACCAGCCGATACCGAAGCTTGCACCTCGGATACATCGCCGCGCACGATCACCGTGACCCGGCCGCTGCCAATCTTTTCGTAACCGACGAGCGTCACCCGGGCCGCTTTGACCATCGCGTCCGCCGCCTCGACGACGGCCGGAAAGCCCTTGGTTTCGATCATTCCAACAGCAATAGGCATGAACAACCTCCCGTGCATTTCGCGCAGTCAAACATAACAGTTTGTGGCGAAAATTGTGAGGGAATACTCATCGCTTTTCGGAGGCGAAAATCCTGGGTATTCCTAGCTTATAGAATAAGACCACGCCTGCCCGAATGCAATATTAGCGACGATTATACTTTCATATCTTTTAAATCAGGCTTGCTTATATGGCGACGGGTCGATACTGGTGCCGCCGCAGTTCTCCCCGCTCCAAAATCGCCGGCGGTGCAGGTTGACACTGGCTCCGCCTTCAGGCAAAGATGGTATTTGCGCAAGTAAGGCCCCGTAGCTCAATTGGTTAGAGCGCCGCCCTGTCACGGCGGAGGTTGACGGTTCGAGCCCGTTCGGGGTCGCTAATTTATTGCATGGTTTCAGGGATCGAACCCTGACGCCTATCGCCCTACTGCTCTTCGAGCTGCTCGCGCAATTCGCCCAGGGTGGCGGGCACCTGTACCTCGGTGTTGTTGCGGATGATCGTCAGGGTGACCTTGTCGCCCGGCTTGTGCTTCTGGATCTGGTTGATCAGATCCTGGGCGTCTTTGATGGCGACTTTGTCGATTGCCACGATCACATCGGCGCCCACCGGCAGTTGCAGGTTGCCGTCAACCGTCTCAAGCCGCCCGGCCCGCAGTCCGGCGCGAGCTGCGGCACCGCCCGGCACCACCGCCGCCACCAGGGCGCCTTCTTTGACCGGCAACTGGAGTGTTTCGACGACCATTGGCGAGAGGGGCAGCACCTGCACCCCGAGGGAGGCGCGGCGGACGGTGCCGCGCGAGATCAGTTCGGGTAGCACCTGGCGCACGGTGTCGACCGGGACGGCAAAGCCGATACCCGCACTCGAACCGCTGGTGCTGAAAATTGCGGTATTCACGCCGATCAACTGACCCTGGCTGTCGAGCAGCGGCCCGCCGGAGTTGCCCGGGTTGATGGCGGCGTCGGTCTGGATGAGGTTTCTAAGGGTGCGCCCCGCCCGTTCGGAAGCCAGATCGCGGTCGAGGGCGCTGACCACCCCGGTGGTGAGGGTGCGCTCCAGGCCGAAGGGATTGCCGATGGCGAGCACCTTGCGCCCCACCTGCAGGTTGCTTGATTCCCCCAGGGTGATGGTGGTGAGGTTCGGGGGCGGATCTTCCATCTGGATGACCGCGAGGTCGTTGCTCGGGTCGGCCCCCACCAGGCGCGCCCGGTAGCGCTTGCCGTTGGCGAGGGTGACTTCCAGGCGGCTTTTGGGGGAGCGCACAACGTGGTAATTGGTGAGGATGCGGCCCTGGGCATCGAGAATGCTCCCGGAGCCGCTGCCCTGCTCGGGCACGGCACGGCTGAAGTAGTCGTAGCGCAGCACGGTGGTGGTGATGTTGACCACCGCCGGGCTTACCCGCTCGTAGATGGCGATATTGTCCTGCTCGTCGGAACCTAAAGACGTCGGCAGAGGCGGCGGGGCGCTCTGGCCTTCGGCGGTCTTCGGTGGAGCAGGTAGGGTCGCCGGGGCGGGGGCGGTTGCCCGGCTGACTGCAAAGTAGCTGCCGGCAGCACCGCCGGTGGCGGCCAGCAGAGCGATAATGAGCACTTCAGCCGATTTGAACGTCTTCACGGTCAGGTTCGAATTCTAATATCAGCGTACCGCATCGATCGATCTGCCCCCGCCATCCCGGCGGCACCACGACGGTGGCTTCGGGCATCTCCACCAGAGCGGGGCCTTCCAGGCGGCTGCCGACCCCCATCGCGGTGCGATCGTAGACGGGTACGGCCCGAAAGCGCCCGTCGCTCCAGACGAGCCGCTCCGCCACCGGCCCATGCCCGGCCGGAGCCTGAGCCTTTAACTGCGGCAGCGTTACCGGCTCGGTGGCCACCAGACGCGCCTGCACCACTTCGATCGCCTGCGCCGGGTCCGACCAGCCGTAGCGCTGCGCGTGCATCGCGTGAAAGGCCTCGACAAGCGCCTCGCGCTCTGTCGCCGGATCGACGGGCACACTCAGCTCAAAAGATTGCCCCCGATAGCGCATATCGGCATAGTAGGCACGCTCCTGCAGATGGGCCGGTGCGAGCAGCTCAAGCGCGCTGAACGCATGCAGCCAGTGGTCGCCCAGATCCGCCAGGACCCGCAGCACCGGGCGCGAGAAATCCTGCCGAACCGGCGAGACGGCAAGTCCCAAGGCGGAGAGCACTCCCCCGGCCTCCGGCACCAGCACCCGAGCGATCCCGAGCGCTTCAGCCAGATCGCAGCCGTGCATCGGTCCTGCCCCGCCGAAGGCCAGCAGCACCAGTGAGCGCGGGTCAATGCCTCGCTCCACCGACATCACGCGCAAAGCCGCGACCATATGGGCGTTGGCCACCTCCCGGATGCCGACCGCCGTCCGTTCCATTGCGAGGCCGAGTTTGTTTGCAAGGTGCCCGAGGGCGGCGGCGGCGGCAGCTTTGTCGAGCTTGATCGCTCCGCCCAGCACCGCACCGCCCGCCAGATAACCCAAAAAGACATTGGCGTCGGTGACGGTCGCTTCGGTGCCGCCCCGGCCGTAGGTGGCCGGACCGGGAATCGACCCGGCCGAATAGGGACCGACCCGCAGCGCGCCGCCGCCGTCCACCCAGGCCACCGAACCGCCGCCCGCGCTCACCGTATGAATATCGATCTGCGGCAGGCGCACCGGATAACCCGCGACCACCGCCTCGGCGCTGGTCTGGGGTTGCCCCCGCAAGATAAGCGACACGTCCGTACTGGTACCGCCCATATCGAAGGCGAGCACATCGGCAAACCCCGATTGGGCCGCGACAAAAGCTGCCCCCCGCACCCCCCCTGCCGGACCGGACAGCAGCGCTGCCGCCCCCCGCGCCTTCTCAATGGGGATCACTCCGCCGCTCGACTGCATGATGAGCGGCACCGGCAATTGTATCTCCCGGCAGCGCCCGATCAGCCGGTCGAGGTAATAGCGCAGCTTCGGACTCAAATAGGCGTCCACGACCGTAGTGCTGAAGCGCTCGTACTCCCGAAATTCAGGCGCCACCTCACTCGACAGCGACAGGTGCGTCTGGGCAAAAGCTTCGCGCAGGGCACCGGCGACGGCCTGCTCGTGTTCAGGATAAGCAAAGGCAAACAAAAAACCGACCGCCACCGCTTCGATCTTCCCGGCAGCCACAAGCGGCGCCAACCGGGCAATCAAATCCTCTACCGCTTCACGTTCAAGGGGAATCATCACCCCCGCCGGTCCCATCCGCTCGCGCACCGTCAGGCAGTGCTCCCGCGCCACCAGCGGCTGGGGCCGGGGGGCGCTCAGGTCATAGAGGTGAGGACGGTTCTGGCGGCCGATGCGCAGGATATCTTGAAAGCCTTCGGTAGTTACAAATGCCGTCGAAGCCCCTTTGCCTTCCAACAGGGCGTTGGTGGCCACGGTCATTCCGTGGGCAAACACGCCGATGTCGCCGCCGCTCAGCCCCGTGCGCACGAACGCCTCGATCACCCCTTGCGACTGGTCGGCGGTGGTAGGGACTTTGGCAGTGATCATTTTGCCCTCGACCACCGCCACCAGGTCGGTGAAAGTCCCTCCCACATCCACACCCAGGCGAATGACTCCCACACCCATCCCTCCAAGTGTTGTGTGAGCTATCTTGGCACGCTATCTTCCCGCTGCCGATTCTAGGGCAACACACCAAAACGTACGGGACTGGAGACCGTACCTGCCGGAGTGGTCACGACGATTTTTCCGCTGGCGGCACCTGCGGGTACCGTTGAGCGGATCTGGGTGTCGGAGATCACCGTGAAATCGGCAGGGACCACCCGGCGTGCTTCGCTGCGAAATAGAACCGCCGCCGCCCCTGTAAAGCCCGTACCGGTGATGGTGACCTCCGTTCCACTCACTCCAAAGCGTGGAGCGATAGCGGATATGGTCGGGGCAACGCCTACCGATGTATTGAGCAAGATGGCGACGTTGCCGGGATAGCCGGTGTTGTTGGCGGTGGCAATATCGAGATCGCTATCGCCGTCAAAGTCTCCAGCGGTGGCATTGCTCGCGCTACCGACTGCAAAATCCAGCGCCGGGCCGAACTTGCCGCCGCCTGTGCCCAGGATGACCGAGACTTCGTCTAAATTTGCGGCGACAAGATCCGCCAATCCGTCGGCATCCACGTCTGCGATCGCCGCAGATATTGGGCGTCCCCCGGCCGCTATCGCACCGGCCGACACAAAGGCGGCATTGCCCCGATTGAGCAGCAAAGCAAGATCGCCATCCTCGTAAGTGGTAGTTGCAGTATTGGCAGCGACAATGTCCAGATCGCCGTCATCATCCACATCCCCGACCGCCACACCGCCCGGATTGGCAAGTGTCACCAGCGCCTGGGACGGGCCAAAGCCGCCGATTCCGTCTCCGAAGAGAATTTCGACAGTATCGGTGGCGATATCCAAATTCCCGTCGCCGTCGAGATCGCCCAGGGCGACAGAAGCGCCCTCAGCGGCGAAGCAGCGGGGTGCAGCAAACGTGCCGTCGCCGTTGCCCAGTTTCGGTGCACCATCCGCCCTCAAGCGGGACCGCCCATCACGGCCGATAACCGGTGCGCGGATTCCAGCTGGTCGTGTCGATACTCAAAGGGGCACTAAACGCCTGTGCCACCCGCTGCCAGGGCGTGAATTTGAAGTTGGTGTTGTCGCGGGCTTCGCCTTCGTTGTCCAACACCTCGGGGGTGTTCCCTCCGTCCTGGGTAACCAGCAATCCCAAGGGAAAAGCCGCTCCCAAAGGCACGTTCAGCACCGCCGCCCCGTCGCACTCCTGCACGCCGTCCACATCCTTGCGGCGATTGTCGGCAATTTCGAAGCTGCCGATGTAGCGATTGGCGCTCCGGCGGTCGTAGACGGCGAAGGTGTTGTCTCCCTGGCTGGAAGTAATCAAATACCCCTGATTGCTAGCGGTGTAGTAGATGGTGAGTCCTTCGACATCGGCGCTCAGATATTTGCCGCCGTAACCCGGATCGGCGGCGTAGTCGATGACACACTCTTCTTCGTCGGTATCGTAGGTGTAGGGCACGCCGAATTCGCGCACTTTGTCCACCTGCACCGGGCTTGCCGCTTCGAAGGCCGCCGAGATCCGCCAGATGCCCACATCTTCCTGCCCCGCATAAAGAATGCCCAGTTCCTGGTCCACCACCATCCCCTCAACCTGGGCCAGATCGCCAGGATCGTTGCAGGGGGTCCAGCTGGTGCCGTTGGGCAGTGTAAAACTCTCAGGAAGAACCACCTCGGCAATTTTGCGGTAGCCCACCTGTCCGCTACCGATATCGAACAGTTCGAGCTTGGCGATGGCGGTGCGCGAGCGCTGGCTCACAAAGGCGAAGGTGCGGCCGGAGTCGCGGTTGCGGTAAAGGGCGAGGCCATAAGCGGTGGTTTGCTCGTTGACTTGTGCTTGATCGGCCGAAAACACAAAGCCCGCGTCTGGGTCGGTGACATCCACCAGTGGGGCCTGGCTTTGGGCTGCCTTCGCCGGGTCGATCGTGTAGATGCGCAGCTTGTCGCGACCGCGGTCGGTGGTGACGGCCAGATCGACACTGCGGCTACCCAGGGTGAAGCCGTAGACCACATCGACGTTGTTGAACCGGCCGGGGGCATCGTCGGGGGTAGGGGGCGGCGGGGCGGCGATGGCCTGCAGTTCTTGACCTGCCAGGTCGTAGACCGACAGTCCGGCATTTTTCTTGGTGCCCACCATGACACTTTTGGCCGGGGCGACCGGGTGCAGCCAGATGGACGGATCGTCGGCGTCCGCTTCACCACCTGCATCGTCGTCAAATAGTGCCGGCGTCTCCAGCTTCGGCCGGACTGTCGCCACCGGAGCAGTACTTTGGGCCTGGACCGCCGCGACCACCAGGGTGGCAGCCAGCGCAAAGCAGACGAAAGACTGGATCTTAAGGCGAAGCTTTACAGGCACTTTGTTTACCTACGATGTTGAACCCGCGCGATCGTAGTGTCCCTTCCCTTCCCTAAGCCCTGGTTAACGAAGCGCCTTCAAGTCACCGCCGCCTGACACAGCCGGGCGCGGTGCTCGCCGAGCAGCGGTTGCAAGGCCGCGGCAACCCGTCGATCGAGATGGGGATACACCGGAAGCCGCGGCTCCAACTGCCAGCCCGCCGCCGCGAGTCGTTCGCCGAGCCGCTCTACAACCGGGTGGGCGTAGTCGGGATTGACCACGTCCACTGGACCAATCCCCCCCAGATCCCGCGCCCCCGCCTCCAGCAGCGGTACGAGGTCACCCACCAGGTTCGGCGGGATCTGAATCGTGATCTCGGCAGGCAAAATCTGCCGGGCCAGCCGCACCATATCGAGCAGTTGCGCTTCGCCCAGCGGCTCTCCCACCCAGCTTTGAGAGCCGCCGGGGCTGTGGGGCTGAAGGATGACCTCCTGGATGTGTCCGTGGCGATTGTGCAGCCGGGCAATGGTCCGCAACGTATCCTCGCGCTCGGCGGGTGTCTCGCCGATTCCCAATAGCAGACCGGTGGTAAAGGGAATACCCAAGGTGCCCGCCCATTCGAGCTGCCCGGTGCGCAGCGCCGGGAGCTTGCTTGGGGCTTGGCGGTGGACGCTTCCCAGCAGCCTGTTGCTGTCGATTTCGAGCATCAGACCCAGCGAGACGTTCAGCTGCTGCAGTGCGCGCATCTCCTCGAAGCGCAGAACGCCGCAGTTGGTGTGGGGCAAAAATCCTAACTCCAGAGCCACTTCACAGATGCCCTGAATCATCGCAAACCACTCGCTCCGGCGGGGATCGTGGGGGTGCACCTCGCCTGAGAGGACCAGAATTTCGACCACACCGCTTCTCACCAGCGGCAGCAGCAGCGCGCGCGCCTCGGTAGGGTTCAGCCAATCAGCCCCGCGCTCGGCCCGAAAATTGCAGTAGCCGCAGCGGTTGAAGCACTCGCGGGTGGGCACCAGCGTAAAAGCAGGGCTGTAGGTAACGGTGCGCTCCCTCATAAATCGATCCCCACCTCGGCCAGCAATGTGGCTAGTTCTTCGCCCTGCAACCCTGCGGCAATCACCTGGGGGTTGACGGGGGAGAAGGGAGCGCGCTGGCGCTCGACGCCTAAAAGTTGGGCACCCGCCGGGATCACCGGCTGGCCAGGATCGGCGGGCGTGGGCCGGGTTAAAAAACTGGAGGCGCCGCGAAAGACCAGCACCTCCTCTTCGGAGCCATCCAGGAGAACCCGCACCAGCAGCACTTCGCCGGGGCGTTTGCGGGTATAGGCTTCGAGGGCATCGCCGAGGGGCATCGCATCGGTCTCCAGATTGGGTGTCCAAGGATATTTTCAACCGGCTCCCACGCCCGCGGGTGATAAATTGTAAACCAATGTTGTGGTTAGTGCGCCTGGTGTTGCTGGCGGTCGCGGCGGGCTTTTTCGCCTGGGTCGCCTACGAAAATCCTCTGCCGGCGGTCTGGCGGGAGGTGCGATGTCTGCCGGTTTACTGGCGTCCGACGCTTCCGTATCCAGAATTTCTCTCCAGGCTGCGCGCCGACGAAATCCACTTTGTCCTGCTCAACCCCGAGCAGGCACGCATCTACGTGCGCAAGGGCGACGAGCAGTACGCCGTGCGCGTGCCGGAACTGGATTTCACCTGGCAGGAACTGCTCCACGAAAAGCGGGTGCGGGTGGTGGTGCTGGCCGAGGGCGGATGTTAAGCATCAAGGCTGGGCGTCATCGGCGGTGCTTTTGGCCCACCAGAGGCACAGCAGCGAACCGACTGCGACGATCGCCAGGGCGTTGAGCAAGTGAACATGCATTGGAAACGGGTCGAGTACCTGTCTCAGGTAGAGATATAAGATCAAACTCGCCCCAGCCCCAAAAAGTGTCACCAGCGGCACGGCGACGGCGAACAACAAACTACCCCCCAACAGCGCAAAGGGTTTCCAGGGGTTGTCTGCAGCAAGCGGCATCACCGCGCTTGCGGAACTGCCCGTAGCATGGAGGACTTCTCGGTGCTCAAGAGCTTCAAGCGCCTCGCGGGCGTTACCCAGGCGCTCCTCGATAGCTGGTTCGAGCAGGCGTTCCAACCAGCGCACCAGTGGCCGACCCACCCCCACCCGGCTCTGGAAGGCAAGGTGCAAGCCCCGGCGTGGAAAGTCCGCCGGATCGGTGCCGGTGAGGGCAAAAAGCAGCGTCGCTCCAAGGGCGTAAAGGTCCGATCCCGGTGCGGCGCGGCCGATAAATTGCTCGGGCGGCATATAGCTGAAGGTTCCGGCGACCGTCAGGGTGGTCGTACCGCCCTGGGCCTGAACCGAGCCGAAGTCGATGAGCGCGTAGCCGCCACCGGCGGTGCAGACGATATTGCTCGGCTTGATATCGCGGTGAATCACCGGGGGCGCCTGGCTGTGCAAGTAGGCAAGCGTCTCCAGCAGATGCGCCGCCAGACGGACGATATCCGCTTCGCCCAAACGCTCGCCCGAGCCGACCCGTTCGGCCAGGGTGATCCCGGCGATGTACTCCTGAGCCAGGCAGTAGTAATGCCCTTCGGGCAGCTCCACCCAGAAGGCGTCCCGGTGGCGGGGGATACCGGGGTAGTCGAGCGAGGCGAGGGTGCGCGCCTCGCGCTCCAGCCGCTCGTGATCCTGCCAGGTGGCATGGCGGCCGAAATAAAGCGTCTTGAGGGTGACGGACGCTTCGGCGCACAGCCCGTCCGCCGCCAGCCAGGTCTCGCGACCGCCGTTGACACCGAGGTGCCGACACAACCGGTAGCGCTCTCGAACCAGCTCGCCTTCGCTGAACGGCATCGCGGCCTCCTGCGGTTGAAGGGTTAGGGTCCGGCCAAAAACTGCTACAAGGAAATCATAGTGTTCGGCCAACCGTGTGTTCTTCACAACACCGGGCGGGCGGAATCCTTCGCAGCAGGTACCCGATGAAAGGCCGACGCAAAATCAAGTACCCCCACCTTGTGGGCTCCAAGTGGACCTCAACCCGCAAGATCATGGGATGGAGGCACTTTCAGGTTTTTGCCCGCGAGGATCGCAAGGGTCTGGTCTTTGCCCGCCTGCAATCGGTATGTGCAGTGGAGGTCAATGTTTGGGTGAACGCCAAAACCCTCAAAAACCGGGATCTGTGGGAACCCGGCTGGATCGCCCTCGGCGAGATGGCTCCGGATCCCGACGGAGCAGCGCAGATTCAGTGAGCGGCGGTGGCCGCCTCTGGATTGGTCGAGAAGGAGGAACCGCAGCCGCAGGTGTGGGTGGCACTGGGGTTGTGGAAGCGGAAGCCGCCCCCCATCAGATCGCCGGACCAGTCGAGGGTGAGGTCCCCGAGGTAGGGCAGGCTTACAGCATCAACGGCCACGCACACGCCGTCTTGATCAAATAGCTGGTCGTCCGCCCGGCTTTCGGTGTCGAACTTCATCGTATAGGACATGCCGGAGCAGCCGGCGTTGACCACCCCCAGACGCAAGAACTGCCGGTCATTGCCGCTTTTTTTCTGCAGGCGCCTGACTTCTTGGAGGGCGGTTTCGGTGAGGTTGATCATGGCCAGAACCACACAATCACTTTGTTACGCGCATTGTAGCCCACCGACGCGCCTGCCTTTTGCAGAAGCGGCGGCTGCGCCCAAGCGCAGCCAAAAGTGGGTTCAACTCCGTGGTTCAGACCCGGGCCTGCCGCGACGATGGAGAAGCAAGCCAACAGGCAAGCACCCGTCCGCGCAAGACGGCAACCGGGCTTCACGCACCCCCCTGGCGTGGAGCCCGGTTTGCCGTTGGAGGGGTTTGCGGCGGACTAGTGCAGATTTTTAGAAGTATTTTTACCGTCCACTACGCGCGCAGGCTTCAAGAATAACCAGCAAACGAAAAAGAATGAAGCCGTAAACAGTAAGACCATGTCCAGTGCGCTCAGATAGCCATCCGACAAAGCCGCGGTGGTCCTGTCGCACAGACCGAATATCCATGCCGCGATGCCTAGAATCCAGATACCCTTTTGAAGCTTGTTGAGAAATACCAGCGATTCGAGTTTGTGGTTGTCTTGCATACAAATTGCTCTGACCGGGAGCTTAAACAACCTTTTTGAAAGGCTGCATCGGCCTTGCCTGGACCCGGCGCGTGCTGCATTTGGCGACTACACAGCTGAAGTCCATCGAGGCGCGCTGTGGCCAGGCTATCAACATATCTTTACAGAGTGGTCTGCCCAGGGGCTGAACCAGTTTGTCGCAGCGGGGCAGAAATTCGTTTCGCCGGACGATAGTTTAATAGATACTTTGTGCAGCCCACTCGACGGACGAAGCACTTGTGCTAGCTTGGGTTTTTCCTATCCAGTCGAAGGGGAGCGTCGAGATGGCAAGGATTCTCAGGCTGGTCTCAGACAGTGCATTTGCAGGTGAATCGGTGCCTTTGTCACCAGCTGGCCCTCCCGAAGACGGAGAATTGCTGGACGCTTACTCGAACGCGGTGACCCGCGCCGCCGAGACCGTGAGCCGCTCGGTGGTCAATATCGACGTGCGCAAAAGCACACAGGGACGCCGGGGTAACCAGCAGATGCGCGGCAACGGCTCGGGATTTTTGTTTACCCCCGACGGCTATATCCTTACCAACAGCCACGTCGTCCATGGGGCCGGCGAAGTGGAGGTGACGCTGCAGGACGGTCGGCGGATGGCGGCAACCCCTGTGGGCGACGACCCCGACAGTGACCTTGCCGTCATCCGCATCGACGGGGCCAACCTCTACCCTGTCAAATTGGGCGACTCCCAGAAAGTGCGCGTCGGCCAACTGGCCATCGCCATCGGCAGTCCCTACGGTTTTCAGTACACGGTGACCGCCGGGGTGGTGAGTGCCCTCGGCCGTTCGCTGCGCTCCGGCTCCGGGCGGCTCATCGACAATATTGTCCAGACCGACGCCGCCCTCAACCCAGGCAACTCCGGCGGACCGCTGGTCAATTCGCGCGGCGAGGTGATCGGGGTGAATTCGGCGGTCATCCTGCCGGCACAGGGTATTTGCTTTGCCATTGCCGTCAACACCGCCAAATTCGTCGCAGGCCAACTCATCAACGGCGGGCGGGTGCGCCGCAGCTTCATCGGCGTGGGCGGGCAGACGGTGCCGCTGCCGCGCTTCGTGGTGCGCTTTCATAATCTCGCGGCCGAAAGCGGGGTGCTGGTGGTCTCCGTCGAGGCCGATAGCCCCGCTTCGCAGGCGGGTCTACGCGAAGGGGATGTGATTATTGAACTGGCCGGGCAGGCAGTATCGGATATCGACGCTTTGCACCGCGCCTTGAGTGACAAGCAAGTGGGGGTGCGTTCGTCGCTGACCGTCCTGCGGCGCAATGACAAGCTCAGCCTGGAGATTGTTCCGGCGGAGTCACCCGCAAAGGCTTCCCGGTAGTAAACCAAACAGCAAATGTCCTACGACAATGTGTGCAAGTGGCCGGCTGAAAAAGATCCTGATGCCTTCGCCACTTGCGATAGGGACCGGCCAGCATCCGACGCCGGTTGCCGTCACTACGATGCGTTGGCGTGCCAAGGCCCGGTTGGCCCGCTTCTGCTCGGCGTTCAAGCTGCCCCTCGGCCGCTTTTGATCGGCGTCTGGCTGTTGAGATGCTGGTAAGTCATTGGCAGATAGGAGAGTCACCACCCTCCTTGTGACCTCTCCTCACCATTCATGCAAGAGGTCCAATGGTGCTCGCCTCGAAATGGGTCTGCTGTTCAGGTGCTGAAAAGCTCGCCAGCCGAAAGATTCAGAATTTTTGATCTTGAGAGGCGGCACCCAGATTCGAACTGGGGGATCAGGGTTTTGCAGACCCTTGCCTTACCGCTTGGCTATGCCGCCCTTGGACCGTTTTGTCCGGCTATTCATCATAGCGAACGCTCCGGGCTTTCGGAAAGAGCCGGGGGCAGCATGGCGCCCACGGTGCCCATGGCAGCTTCGACGGTCGCCTCCAATAGCCGCGGATCCACCTGTTTGTCTCCGGGCTGATGGTAGTTGGGATCTTGGCCCCGGTAGAAAAAGAGCACCGGCACCTTGGCCGCAGCAAAGGAGGCGTGATCGCTCGCATTGCTCGGGCGCATCTTCTCCACGGCGGGCACCGATTTTTCGGCAAGGGCGAGCAGTTCGGGGGTGCCGCCCACCAAGAGCTTTTCGTTCAGACCCACCATGTCGAAGTTGAGCATGCCGCGCAGTCCTTTGATCAAGGCCGCCGAAGCGGAGCGCACGAAATGACGGGAGCCTACCAGGCCCTCCTCTTCGGCGTCAAAATGCACGAACCAGGCGCGGCGGGCCAGGGGTGTGCCGGCCAGCCGTCGGGCGCTCTCCAGCAACACGGCGGAGCCGCTGGCGTTGTCGTTGGCCCCGGGCGCACCTTCGACCGAATCGTAGTGGGCTCCAAGCAACACCTGGGGCGTGCTCACTCCGGCCAGGCGGGCGATCACATTGCGGCCGGTGAGCGAGACAACTTCGGTGCGCACCTCCAGTTGGACGGGCCGAGAAAATTTGCCCGCAAGCAATGGGCGTCCCTGACTGCCCGAAAGGCCGAGCACCGGGATTTCGGTTTTGCCCCCCAGGGTGCCCATCAAAGGGCCGTCCTGGGAATTGACGACCACCAGGCCCACCGCCCCCGCCCGCGCCGCGTGGCGCGCTTTATCGAGAAACGGGATTTTGCCGCGGCGGACGATGGCGACGGCTCCTTTGACATCGACGCGGGTGAAGTCCTCCGGTTCCCCCACCCCCGGCACCACCACCGCGGCAGCAGCGGCACTCCCGGCCGGCGATCCGGACAGGGCGCGGCCCTTCAGCCGCTCGCCTTCGACCATTAGCGACGAACCGAGATCGTTGAATTTCTCGAAGGAAAAGGGCTGGATTGCGACTTCGTAGCCCGCCGCCCGGTACTGTTCGCTCAGGTAGGCGCTCGCCCGCTCGGCGGCGGGCGAGCCCGCCACCCGCGGCCCACCGGCCAGCAAAGCCTGCACATCGGCGCCGAGGCGTTCGGCGAGGGCAAAAACCGGTTGGGCAAAGACCAGCAAACTCATCGCCAGCGGCACAGCGCCACCGGCCCGCAAAGGTTGCACCATAGAGAGCCATCGCAAGGGTAGGCTTTCCAGACGCGCCGTCGGCTCGCGCGTTCCTGACGGCTGGGGTAAGCTGTTATCCACCGTTTTGCTTGGGAGCATCCAGTTTATGACCAGGGCGCGCATGTACTACGACGAGGACGCCGATCTGTCGGTACTCAACAACAAGACGATCGCCATCGTCGGCTACGGATCCCAGGGCCATGCCCACGCCCTCAACCTCAAAGACTCGGGAATCGACGTGATCGTGGGTCTTTACGAAGGCTCCCGCTCCTGGGCGCGCGCCGAGAACGAAGGTCTGGCCGTCTACCCGACCGCCGAGGCGGCGGCCAAGGCGGACCTGGTGATGATCCTGCTGCCTGACGAGGTGCAGCGCGACATCTACAACCGCGACATCGCCCCGCACCTGGGCACAGGCAAAACCCTCGCCTTCGCCCACGGCTTCAATATTCATTTCTCCCAGATCGTCCCTTCCCAAGAGGTGGACGTGCTCATGGTCGCCCCCAAAGGTCCCGGCCACCTGGTGCGCCGCGTGTTCACCGAAGGCAAGGGGGTACCGTGTCTGTTTGCCGTCGAGCAGGATGCGAGCGGCCGGGCGCGCACCACGGCGATGGCCTACGCCCGGGCAATCGGCGGCACGCGGGCGGGCATTTTGGAGACCACCTTTCGAGAAGAAGCCGAGACGGACCTCTTCGGCGAGCAAACCGTGCTCTGCGGGGGGCTGACCGCCCTCATCAAGGCGGGCTTCGAGACGCTGGTGGAGGCGGGCTACCAGCCGGAACTGGCTTACTTCGAGTGCCTGCACGAGGTGAAGCTGATCGTCGATTTGATTGTCGAGGGGGGACTGGCCAAGATGCGCGACTCGATCTCCAACACGGCCGAATTCGGCGATTACACCCGCGGCCCGCGCATCGTCGATGAGCGCACCAAGGCTGAGATGAAAAAGATCCTAGCCGAAATCCAGAACGGCGAATTTGCCAAACAGTGGGTGCTGGACAGCCAGGCCAACTACGCGAGCTTCAAGGCGATGCGCCGCCGCGAAGCCGAACACCCGATCGAAGAGGTGGGGGCGGATCTGCGCAAGATGATGTCCTGGCTGCGCTCCTGAATGCGCTTGAGAGCGGGGCCGGCCGACTGAAAATCCCAGCGGACAACCGTCTCAATCCTGATAGCTGGTTTTGCACGACAGTCTGTGGGGCGAGAGGGGAAACCGAAGGGGGTTCCACCTCTCGCGCTCTCCTCCTCCCCGCGTTAGGGGGCTGCCAGCCCCCCAACACCCCCCGGACTTCACGGCGCGGTGGGCGGGGGAATTGGTGGGTGGGATGGGCTTACTCTTCCAGGGCCTGCACGACGCGTGTCGACTGTGGCATAGGGCTGGCTCTTCCTAACACCCAACACCTACCCTAAGGACTGCCGGTTCCAAAGAGCTTGATCGTATCGCTTTGGGAATTGACTGCCTCGATGGGTACCAGCGACTGTTTGCTGTTAAAGCGAAACAAATACAGCAGCAGTTGCTGGCTTCCCATCTTCAAGGTGACAAAGACGTTGATGCGGGTAAGCGGATTGCTCAGATCCGGTTTGTTGAGATTGAACTGGGCGATGCGCTCGGCCAGCACCGAGGTGGATTTCTGGGTGGAGACACTCAGTTCGAGCGGTTTGCCCAGGGGTTGGCCGGTCGTCAGTTGGGTTTCGGTCGTGCCGGTGGCGGCAGGGGCAGGTTTCGAGGCAACGGCAGTCGGCACCGCCGGTAGGGGAGCGGTGTCGCCGAAGCGGTAGTTGCGGTAGGTAGTCCCAATGTCGATGGGGCCTGCGAAGGCGCGGCGGGTGAAGCCGACCGGTACCCAGAAATTCATTTTGATCTGCATGCGGGAGCGCTCCGGCAGCCAGTAGCGCTCGACAGGTTGAAAATCGACGGTGTAGTTGGCCGAGCCCCAGACGCCTGATAGGTACATCACTGCCCGCCGCGGTAGGGCGGTGGCGGCATCGAGCCACAGTTCGCGCAGGGGTCCGCCCGCGAGTGGCACAAGGCGCAGCCGCACCGCTTCGCCCGCGCCAAGCCGGTTCATCTCGACCGTCTCGACGCGGTAGGCTTCGGAGGTGGCACCCAGGTCTACGATCGCATGGGGAGCCACCCGCTCGGGGCGCTCGATGTATTCGCTATAGAGCTTGAGGCGGTCGGACTGGGTGACCAGATTCAGCCGGTCGTGGGCGATCTTGTAGAACTGGTCGCCCTCGGTAAGATTCGCTTCCCAGCCGCCGTCCGCACGAAAGACAAACTCACCGGCGGTGATTCCCTCCTGCCACCCAAAAGTCTGAATTTGTTGCTCGAAGCGGCGTTCGGCAGGTGCTTCAAGCGTCTTCAGGGCCTTTTGGTATCGTTCAAGCCAATCCTGGGGCGGCTGGGACCAACCGGGTGCCTGTCCCGTCAACAACAGGGCCAGAACAAGCCACCAGCACCGAAAGGTGAACGGCATGGGAAGTTCCGATACATTGAACCGGGCAATTAGCGTGAGACGATCGTGCCGCTGCCTGCGACTTTGCGATTGACGCGCCGGGGGTTGCCGCTGTAGAAAACATCGCCGCTGCCGGCGACGTTCGCATCGAGCGCATCGGCGGCAAATACCTGCAGTCGCCCGAGCCTGCGACGCTTACCGCCGCGGTGCGGGCGCGCAGTGCCGTGAGGTTGGCGTCGCCGGAGCCGGCCACATCCACCTGCAGCCGATCGACCGCGGAGAGCCCTTCGGCCGGGGCAACCACCACATAGCCGCTGCCGGCGATCGACACGCTGAAGCTGTCGTTGCGAATGCCGCTCAGGCGGGCGTCGCCGCTACCCAGGATCGCGATCGACTTGAGCTTCGGCACCCGGATGAGCGCGCGCGGCCCGCGCCCGCCGATGTTCATGCTGCCGCCGCGTGGGCCGCTAATCACCAGCGTCTCGCCGCTTACCTCAGTCACGATGCTCTCGATTACCCTCGGGACGCCTTCGAGGAGGACCACCGACTGGTTCGCACCCGCCCGCACATCAACATCGGTCGAACCGCGCACCTCGATGCGCACAAAAGCCGGCACATCGCGGGTGAACGTCTCGGCACAGACGGCGGGAGCTCCCGCCATCACCAGCGCCGCCACTGCCAGAGCAAGTTTCGCCTCCACCGGCTTTCTCCTATTCAATCGAGATCGACTGGGGACCTTTGTTATTGCCGTTGGTGCTGGTGAAACCGCCGCTGGGGGTACCGTAGCCCGTTTCGCTGCGGTTGAGCTGTTCGGTCAGCCAGCTTTTGACCGGGTCTTCCATCGGATTCATCCGAAATACACCCGCCACAAAACCGCTCAAAAACCCCAGCGGCTGGTCGGTCAAAGAACGCACAATCGGGCTCAATTCATCCATGGCCACCACCTTCTTTAACAAGACCACTGCACAGTTCCATAGTATCCCCGGGCCGCGCTATTCCGCGCTCTTGCCGCTGCGTTCGAGGGCCTGCTTGAACCCGAGCACCACCAGAATGTTGGCCACGGTGAGCAGCGATTCGGCCGTCCCGTGCAGCCAGTCGACATCGGCGAGCGATTGACCCAGGACAAACCGGCTATATAGTCCGGCGGGGATCGTCACCGCCACGAAGACGAGGGTGCCGTAAAAACCATAGAGGGCCAGCTTTGGAAAGCGGCCCGAGCGGGTGGCAAACCACAAAAAAGCGAGGTACGGAAACAGCGAAGCGGCAAAAAGCGCCTGCTCAAATGCCATGCTAGCGGCGCAGGCCGAGGCGATCGACCAAGGCGCGGTAGCGGTCGGCTTCGTTGGCTGCCAGATAAGCCAACAATTGCTTGCGTCGGCCGATGAGCTTGAGCAGGCCGCGCCGCGAGGAAAAATCTTTAGGGTGGCTGCGCAGGTGCTCGGTCAACTGGTTGATCCGATCGCTGAGCATTGCCACTTGCACCTCCGGCGAACCGGTGTCGGTTTCGTGGACCTGGTAGGTGCCAATCAATTCCTGCTTGCGATCTTGGGTCAGGGGCATAGTGATTCCGAAAAATTCAAGTTTTCCTAGAGTACCACAGATTTGCTCGTCATCGTCGGTGTTCCAGCCCGCCAAGCGCACTTCTAAGTCGGGGTAGAGGCGCTCAGCAGCTGCCCCCTGGTAAGATCCAAACGCGGGTCGCCGCGTGTCCGGTGATGCAGACGACAGCGCCATAGGTAAGGCGTTGTTTTCTTCACGGACTTTTCGTGCGGCCGGTCCGCATATTTTTCAGCATCCCGGCATCACCTTTCAGACCACCGCACGCGAACCCCCGCTTACCATGGCCGACTCTACCCGCGAATCCCACGCTCCCCAACGCACCGACCTCCCCCCGGTTTCCGAGCGCGAACGGCGCAACTGGGTGCCGATCGTCGTGAGCCTCGCGCTCATCGTACTGGGGATTGTCCTGTTTCGGTTCTTTGCAGGGGACAAACCGGCGGAGTCGCCCGCAGCCCAGGGGGGACGCAAAGCGGTGCCGGCGGCCACAGCGGTAGCGACCCAAAAAGCAGTGCCGATCGCGATTGCCGCCATCGGCTCGGTTGAAGCCTACAACACTGTCGCCGTGCGCTCCCAGGTCGAAGGTACCCTCACCCGTGTCGCCTTCGAGCAGGGCCAGTACGTCCAGAAAGGTGCTCTGCTCTTTACGGTTGACGCCCGTCCGAACGCGGCGGCCTTTGCCCAGGCCGAGGCGCAACTGAGCCGCGACCAGGCAGGGGTCGCCCAGGCGGAAGCGGCGGTGGCGCGCGACGGCGCCCAGTTGCGCACCGCCCAGACCCAGGTGCAGCGCTACCGGTCGCTGGTGGCCCAGGGGGCGGTCTCCCAGGAGCAGTTCGACCAGGTGCAGACCAACGCCGAGGCCCTCGCCGCAACCGTGCGCGCGAGCGAAGCGGCCGTGGCCAACGCCCGCTCGGTGGTACGCGCGAGCCGTGCCGCTGTCGAGAGCGCCCGCGTCCAGTTGGGCTACACCGAGATTCGTGCCCCGATTGCCGGACGCACCGGCAGCCTCGCGGTCTATGCCGGCAACCTGGTGCGCGCCAACGACACTACACCGCTGGTGGTGATCAATCGGGTGAGCCCGATCTATGTGAGCTTTACGGTCCCTGAGCGGGAACTGCCCGCTATCAAGCGCTACCAGGCCCAGGCCCGCCTCAAAGTCGTCGCCGTGCCGCCCAGCGGAGCCGGTCGCGCCGTGGCGGGGTACTTGAGCTTTATCGACAACGCCGTCGACAGCACCACAGGAACCATTCGCCTGCGCGGCACGTTCGAGAACCAGGACAACTACCTGGTTCCCGGCCAGTTCATGAACGTCGCACTGACCCTCACCACCCAGCCGAACGCGGTGGTGGTGCCCACCCAGGCGGTACAGACCGGTCAGCAGGGCACCTACGTCTATGTAGTCAAGCCCGACCGGACGGTGGACCTGCGGGTGGTGACGAGCAGCCGCACCGTGGGCGGCGACGCGCTCATCGAGCGGGGAGTCGCGCCCGGGGAGACCGTCGTCACCGACGGCCAGCTGCAACTGAAGCCGGGCGACACAATCAAAGCCAGGTCTGCCGCCTCTACCCCGTCCACCACCCAGGAGCCGCGTCCGTGAACTTCTCGGCAGTGTTCATCCGCCGCCCCGTCGCCACGACGCTAGTGATGCTTGGGGTGTTGTTCTTCGGCCTGATTGCCTACCGGCTCCTGCCGGTCAACGATCTGCCGAACGTCGATTTTCCGACCATCCAGGTGTCCGCCGGTTTGCCCGGTGCCAGCCCCGAGACAATGGCCGCGGCAGTGGCCACTCCCCTGGAGCGCCAGCTCTCGGCGATCCCGGGTCTCGATTCGATGAATTCGTCCAGTTCGCTGGGCAGTACGCAGATCGCCCTCCAGTTCGATCTGGAGCGCGACATCGACGCTGCCGCCCAGGATGTCCAGACGGCGATCGCCACTGCCGCTTCGCAGTTGCCGCCGGGGCTGCCCACGCCGCCCAGTTACCGCAAGGTCAACCCGGCGGAGCAGCCGATTATGATCCTCTCGCTCAATTCGCCGACGCTGCCGCTGTGGCGGGTGGACGAGTACGCCCAGACGCTCATCGCCCAGCGCATCTCGATGGTGAGCGGCGTGGCGCAGGTGCTGGTCTTCGGCGCCCAGAAGTACGCCGTGCGCGTCCAGGTGGACCCCAACGCCCTTGCCGCGCGCGGTATCGGCCTCGATGAAGTCGAAAGCGCCATCCGCACCGGCAACACCAACCTCCCCACCGGCTACGTCGACGGCAAATACCGCGCCTTTACGATCGAATCGGACGGCCAGTTGCTCAACGCCGCAGCCTTTCGGCCGCTGGTGGTCGCTTACCGCAACGGCTCGCCCGTGCGCCTCGAACAGCTGGGCAAAGTGATCGACAGCGTCGAGAACGACAAGGTGGCCGGCTGGTACAACGGCACGCGCTCGATCACCCTGGGGGTACAGCGCCAGCCCGGTGTCAACACGATCGCGGTCGTCGACGCCATCGAAGCGCTGCTGCCGACCTTTCGCTCCCAGATTCCCGGGGCGGTCAACCTCGACATCGTCTTCGACCGCTCCGAGTCGATCCGCCACTCGGTCGAGGACGTCCAGTTCACGCTGGTGCTCGCCATCGGCCTGGTGGTGCTGGTAATCTTTTTGTTCCTGCGCAACCTCTCAGCTACGATCATCCCGAGTCTGGCGGTGCCGCTGTCGCTGGTGGCCACCTTCGTGGTGATGTATCTATTGGGCTTCAGCCTCAACAATCTTTCGCTGATGGCGCTTACCCTCTCGGTGGGTTTTGTGGTCGACGACGCCATCGTCGTGCTCGAAAACATCGTCCGCCGTCAGGAGATGGGCGAGAGCCCCATGGAGGCGGCCTTCAACGGTTCGCGCGAGATCACTTTTACGATCATCTCGATGACGCTGTCGCTGGTGGCGGTCTTTTTGCCGGTGCTCTTTATGGGAGGCATCCTCGGCAGACTCTTTAACGAGTTCGCGATCACCATCGCCACCGCCATTCTGGTCTCGGGGTTCGTCTCGCTGACCCTCACCCCGATGCTCTGCAGCCGCTTCCTGCGGGCCGAATCGGTACACCCGTCCGGCCGCGGCCGTTTGTATCAAATTTCCGAGGGAGTCTTCGACGGCCTCACCGGCGCCTACGACCGCAGTTTGCAGTGGGTGCTGCGTCACCGCGTCTTGACGATGCTCGCCTCGACGGCGGTGCTGGCGGCTACGGTTTACCTGTTTAATGCCATTCCCAAGGGCTTCATTCCCAGCGAGGACAACGGTCAAATCATCGTCACCACTGAGGCCGCCCAGGGGATCTCCTTTGCCGACATGATGCGCAAGCAGCAGCAGGTCGTGGCGGTCCTGCGCCAGGATCCGGCCATCGACGGCACCAATGCGAGCGTCGGCTCGGGCGGCCCCGCCGGTGCCAGCAACGCCGGGCGGGTCTTCGTGCGCCTCAAGCCGCGCTCCGAGCGCGACAGCGCCCAGGACGTCATCCAGCGGTTGCGGCCGAAGCTTGCCCAGGTAACCGGGATTCGCGTGTTCATGCAGCAGCCTCCAGCGATCCGCATCGGCGGCCAGCAGAGCAAGAGTCTCTACCAGTACACGTTGCAGAGCACCGATACCAGCGAGCTGTACCGCTATACCCCGATGCTGGAGGCGAAGCTGCGCGAGGTGCCCCAGCTGCAGGATGTCACTTCCGACGTGCAGCTCAAGAACCCCCAGATCAACCTGGTGATCGACCGCGACAAAGCCTCCTCACTGGGGATCACCGCCGAACAGATCGAGCGGACCCTCAGCAATGCCTACAGCTCGCGCCAGATCTCGTTGATTTATGCCCCCACCAACCAGTACCGGGTGATCCTTTCGGTCGACCCGCGCTACCAGCAAGATTCCGAAGCCCTCTCGCTGTTGTACGTGCGCTCGAGCGGCGGTCGGCTGGTACCCCTCTCGGCGGTGGCCAAACTCACCCCGGCCGTCGGTCCCCTCTCGGTCAACCATCTGGGCCAGTTCACCGCCGCGACCATTTCCTTCAACCTCAAGCCGGGCGTGGCGCTCAGCGAAGCGTCGGCCATTATCGAGCGCCTCGCCGCTGAAACATTGCCCGATACGATTGCCACGAGCTTCCAGGGCAACGCCGAGGCTTTCCAGTCCTCCACCCAGAACCTGGGGCTGTTGCTGGCGGTGGCGATCCTGGTCATCTACCTCGTGCTGGGCATCCTCTACGAAAGCTTCATCCATCCGCTGACGATCCTCTCTGGGCTCCCTTCAGCCGGCTTTGGGGCACTGCTCACCCTGATGCTGTTCGGTTTTGATCTCGATGTCTACGGATTCGTGGGGCTCCTGCTGCTGGTGGGGATCGTCAAGAAAAACGCGATTATCATGATCGACTTTGCCCTCGAAGCCCAGCGCAGGGACGGCAAGCGGCCGGAGGATGCCATCTACGCGGCGGCGCTGGTGCGCTTTCGGCCGATCATGATGACGACGGTCTCAGCGATTGCGGGGGCCATCCCGATCGCCATCGGCTTCGGGGCCGGAGCCGAGACGCGCCAGCCCTTGGGCCTGGCGGTGGTAGGGGGACTGCTCTTTTCGCAGTGGCTGACTCTTTACATCACCCCGGTCATTTATCTCTATCTCGACCGCTTTCAGGAGCGCTTCAGTTGGGGCAAAAACGCCCGCCCAGCTGCTGCAGAACCGGTACCCGACGGCCAGTTTGCCGAGTAAGTTTAAGTAATAATCAGTGCTCAATTGCAAATTGCAGACACGCTTTGATATTAGCCTCGTTCAATTCCGGGAAGTCGTCGATGATTTGTGCGTGGGACATTCCACTGGCCAACCAGCCCAAGACATCGTAAGACAGTGATGCGCGTGCGTCGGATGCAAGGTTCGTCGCCACGCTTACCTTGCTTTAGGTTGATACTTCCGGGTCTTGCACTGGGACTCAGAAAAAGAGTTGTCGTTCCTGACCTGCGGGCGGGAGTGGGTCTTGGTCACACCAAGATCTGCCAGCAGTCAGGCAACCGCCTTGCTGGTCATAGAAGAACCTCTATCAGC
>JAESGW010000357.1_pt1 | contig 57639 bp, 64 predicted proteins | sample 9269791 | NCBI WGS metagenome assembly JAESGW01 (sample SAMN16773120, study PRJNA677053) | algae metagenome | isolation source: Aphanocapsa lilacina HA4352-LM1 and co-occurring heterotrophs from near cave... | place: USA: Maniniholo cave, near Haena, Kauai, HI | collected 2009-07-28
CATCGCAGCCCGGTAAACTTTTTGGTGAATCTGGTGTGCGGGTTGATAGCTTACTGTCACCAGCCGAAAAAGCCATCGGTAGCGGCGGATACGGGCCTCCATCCGGCTTAACCCGAACTGACGTTACCATTACAGGAGAAAGGCCGATGAAGGCAGTGGTTTTTCACGGAGTGGGCGACATCCGCCTCGACGACGTGCCCGAGCCGCAGATCGAGAAACCCACGGACGCCATCGTCCGTTTGACAGCAAGCGCCATCTGCGGCACCGATCTGCACATGATCCGCGGCACCTTCTCGGGGATGCAGCCGGGGACCATTCTGGGCCACGAGGGCGTGGGGGTGATCGAGGCAATCGGACCGGATGTGCGCAACCTGCGGGTGGGCGAGCGGGTGGTGATCCCTTCGACCATCGCCTGCGGGTCCTGCTCTTACTGCCGCAGCGGCTACTACGCCCAGTGCGACGTCGCCAATCCGAACGGGCCGCAGGCGGGCACCGCCTTTTTTGGCGGTCCGAAGGACTCCGGGCCTTTTCAGGGCCTCCAGTCCGAATACGCCCGCATCCCCCACGCCAACGCCGGGCTGGTGAAGTTGCCCCCGCAGGTGAGCGACGACGAAGCGATTTTGCTCTCGGACATTTTCCCGACCGCCTACTTCGGGGCCGAACTGGCCGAGATCAAGCCCGGCGACACGGTGGCCATCTTCGGCTGCGGCCCGGTCGGCCAGTTTGTGATCGCAAGCGCCCAACTGCTGGGAGCGGGGCGCATCTTTGCTGTCGATACGGTGGCTTCGCGCCTGGAGATGGCCCGCGACCAAGGGGCCGAGGTGATCGACTTTAACCAGGAAGACCCGGTCGAGACGATCCGCCGCCTCACCGGCGGCATCGGCGCCGATCGCGCCATTGACGCGGTGGGGGTCGATGCTGTGCGTCCCCACACAGGACCTGCCGGCGCGAAAGCCGAGAAACTGGCTTCGGAGTTCGCCGAACAGGTCCAAAAAGTCGCCCCCGAAACCAACCCCCAGGGGGCCAACTGGGTACCCGGCGACGCTCCTTCCCAGGCGCTGCTCTGGGCGGTGCAGGCCCTCGCCAAGGCGGGCACCCTTTCGATCGTCGGTGTCTACCCGCCCACGCACCAGTTCTTTCCGATCGGCATGGCGATGAACAAAAACCTGACCATCCAGATGGGCAACTGCAATCACCGCAAGTACATCCCGATGCTGGTGGATCTGGTGCGCAACGGCACGGTCGAACCGAGCAAGATCCTCACCCAGGTCGAACCGATGCTCTCGGCCATCGATGCCTACAAAGCCTTCGATCTTCGCCAGCCCGGCTGGGTGAAGGTGGAACTGGTGCCGGGCACTTGAGCGGCGTAAGACCGGGCGGGCTTCTCTGTTAGCGTGAGTTCGGGCTAAAAAAAGGGGAGAGTTGCCGCCGGGCGGGCGCGAGGCTTTTTGCGACTTAACACATATAACGGTCGTTTTATGATGACCGGTCGGGTGTCAGTCTGGGCTTACTGACACCCAAAACGGTCTTACTGCAATGGTCGCAGGTTAGTAAAGGTAATCTCGATGACGGTCGAGGTGTCGCCTTCGCGACTGTGGACGACCTGCTTGGTCATCACCCAGTAGCCTTCGTACTGTTCGTAGGTGTCTTCAAACTTGCGCTGGGCGGTCACGTTACCGCTCTGGGCGTTGCAGAACACGGCGTTGTAGGCGGTCGAAAGATAACCAGTGGAGGTATCAATTTTGGCCAGGTGGTTGATCGTAAAGGCCATGCGCCCCATCGTCCGGGAGACCTGGACGACCTGGTTGTCGCGGATTTTGTAGTTCGAGCCCATCGCATCCCCACCTACGGCCACCGGCAGGGCGCCGGTCTCGTCGGCATCGCCGTCGAAGCTGAAGGTGTGCTTGCTGTGGGCCGCATCGAAGCTCGAGCGCTTGCGGTGGACGACCACGTCTTTGAGCTGGTTGTAGAGCCATTCCTGCGCCTTGGCGTCGGCAGTCTCGACGCGCACGCTCAAGTCCTTGAGGATGGCGGCGGTGCCGGTGTGGGTCTCGCCGTTGAGCAGCAACGTAAAATCCGCCTCGAAACCCGGAAAATCGGCATCCCAGGTGTAGCGGTTCTCGTAGGCCGCCCGGAACACATCGGCGGCCGAGGGCTGCGTCTGCACTTCACTCATCACTGGTTCTCCCGCAAGGTTTGCAACTAGGTCATCTTAACTGAGCACAAAACCGGTTCGCGCCGGGCGGCCGATACCGTAGGTAAGCCGGTAGCTCCAGGCCAGCAGGCGGTACCAGAGGCGGGGATTGGTTTTCTCGAGGCGGTGGCGGGCGGAGCGCACCACCTCCGGCAGCCAGCCGCCCAACACGGCGCTCTGCAGCGAATCGAAGGCAAAGCGGCCGTAGGCCGGAAGCCAGTTGACGAGCGTCTCGGTGCCCACTACATCCACGGCCCAGGTGAGGATGCGGGGGTTTTTGAAGGCGGCGCGCAGCGCCAGGTGGGTAAATTCGATCCAGCCTAAGCGGTCTTTGAGAAAGGCGTCCACCAGGCCGGGGGGGCTGTCGGCCAGGATATCGAAGTAGATGTTGAGAATAGCGTTGATGCGCTCGGGCGAGAGCCGCCTACCGGTGGGCACCATCATCGCCCGCGAAAAAAGCCAGGTGACGGCGATGTTGCTCTGGGAGGCGCGCACGCAGTCGAGATCGGCGGCGGCGAGCAAATCGTGCTGCAAGGCCGTGTGCAACAGTTCGCACAGCCGGGGTAAATTGCGCACCAGCGAGCCGAAGCCTGTGAAGACCAGAGGGGACTGCAGCGAGGCGGCGTCACCGATGGTCAAAAGCCGGTCGAAGGCCACCCGCCGCTTGTGGGTCTCCAGGGCGGAACCGGCCGGAATGTAGCCGAAGGTGGCCTTTTTCAATTCGAGCGCACCGAGATCGCAGCGCTTGTACTCGGGGAGGATGGCGAAGAAATCTTCGTACAGGTCGAGCAGACTGCCGGGATTGTCGGGGTGAATCTGGTGGTAATAGAACAGATAAATGGCCATCTCGTCGCCCTTGCCCGGGAACAGTTCCCAGATGAGCTGACGGCCTCGGGAGATGTCGCCGTGGGAGCAGAGCACATCGCCCAGGTTGAGATCCCATACCCCCGGCTTGAAGCCGCGCACCACCGCCCCCACTGTCGGGCAGACGGAGTCAAACGCCCGGCCGCCGGTCAGTTGTAGGGCAATGGGTGAAGCGGAGCCCATCGCGTCGATGCAAAGCCGCCCGCCCAGGCGCAACCGCTCGCCGGTGCCCAGTTGATGCGCTTCGACCGCCAGTCCTTCCTCCCAAACATAGATGCGATCGAACTCGGTGCAGTCGAAGATGTCGCCGCCGTGGGCGCGCACCTGTTCTCCGCACAGGTGCAGCAGCTTCTCGGCATCGAGGGCGACGTTGAGGACCGTTGGGGTGTGCAGCAGTTTGCCTTTGGCCCGGGGCGGCACATTGCCGTCGTAGAACTTGTTGAGCCCGTCGTAGTATTCGTTGAGGATCAGTTCCTCGACCTGTTCGCGGCCAAACAGACCCAGTTCGACGAGCGATTCGAGTTCGCTTCTGGAGATGTTCCACTCGCGGTTCATGCCACCGAACGGTCCGCGCTCGATCACCGCCACCCGCCAACCGAGGCGGGCCATGGCGGCCGCATGAATGATCCCGAGGGCTGCCCCGCAGTAGATGAGGTCGTAGGTGGTGGGCGGCGGATGGGCGGGACGGCTTTTGAAGATGACCGGCTCCGGTTCGGTCCGCCTGTCCGCCGCCCCTGCGCGCCAGCGCTTCTCCCACCAGTAGGCTTTTTTAAGGGCGTACTCGCCGTTTTCCATGCGGGTCTCGAAGTAATGCACGGTGAGCGGATAGTGGGGGTGCAGCGCCTCGAAGATCGATTGGTTGCTCAGGTCGATGGCGGGCAGTTGCGGGTAGGCAAGCGGAAAAGCCGCTTCCAACCGGGTCTTCAGATCTGCTATCCAGGCGGACTCGACGCAACTCGGCCTATCGCTCCAGCGAAAGACCTTCAAGTAAGTCGTCCGCTGCAATTCCCAGACAAAGCATACCCACTGGGCATCTTCAAAGCTGAGCCGAAAGCCGTCCGGCGTGGGTGAGGTGGTGCCGAAGGCGGGGCGAAAGGTGAGCTGCAGCCACTCGCGCACCTTCGCCGTCGGTGCCGGAACTTCCAGGTAAAGCAGTTGTTCCATCGAGACCGTGCGATTCTCCTCACTTCAGAGTAATCGCTCCCTGGGGCTTCGGCCCGCCAGCCCTGCGGATCGCCCCTTCAGCGGGTTGCCCGTTGTCCTCTGTGGTTTCTCAAAACTCCGTCGCCAGCGAGGCGAAGATCTGGGCGCCGGGGGCGTTGAAGGTCGTAAACGGCTCGCGGTATAGCGCGTCGGTGAGGTTGGTGACGCCGATCCCCAGGCGGGTGGCCGCACTCAGTGGCACCCCCAGATCAAAGTCCAGCACGGTAAATCCGTTGCCCTGACCGGCCGGGGCGGTGGCAAAGTAACTGGGCACGTTGCGCACAATCGCCTGGGCGTAGAAACCGGTGCGCTCCTGGTAACGTAGCCCAACGCTTGCCTGGGCAGGCACGAGCTGATAGCCCTGGGCAGAACCGATGCGCGTGCCGGTGTCCTGGTCGTAGGCGGTGACGGTGCCGTAGCTGCCAAAGAGCGTCAGGCCGTCTACGATTTCCCAGGACGCCTCCGCCTCGTAGCCGTAACCCTGCACGCGCCGGAGATTGGCAGGCAGCAGCACTAGGCCGCCGAACTCGGGCAGCGCCTGGGCGACGATTTTGTTGTCGAAGTTGCTCAGAAAGTAACCGATATCGGCGCGCAGGCGGCCCTGGCGCACCCGCAGGCCGACATCGTAAGTTTCGGAGCGCTCGGTGGCCAGATCCGGGTTGCCGAGGGTCACCCCGACACTCTGCGGTCCGCCGTACAGCTCAAAGAAGTTCGGGTTGCGGATGGCCCGGCCGTAGCTGGCGCGCAGGGCGTAACCCGGCGCGAATTCCCAGGTGAGGCCCGCCGCCGGAATCAGTTCGCTCGTCTGGCGCACGCTGCCGGCAAAGCTACTGGGGGGCAAGGGGAAGGGGCAGGGCGCGCCGGGGGGCAAAAACGGCAGCGGACAGACCGGGTTGAGGGCGGTGGCCCCGGCCTCCTGGCGGTAGTTGTCCCAGCGCAGACCGGCGGTGAGATTGAACCCGGCGGCGATCGGCACGGTGGCCTGGGCAAACGGGGCGATCGAGCGCTGGTAGCCGCTCGGGCGCTGGGAGGTGGAGTCGGGGGTGCCGCTGGTCAATTCGGTGTCGTTGTTGGAGTAGCTCTCGTTGTAGGCATCCAGTCCCCAGGTGATTTTGGCCGCTCCCAGGGTGGTGACGAACTGGGCGATCCCCCCGAGGCTGGTCAGAATCGGCCGCTGGTCCTGCAGCGATGTGGGGATCAAAGTTCCGGGACCGGCGGCCAGGAAGATGTTGTTGCGGAAGTTGCGCTCGAAGCCGGTGTAGTAGAGCCGCGCCTGAAATTCGCTACCCAAAAGGTTGTTGTTGCGGTAGGTGAAAGCGTACTGGTCGCGGTTGCGGTAGGGAAAAGAAAAATCAAACACCGCGCCGCTGTCGGAGACGATAGGCAGCAGCAAATTCTGGGTACGCGAGGCGAGAAACTCGAATTCCAGTTCGCTGTTGCGGTCGAACTCGTAGGTGAGGCGGGCCAGATAGTTTTGCGAGTCGAAGCGGTTGCGCACCTGGGTCTGTCCGGTCGCATCCCGGTAATCTCCGACGTTCTGGGTCGAGAAGCGCGTCAGATAGCGCAGATTGTCCGCTTTGCCGCTCAGGCCGATGCCGGTGCGATACGTCTCGGAGCTGCCGAAGTCGAAGTTGGCGCTCAGGCGCACCGGCTGCTCGCTGACCACCCGGCGGGTGATGAGGTTGATCACGCCGTCCACGGCTTCCGTTCCGTACAGGACCGAAGCCGCTCCGCGGATCACCTCGATGCGCTCGATCTGATCGACTGGAAAATCGAGCAGGTAGTCCTCGGTGCCGTTGGTGTTGTTGCGGCGGATGCCGTCCACCAAAATGAGCAGCCCTGACTGAGATCCCCGTCCCCCGAGGCCGCCGCGCAAGCGCGGCTGGCTGATGAAGCGGCCCCCTGTAAACGACTGGCTGAAGTTGGGGACGGTATTGAGCAAATCCGCCAGGGTCGTGGCCCGCGCCCGCCGCCGATCGATTTCTTCTTTGGGGATCACGGTGATCGCCAGGGGCGTGCTCAGATCGCTCTGGGTGCGGCGGTTGGCTGTGACGTTCACATCTTCGAGCACAAAGTCCGAAACCGGTTGTGCAGGCGCGCTGCCGGGCGGTGGGACGGCAGCCGGGCTCTGCGGGTCCGGCTGCTGGCTCAGCAATCCCGCGGAGGTGCCAGGCCGCTCAAGCTCGGCCAGGTGGGGCACTTCCGCGGCCGCGGCGAGCGGGGCGAAGACAAGCCACCAGCAGAACGCAGCCGCGCTCCACCGGCCCGCGCTCTGCGGGCGGGATGAACTATGCATGGGTCTGTTACTCCGAAAGAACCCGAACAGGAAACACCTGCAGGCCGAAGGGCGTTTCGAGCCGATAGAATTCGACGCCCATCACCTGTTCCAACAGCGGTGCGGCAAGCACCTGCATAGGGGTACCCCCGGCCACCGGCCGGCCGTCGCGCAACAATAGCAGCCGCTCGCAAAAGCGCGCCGCCAGATTGAGATCGTCGAAGACCGTCACCACGGCCAGATGCTCGGTGCGCTTGAAATCGGCCAGCAACTGCAACAGCGCCAGTTGCTCGCGCGCATCGAGGGCGATGGTCGGATCGTCCAGCAGCAATACCCGCGGACTGTGCAGCAGCGCCAGGGCAACAAACAACCGCTGGCGGGCCGCCCCCAATAGCGGTTCGGCCAGCCGGTCCGCCAGAGGACCGACCCCGGCGCGCTCCAGTGCCCCATCGACCGCCCGGCGCTCCTCGCTCCCCAACCGGCAGCCGCGCGAACCGACCCGCGCCAGGGCCGCCGTCTCCCAGACCGTAAGACCTGTGGGCGCCAGGCCGCAGGGGATGAGCCCCAGTGCCTGGGCCGCCCCAACAATGTCACTCGACTGCAAAAGCCGGCCGTCCAGGCGCACCACACCCCCAAAAGGAGCCAGCAACCGGGCCAGCAGCCGCAACATCGTCGATTTGCCCGCCCCGCTCGCCCCAATCAGCCCCAGCCATTCCCCCGGCAGAACGTGCAGGTGCACATTGGCGCTGTCGGTCATCTGCAAGGGTGCCTGCGCAAGCGTTTCCATCACCTGAGGGGATTCAGCCATCTATTGAGAATCTTCATTAACTGAACAGGACACCGGCGCGGCATGCACAGGCAAACCCACAGCAATTTGCGCTGCAACAGCCATCCACATGGACAGACCGGCCATCGCCGCTCCGTCCACCCGGAAGGCTGCTCAGCATGCCGTCCTAATGGACAGACTAAGTTTATTGAAAGTCTTTGTCAACAATCCCAAGAAGTTTTTCCCGGCGGCCATGGGCGGTGGGGAATGGCACACTGGAGGGGTTGTGGCGGTGTTGGCCGTGGTCGAAGCGGTTAGGGTGATTGGCGGGGGCATTGCCGGGGCGGAGGCGGCCTGGCAGTGCGCGCACGCCGGTGTGCCGGTGGTGCTTTCGGAGATGCGGCCGGTGCGCAACAGCCCCGCCCACCACACCGACCACCTGGGCGAACTGGTGTGCAGCAATTCCTTTGGGGCGATGGCCACCGACCGGGCGCCGGGCTTGCTCAAAGAAGAACTGCGGCGGCTGGGGTCGCTGGTGATCGCCGTGGCCGACACCCACGCCGTCCCGGCGGGGGGGGCGCTGGCGGTGGACCGGGCCGTTTACACCCGCGACCTGACCGAACGGGTAGCCAACCATCCGCTCATCGCACTGCGCCGCGAGGAAGTGACGGCAATACCCGAGGCGGGGATCGTCATCTTCGCCACCGGCCCGCTCACCTCCGAACCGCTCGCCGGGAGCCTGCAGGCGCTCACGGGGCTGGAGTATCTGAGCTTCTTTGATGCGGCAAGCCCGATTGTCGAGGGCGAGTCGCTCGATACCGACAAAGTTTTTCTGGCCTCGCGCTACGACCGGGGGGAGGCGGCCTACTACAACTGTCCGATGGACGAAGCGCAGTACCGGGCCTTTTGGGAGGCGCTCGTCGCAGCCGAGCAGGCGGAACTTAAGGAATTCGAGCACGAGGAGCGCAAATACTTTGAAGCCTGCCTGCCGGTCGAAGAACTGGCCCGCCGGGGCTTCGAGACGCTCCGCTACGGCCCCCTCAAGCCGGTGGGCCTCACCGACCCGCGCACCGGCCGCTGGCCCTTCGCCTGCGTGCAGCTCCGGCAGGAGGACAAGGCGGGCCGCCTCTGGAACCTGGTGGGCTTTCAGACCAACCTCAAATGGGGCGAGCAGAAGCGCGTCTTCCAGATGATCCCCGGCCTGGAGAGTGCCGAATTCGTCCGCCTCGGGGTGATGCACCGCAATACGTTCTTGTGCTCACCCCATCTACTCGCCCCCACACTGCAGTTTCACGCCCACCCCCGGCTTTTTGCCTGCGGCCAGATCACCGGCACCGAGGGCTACACGGCGGCGGTGGCGGGGGGTTGGCTCGCGGGAATCAACGCCGCCCGCATGGCTCAGGGTAGAGAACCGCTGGTGTTGCCGCCCGAGACGATGGCGGGGGCGCTGGTGGGTTACGTGAGCCACGGCGATCCGAAAACTTTTCAGCCGATGCCCCCCAACTTCGCCCTGCTTCCCGAGATTACCCCCCGCATCCGCCACAAGCAGCAGCGCTACTGGGCCTACCGCGACCGTGCCCTGGCTGCCATTGACACCTTCGGCCGCACCCACGGGCTTGGCGCCGCCCTTGCGCTGGCGAGGGCCAACTGATGTTCACCGGCATCGTCGAGGAGACCGGCACTCTGCTGGCTCTGGGCAGTGAAGAAATTACCGTGCGGGCTGTGAAAGTGCTCAAAGACGTGGCCCTAGGCGACAGCATTTCCGTGGACGGCATTTGTCTTACCATCGTGCGCTTCGAGCGCGACAGTTTCACCGCCGGTCTGTCGCAGGAGACGCTCGATCGCACGACTTTGATCGCTCGCAAGCCGCGCGATGCGGTCAACCTCGAAAGTGCCCTGCGCGCCGGGGGCAAGCTGGGTGGTCATATTGTCACCGGCCATATCGACGGGGTGGGCCGCTGCGTGGCGGTGCATCCCGCCGGACTGTCGTGGGAGATCGACTTCGAGGCCCCGCCGGCGGTGGCCCGCTACATTGTCGAAAAAGGCAGCATCGCTATCGACGGCATCAGCCTGACCGTGGCAACCTGTAACACTGCGGGCGATTGGTTCCGGGTAGCGATTATTCCCCACAGTTTTGCCGAAACGACCCTGGGTGCGATCAAACCCGGCGACCCGGTCAACCTGGAAGCCGATCTCATCGGCAAGTATGTTGAGAAGCTGCTGGGCGGCCGATCGCATCGTGGCGAGGCAGCACTGACCCCTGCTTTTTTGGCTGAACATGGCTTTATTTAAATATGTAATCGGACAACCGGTCATTCAACTCTTATGAGAGCGCAACAATGGACGGAACACTATTTGAACTGTACGAGAAAAGTTGGATAGCCAGACACCCCAAACCCCTAGGAATCGTTGCAGGGCTGTTTCATTCTCCAAAAACCCCATTCGGCCATGTCAATAAGCTTGACCTGCTCAACAAGCAATAAGGCTTTTGCCGCTCTCGATTCTCATTTGCATCCAATGCAAAGCTAGAATGAAACAGCCCTGGGAATCGTTGAGTTTCCAGGAGGCGCTCTTCTTGGGACACCGATTCAAAAATGAAGTGCAATGCTTGAGAGCCTTCAAGGGACTATTGCAATCCGTTTTCTGACTTTCCCCGTACTCCCTGTACGACTCTGACGTATCTCTACCCGAAATGACTCCTACAGCAAGAAGCACAGACTCTGACAGACTGTACACCTTTGTCGGCGGGTCCGGCGGTCCCTGGCAAATTACGAGCGTTTGCTGCTTGATCGGTGAACCTCTACCCGAGGCGCCAAGGCTCAATATTTACTCTGCTCAGGAGTCCATCCCCGCAGTGGGGCACAATTGGCTTTTGCGCGGCATCCGCAGCAATGAGCGCTACGTGACCCGCGCGGAAAGGAGCCAACTGGTCGCTGTCCAGGATGGTCTCGGGCGCCCCGAATCCACCTGTGCAGCACTGATCCCGATTCGCAAGAGTGCCGCCTGGTGGTCGCTTACCCAGGACGAACGCCGGGCGATCTTCGAGGAGCAGTCGCACCACATCAAAGTCGGACTGAAGCACCTGCCGCCTGTCGCCCGCCGATTGCACCACTGTCGAGATCTTTGTGAGCAAGAGCCTTTCGACTTTCTGACCTGGTTTGAGTACGCCCCGGCGTACGAAGCCGCCTTCGATGCACTGCTGCAGGAGCTTCGCACCTCGGCAGAATGGCAGTACGTTGACCGTGAAATTGATCTTCGACTCGTTCGTCGCGAAGTTTAAACCCGGCGAGCGGTCGTACCTGGCCGTCGACGACCCGTACAGATTTAGATAGAAAAAGAACGGCAGGTGCCTGCAAGACCCTAGAGCGGCAACAGCGTCCCTGCAAGCAATCCCAAAGTGAGCAACGCGCCGCTGATCAGGTGAAAGCGCGCCGCGAGCGGCAGAGCCCCCACGACCACCGCCGGGTTGGTGGCATTTTCGCGCACGAAGCGCACCAACGCCACGGCTAGGGGAATCGTTGCCAGCACCGCCAGCACCGTCCAGGGCAAAAAGCCGCCCGCCACGGCCATAAGAAGGACCACGTAGGACGGAGCGATCACCCACCAGAAGCGCTTGGCAGCCAGAGCCGGTCCCCAGCGCACCACCGGGGTGCGCTTGTCGAATTCCCGGTCGTCCTCGTACTGGTAGAAGTGGTGGGCGTAGAGAATCGTGGCCGTCCAACTGCCCACGGCGATCCCCACCCAGAGCGCTCCGAGTTCCCAGCTGCCGGTCTGGGCGCGGGTAGCGGTGAGCACGGCGATCGGTCCGAAGCAACTGCTGCTAATCCATTCGCCCAGACCCTTGTAGGCCAGGCGAAAGGGCGGTCCCTGGTAGGCATAACCCAAGAAGATGCCGAAGCTTCCGAAAGCCAGTAGCCACCAGTCCTGCAGCGCCCAGAAGCACACATACCCGATGCTCAAAAAAAGGTTGCCCACCCAGAGCACCTGGGAGCGGCTGCCGGTGGTGCGCACCAGCGAGTTCAGCTTGTTGCGATCCACACCGGTGTCCCAGTCGAACACGTCGTTGGTGAGATTAATCCAGGCGTGCACAAAGATGAGCCCGGCGAGGGTCAAAGCAAAGCGCTGCAGGTCGAACACCCCCCCCTGCCACCAGGCGAAGGCCGTGCCCACCAGAATCGGGACGACCGAGGCGGTATAAATCAGTGGATTGAAACTGTTCAGCCAGGGCCTGAGGGGGCTGCCGGACACGGGTGGTTCTCCATCTTTTCCCTGGTCATTGTGGCACCAAAACCGCTCAAGGCCGCACGGCGCAACTGCCGCACATCCCCCAGCGCACCAGCTCGCCCTGGGGCGCCCCCATCCGGCAGCGCGGACACGCGGGCAATTGCTCGCCCCGCCAGCGCGCCAGTGCCCTGAGTCGCTCCAGCTTGTCCTGAAGGGTGGGCGGCTCCGCACCCGGTGCCGGGGCGGGGTGTCCCGCCAGCGGTACGATGAGCGGATGTTCGGAAGCCAGGGGAACCCGACCGGTTTTCTCGCGGGCGTACCAGCCGGTAGTCTCGAAGCGGATATCGCGCAGCGGCTCGGCGGTACCCCAGATTTCGGCAATTTTGCCCATCAGCAACCGGCGCTGGTAGCCCAGGTTCTGCGCCCAGACCGCCCCGCAGACCGCCACGGTGAGCACGCCGTCCTGGAGCTTCAGCGGGCGGCAGTGGGCAGCCACCGCCTCGCCCACGACTTTTGGCCACTGTTTCTGCAGCTGAACGAGCCGCTGGTTGCGCGCCATCTGGGGATTGCGCACGAGATCGCCAAGCAAACTTGATAGAGAAACCGGCTTCATCTACCGCCAGGGTCGCTGTTCGCTGCCAGTATCTCCTGCGGAATGCTCTGTGTCACCGGGCGATCAAAACGTCGCCTTGTGGTGGATCAGGTCCAAAAATTCCTGGCGGGTGGACTGGCTCTCTTTGAAGACCCCCACCATCGAACTGGTCACCGTCCAGGAATTGGGCTTCTGCACGCCGCGCATCACCATGCACATGTGCGAGGCTTCGATCACCACCGCCACGCCCCGCGGCTGCAACACCTCCTGCAGCGCCTCGGCGATCTGGCGGGTGAGGCGCTCCTGCACCTGCAACCGGCGGGCGTACATCTCGACGATGCGGGCAAGTTTCGACAGGCCCACCACCTTCTGGTCGGGAATATAACCGACATGGGCGCGGCCGATAAACGGCAACATGTGGTGCTCACACATGCTGAATAGATCGATATCGCGCACCAGCACCAACTCGTCGTGCCCGAGGTCGAAGATGGCGCCGTTGAGCAGTTCTTCGAGCGACTGACCGTAGCCTTTGGTGAGAAACTTCAGCGCCTCCGCCACCCGCTTGGGTGTGCGCTCCAGGCCATTGCGCTCGGGATCCTCGCCCACCCCGACCAAAAGCGTGCGTACCGCGTCCATCATCGGGTCGAGGCCGTTGCGGCTTGCGGCTTCTGAAGCGGAGTCGTCTTCGTGCCAGTCGGAAGGCAGAAAATCCTTGTGGGCAATCGTCATGTTTTGGTTTCCTTGTAAATGATTTAGAACGCGCCCCGGCCGGGCATCAAAATCGCTGCTTCGAGCACAGCGTCAGGAGGAAGATTCACCGTGTAGAGCACCAACCCGGCGACGGTCTCAGCCGAAAGCATCGCCGCGCGATCGAAGTCGGCCGCGATCGCTTCGCTGTCCCAGAGGGCCGTATCCACCGCCCCCGGGCAGAGGGCCGTCACCCGGATGCCCTCGGAGCGGACCTCCTCGGCGAGCACGCGCGTCATGGCGAGCAGGCCGGCTTTGCTGGCGCAGTAAGCCCCCCAACCCGCAAAGGCGCGCTCGCCCGCGATGGAGACAAGGTTCACCACCAGACCGCTCCGCCGCGCGCGCATACCGGGCAATACGGCACGGGTCATTGCAAAGGGTGCGGTCAGGTTGAGAGCCAGAACGCGCTCCCAATCGGCAACCGGGGTGCTCTCAAGCGTATTGGTGTAGGCCATTCCGGCGCTGTTGACAAGCACGTCAATGGGACCGAGCTTGGCCTGGACAGCAGCCACCACACCGTCCGCAGCCCCAAAATCGGTGAGATCTTGCGCCAGGGCAACCGTTTTGGTCGGGGGCAGTTCCGATTGCAACTGCTCCAAAGCCGCGCGGCGGCGGGCCACCAACGCGACTGCGAAGCCCTGCTCCGCAAGACGCCTCGCCACGGCGCGACCGATGCCACTGCTTGCTCCGGTGACGAGGGCTACCCCCCGTATCCTGTCAGTTTGCGCTGCTTCCAAGGCGGCTCTCAGGCGGGTAAAAGCGTAGTGATTTATACACCGTCAATCATTATAGAACGATAAAACCGGTCGCACTTCATTGCCCCTGGCGCTGTTGCCACAGTTGCTCGCGCAACGCGAGCACCTCCTCGCGCAGGCGCAGATTTTCCTCGCGCAGGCGCAGATTTTCCGCCTGCAAGTCCGAGCTTGGCGGCTCGCCCCCCATGCGCATCGCCATATTGCCCATCTGCATCTCCATGGGTTTGATCGGCGGCACGGGGGCCATCGGCCGCATCGTCGGCTCGGCAGGCCGGGTGCGGGGGGGGCCGGAAACGGCACGGCTGGGCACCGGCAGGGCGTCCTGGGGCGGCGGCGAACCGGCGCCGATTTGCCCGTGGCCGACCTGCAGCCAGAAGCAGCCCCGCTGCGACTGGATGCGCAGACGGACCGTCCCGTGGGACTGCCAGGCCTGGGGCTCAACCAGCCAGGCCCCGGTGGGAAAACCCGATTGCTGGCTTTGCTGCTGACCCACCGAGCCGCTCTGCAGGGACAGAACCGTTTGCTCGCCCTGAAGGCTCACCACCAACATCTGGCCGGGGCCGACGTCGAAGACGTATTGCTGGGCGCGAAGCATTGAGGGCACCTCTCTACGACACTCAAGTCTCGATCCTACCTACTTGCTGCGCGATTCCATCTGATCGAGCTCAGCGTCGGGCTTGCGGGATTTGGGCCTGGAGTACAGCAGCATCGCCACAGCCGCCGCCTGGGCAAGCCGCTCTTCGCGGCGCACGGGCTCTTCGGCAAAATATTCGTTGAGCTGCAAGCAAAAGCTCTCGGGGGTGATATTGCCGATACTAGGGCTCACCGAGAAACTTTGCACTCCCGAAGTCTTATAAGCTTTGACCGAACTGACGCAGTAGGCGAGCTGATTGGCGGGGGAGGCAGCCAGAAAATCGGCGCCGACTTTGTTGCTGCCAAGGCCGCCCGCCACGGGCGGCTCCTCAGTGGTCTTAGCGGTCGAGGGCGCATTGGCCTGGCAACCGGCCAGAAGGGCCGCTGCGAGTACCAGTGAAAGGGCAATGGGGTGATAGATCATGCTCTTGCGGCGGTCGGTTTGGCGGCAGGCCGCTTCTGCAGCGACATCGCCACGAAGACGAGTCCCACAAAGATTACCAGCGGCAGATACAAAGGCAGCGTCGTCTTGAGGGTGTTGGAGAGCAGCACCAGGGCGGCGGTCAACAACAAATTGAAGAGCGACACCGGCAGCAGAAATTTCCAGCCCAGATCCAACAGTTGGTCGATGCGTACCCTGGGCAGAGTCCAGCGCGCCAGGATGGCCAGGAACACAAAAAACGTCGCCTTCAAGATCGTCACACTGATACCCACCAGGGCATTGACCACCTGGAAGACCGGGTTGGCAGCCTCGATGCCGAAGAGGGCCGCCAGCGGCTCCAGCGGCACGATGAAGCTCCAACCGCCCAAAAACAGCACCGAGGCGATGAGCGAGGCGAGGATCAAATTGGCGTACTCGGAGAGATAGAACAGGGCGAACTTCATGCCCGTGTACTCGGTGTGGTGGCCCGCCACCAGTTCCGACTCCGCCTCCGGCAGATCGAACGGGGCGCGCTCGGTCTCAGCCAACGCCGAAATCAAGAAAATCACAAAACCGATCGGTTGGCGCCAGATGTTCCAGGAGAAAAATGAAAACAGCCCGAGCGTCTCCTGCTGCTCGACGATATCGACCGTTGAAAGTGAACTCGACATCATCACGATGGCAAGCACCGAGAGCGCCAGCGGAATTTCGTAGGAAATCGACTGGGCCGCCGCCCGCAGCCCCCCCAGAAGGGCGTACTTGTTGTTGGAGGCGTAACCCGCCATCAGCGCACCGATGGGCGAAATGCTCGCCACAGCGATGATGAAGAAAATGCCGATGGTGATATCCGAGAGCACCAGCCCCTGGCCAAATGGAATCACCAGATAGGAGAAAAACACCGGGATAATCACGATGGCCGGGCCAAGGGTAAACAGCCACGGATCGGCTTTGATCGGGATGATGTCCTCTTTTATCAGCAGCTTCACCCCGTCCGCCGCACCCTGGATCGAGCCACCCAGGCCGATAATCGTGGGACCCCAGCGCTGCTGCATCATGCCTGACCATTTGCGCTCGCCCCAGACGGCGGCGATCACCCCGACGGTGACGGTGAGCAAAATGACGATCATCGGCAGGGGCAGCCACAGGGCGCGGGCGACGTCCGCCGGCACTCCCAAACCACTCAAGCTTTGGGCAAACGCATTGCCCAAATCGATTCCTTCCATCGAACGTGCCTACTTACTCAGTTTCCAGGGCCTGGACAAGCTGCTGGCGCTGCTTGGCGTTGAGGTTGCGCAGCCAGAAGACGTAGTACTCGAGATTGCGCCTGCCGACGCCGCGTTCGACCGCACAGACACTGCAGGTGTTGCCGGGCTCGGTGCGCAACTTGGCAGGCAACTGTTCTTTTTTAGACAGAATCAGCGAGCCGAAGTCGCTGTGGCCGAAGCCGATCAAGTCTTCAACGATCTTTTCGGCTTTCGGCCCGCGAATAGCAGCCAGGCGGTACTCCATCGGAATGCCGTTGTAGACCGGGGCACGGGAGACAAACGGAAGCTTGGTGCGGATCTCGGCGGCGGCGGCGTCGACTCCGACGGGTGCCGTCCCCTCGGCGGGCGGGGTGGCCGACTGGGCAGAGACAGAAAGGCTGCCCAGCACAGTCAGGCAAACACCGAGTGTAAAAACGGGAAGTGCACTTTTCATCGAATGGCTCGGGCTGGTTGAAGAATCATTTCTACTTGTAACATAGCGCTATTGCGGTGAGGAGATCCCCACCCGAGCAGGTAGGAAAACCGGCCGCCGAACCTGTCGACGCAGCGTTACAGTAGCGATAATCGGGACATTCATGCGATTTCCCAATGGAAACCCTCGGGCTTGCACCAAGGTTGCGTTCGCTGAGCCAGGCCCTGGCCGCCGGTCCCCCCTTCGCCGAGCAACTGCAGGCGGCGGGTAGCCGCACCTGGTCGATGGCCGTCGCCGCCCTCGCGGGCTTTCTAGGGGAACATCCGGCGCGGGTAGTCCTCTTTGCAGGCGGTAAATTCGATCTGGCCGCTTTGAGTGCGGCGGGTGCGGCGGCACCAAAGCTCTGGCAATTTCAGACGCTGCTGGCCCATAAACCCCAGGGCGAGGTAGTCGTTCCTTTGAGTGCGGGCGATCCACTGGCCGATGAGAACTTTCTGGTGGTGATCGCCCACGACTTTTGCCTGGTGCTATGCCACCGCAGCCCGACGCTGCAGTTTTCTTTTGAAACGGCGGTGGTGCGCCGCGCCTGTACCGTGCTGCGCCAGCGCCTGGTGATCACCCGTCCCGACCGGTTGGCCGCTTTCGATCGCGCCCTCAGCCACCTGCCGCTGGCGAGCGTGCGGCTGTTGTCGCGCTTCAGCCGGGCCCTGCTGGCGGAGGGCTCGCGCGCCCAGGAATCGATCGACGGCAGCGAACTCGATTTTCTCGAATTGCTCGCCCACGAAGTGCGTACACCACTGACCACGATTCGCACCCTCACCCGGCTGGTGCTGCGCAAAGGCGGGCTCACGGAGTTCGCGCGCACCCATCTGGAGGCGATCGACCGCGAGTGCGCGCTGCAGATCGAGCGTTTTGAGCTGTTGGCCCTCGCCATGGACCACGAGCAGGGCGAGTTGGCCCTCAGACCCCAGGCGGTGGCCGTCGATGAACTGCTCCTGGGCTGTCTGGAGCGCTGGCGCGAGCAGGCCGATCTGCGCGGGCTGGCCCTCGATGTCGATCCGCCCGCCGAACTGCCGCGCGTGCACGCCGATCAGCTGCTTTTAGAACGGGTCCTGGGCGGTCTTGTGGACCGGCTGGTGCGCAGCCTGCCCTTCGGTAGCCACATCCAGCTGAAAGCCGAGCGGGCCGGTTTCTGGCTCAGGGTGCGCATCGATATCACCGGCGGTTCGGTCGAGGATCCGGCGGCGGCGGACGCCAATCCCTTTCGAGTCGATTCCCAGGCCGGGGCGGTCACCCTCAGGCTGCCGGCGGCCCAGGGTCTAGTGGCGGCGATGGGCGGCAAACTCACCCTGCGCCTGCGCCCCGAGGGCGAAAGCAGTACGCTGACGTTGTACCTTCCCATTCAAAGTTGACGTGGATTTTGACCGCCTCGCCCACCAGTTGCGCAACCCCGTGATGGTGATCCGCACCCTCGCGAGCCTCGTGGGCAAGCGCCTCGGGCCGGACGATCCCAACCAGGCGCTGCTCGATCAAATCGTCCGCGAGTGCCGCCGCCTCGATGCGCTGCTGGAGGACCAACTGGAGGTGCGCGCGCCGGGTGCGGTGCCGCTGGAGCCGCTGGTGGCCGAGGTGGAGCGGGCGGCAAACGCCCTGGCGCGCGAACGGCAGATCCGCTTCGCGCGGGAAGGCCAGGTGTCCTGTCGGGTCAAAGCCGACGGACGCGCCCTCTACGAAGTGCTGATGAACCTGCTCGACAACGCCTTCAAGTACACCCCGCCGGGGGGGCAGGTGCGCCTGGAGGTGCGGCCCGGCCAGAATGCCTGCACCATCGATATTGCCGACACCGGCGGCGGCATCGAGGCGGCCGATCTCGAACGCATCTTCGACGCCCACTACCGTGGCAGCCGCAACGGCGATCGGCCCGGCCGGGGGTTGGGGCTCGCCATCGCCCGCGACCTTATCGAGCAAATGGGGGGCTCTATCGACGCGCGCAACGGCGAAGGCGGCGGCAGCCGCTTCTGTGTAACCTTACCCACCGCCCAGGAGGACTGACATGGCCGCTCATCTGCTGTTGGTCGACGACGATCCCGGTATTCGCCTGGCGCTGCAGGCCTATCTGGAGGACGAGGGCTTCGGCGTCACTACCGCCCGCAACGCTATCGAAGGGCTGGAACTGGCCGAAAAACACCAGCCGGATCTGGTGATTACCGACATCATGATGCCCCAGGTGGACGGCTACCGGTTCCTGCAGAAGTTGCGCGCCCTGCCGCGCTTTCGCTATACGCCGGTGGTGTTTCTGACCGCCAAAGGCCAGATTGCCGATCGCATCCAGGGCTACCGCCACGGCTGCGACGCCTACATGCCCAAGCCCGGCGACCCGGAGGAACTGGTGGCCATCGTGCGCAACCTGCTCGATCGATCGCGCCAGGTCCAATCGGAGATCGTCAGTTTGGTCAGCGAACTGAACCATCGCCCGGCCCCGGCCGCTATCGAAGCTATCGACCTGGATCTCACCCCCCGCGAGCAGGAGGTGCTGCTGCTGGTCTACGCGGGTCTGATGAACAAAGAAATCGCCGGCCGCCTGGAGCGCTCCACCCGCAACGTCGAGAAGTATGTCAGCCGCCTGCTCGCCAAGACCGGCACCAGCAGCCGCACCGAGCTGGTGCGCTTCGCCCTCGAACACGGCCTGGTCAGCCCCGGCAGCGCCGCGGGTTAACACGCCCATCACCTGCCCATGAACTCGGCTTAATGCTTGGCTGGCACAATGACTCCCGGTCTGCATGTCCTGGAGTTGTCTTATGCAATACTTTTATTCTGCGGCGCTCGCGGTGACGCTGGCGCTCGCGGCCGTGCCTGCGGCCTGGGCGGTGCCCAAGGTCGTTTTGATCTCCCTCGACGGCGCCAACGCCTCGATCGTGGGCGAGTACTTCAAATCCGGGGTACTCAGCCCCAAGACCGGCCTGGGTCTGTTGCGGCGCACCGGTGCGGTGGCCCGCCAGAACGTGACGATCACCCCGTCGGTGACCGCACCCAGCCACATTGCGATTGCGACTGGTTCGACGGCGGCCAAAAACGACATCAACGCCAACAGCTTTCACCTGGTCAAGAGCAACTTCACCCAGAACATCAGCGGCTTCGGCGCGCCCATCGGCGGCTACGACCTTTCTGGCCCGACGGTGAGCGAGGAGCCGACCGCCACGCCGCTGTGGGTGACCCTGCGCGCGGCGGGCAAGCAGGTGGCCACCGCCACCTGGCCGGGGGGCGACGGTGTGGATGTGCTGGAGCCCACCTCCACCAACCTCATTCAGCCTGCCTCGCTGCGCACGGTCGACTACACCGTGCCCTTCGGCTCCTTCGCAGGCGTCGGCGCCAAAGGCTTCGTACTCACCGCCGCGGACTTTGCCGACGGCACGGCGGCTCTGGCAAGTCAGCTTGCGGCGGCAGGTTACGTCTCCTACAGCCCCGTCAAGCAAAAAACCAGTCTGCTGGAAACTTTCACCGTGGGCGATGTCACCTACAACATTCTGGTGGCGGCCCTCGACAGCACCAACGACCAGGTCGTCAACTACGACACGCTGGTGTTCTACGACGAAGCCCAGGGCATCAAACCTGGCCCCTTCAGCCTGCCTTCCACCGGGCCCGCCTACGAGCGCGTGGACGGCAACTCGAGCAAGTTCTACCTCGAAGGCAGCAGCAACAAAGCGGGCACGGCGTTTTATGTGAGCTTTTTGGCCGGGGATCTTTCGACGGTGCGCTTCGCGCGCTACGCGACCAACTTTATTCCCCGCAACGCACCGGTGATCGCCTCGGTGGACGATATCAACAACAACGTCGGCTTCTGGGCACCCCAGCCGGATTTTCGCATCCCGGAACGCATCAGCCCCGGCTTTGAGACCTTCCCGGATCTCGAACTCGAAGGCATGTACGCAGATCAGGTGCGCTCGTTTGTCTCCTACCAGACCGACGTGGGCCTCAGGGCCATCTCCCAGAACCCGAACGCCGATCTGGTGATGATCTATATCGAACAGCCGGACGGCTCGGGCCACCAGTTCACCCTCACCGATCCGCGCCAGCCCACCGACTTCAAAAACCCCAACAGCATCGGCAGCGGCCAGGATCCCGACAAGAAAGCCCGCTACGCAAGCTATCTGAAGACCGCCTACCAGACCGCCAGCGACGCTGTGCAGCGGATTATCCAGGCGGTGGGCACCGAGCGCGACGGCACCCCTAAAAGCGATGTGCTGGTAGTCTCCGACCACGGCATGGCGCCTTTCCATACGGCCGTGAGCATCTTCAATCTGCTGAGCGCGAGCGGCATCGATACGACCAAGGTGCGGGCGGTGAGCACCGGCCCGGCAGCCAACGTCTACATCAGCCTGCAGGGGCGCGAGGCGGACGGTGTGGTCGGCGAGAGCGAGTACCTGGAGTTGCAAAAGAAAATTGTCGAGGTTCTGCGGGGCGCCGCCGACCCCAACCCGACCTATAACTACTCGCTGCCGGGGGGCAAACTGTTCCGGTTCGTCACGCCGCGCCCGACGCCCGAGGGCAAGCCGGTGGGCTTTGCCACCAGCGACGCCATCGGTCAGGATGCGGGTGATGTCGTGGCGATTCTCAATCCCGGCTACAACTTCGACGGCACCCAGTCGCCGGTGGTCTATCGCCAGGGCGACGACACAACCGTGACCACCCCGGTGCTCTCCCTTGCCAACTTCTACGGCGCCCACGGCTACGATTCGCGCCTCCCCGAGATGAGCGCCATCTTCTACGCCGCGGGACCAAATATCCGCAAGGGCACCTTCCAGGCGGTGCGCAACATCGACGTGGCTCCGACCATCCTCCAGATTCTGGGCGTTGCCCCGGCCTCCACCGTCCAGGGCAACGCCCTGAACCGGTTGCTCAAAAAGTAAAGCAATTTTAATGGTGACACGGCCGGCGGAGGTGCAGCGCCCCCGCCGGTTTTTTTGTGTGGCTGCGCGCATTGTATCCGTCCTGTTGCAGAGGAGCGGCTGCGGCGAGGCGCAAAGATTGTTACCGGCCGCAACCCCCATCGGTGCGCCTGCGCCCGTTTAGAAAGCGGCCCCCGGCCGGGCACATTGATAGCCATCGTTACTTTGCAGGAGTCCAGACACATGAACAGCAAAGCGTTTCGGGCGTCGGCACTGGCGTTGATTCTGGGAGTCGCGTTTGCCGGGGCGGCAAACGCCGATGTCACCCAGACGGCCGTGGGCATCCAGCAGAGCTACCAGTCGCAGTACCTGGAGGGCCGGGGCAGCCAGACGGGCGTCAGTGTGAGCAACCTGGGCCAGTTCCAGATGGGTAGGCCGTCCTACCGGGGCGAAAACATCCAGCAGACCGCCGCCGGGGTGCAGATGACCGAGCAGGCCCAGCAGGGCTTCGGTCGCGTCAACCAGACGATGGTGGACGTGCGCGAGATGCGCCAGCGCCAGTTCAACCGCCTGCCGCGCCGTTAGGAGTGCAACAATGAGACCCTTTACCTGGTCCATGGTCCTGGCACTGGTGGTGGCCCTGCCGGGGGCGGCTTGGGCGGGCACGATCGAAGTCGATCCGAGGGTGCAGACGGCCGTGGGCGTCCAGAACGCCCAGCAGGTCCAGCTCGGCTTCGGGGTGCGCGAGCAGACGGGCACCATCGTTCAGCAGCAGCCCCAGTACCAGTTCACTTCCCGGCCCCGCCGCGGTCCGAGCCGCTACAGCTACCCCGGAGGCGACGATATTCGCGTTGCCCCCGATGTCCAGACGGCGGTCGGTGTCCAGAACGCCCAGCAGATTCAGTTGGGCCTGCCTGGATTCGGTCGCTATCGCAACTGACGCTCTGTCGCGTTTCCCTCTTCGTGTCCAAATCGCCGGGGGCGGTGTTTCAGGGGGCGCCGCCTCCCGGTATGTCACCCATTTCGTTGGAGAACGCCGATGTTACGAACCCTCCGCCCGGCAATCGCGGCGGGCCTGCTGCTGGTGGCGACCGCCCCCGCCGCCCAGGCCGATCGCATCATTATTCCAGTTTTCCAGAGCCAGACGTCGATCATCCGCGGCACCCAGGCCCAGGGCGCCGGGGGCGGCGGGGGCGGTGCGAGCCAGTCAGGTGCCCTCAATCAGGCGAGCGGCCAGTCGCAGACGGTGAATGTCTATGTGCCGGAGGACTTCGACGGCAACGTGACCACCGTCGATCTAGGCGATCGCAACCGCCGCTTCGGCCGCGACGACCGCTTCGGCCGCGAGCCGGGCGACTGGCGCGAGCGCTTCGAGCGCACCAAGCGCTTCGGCCGCGAGCGCGACGACCTCGAACGTCCCGAACTGCACCGCCGCGAGAACAGGTAACCGTTATGAATAGAAACGCTTGGATTGCAAGCCTGCTGATAGGCGGAATTTTTGGGACCGCCTGGGCGGCAGCCGCCCAGGTGTCTGTACGCGTGAACGGGGCCGATGTGCAGGTTCAGACCGACAGCAGTGCGGTCTCAGTTAACAGCGGCCGGGTCTACACCGACGGCTACAACTCGTCCGCCGGTACGTTCCAGCGCAGCTATCAGTACCAGGACGGCGACGGCTACAGCGAGTGGAACCTGTCGGGGGGAGGCCCCGGCCGCTACTACCTGGTGGTGCAGGCTCCGCCGGGGCGCCTCCTTGCAGGCCGGGCGCGCCTGAACGGGCGAACACTGGCAAATCTCACCAACCGCAGCAGTCTGGTATTGCCCCTGGCGGGTTGGTTGCGACCCGGCCCCAACCGCCTGGACCTCGATTTGGGTGTGCCGGGCGCCTCGGTGGGCCTTGCAGGCAACACCGACAGCCGATCGCCCTACTTCCGGGGCGGCAGACTCTACGGCTCCCAGCGCACCTGGCTACAGCAGAGCGGCGGCGGTCGCTACCGGACGATCGTGCTGACGCTGGACGACTAGCTAGACTGGGGGCAACCTGGATTGGGCCGCGAATATGACTTTTGTGCTGCCCTCCGTCACCTACCCGAGCAGCGACGGAGAACCCGTGGCCGAGACGTTCGACCACCTCTACGCCATCCTGGTGACGCTGGAGGTGCTCAGGCAATACTTGAGCGGCCAGCAAGCCACGGTGCTTGCCAACCAGTTTCTCTACTACGCCCAGGGCTTTCCCCGCCTGCGGGTGGCCCCGGACGTGATGGTGATTTTCGGCGTCGCACCCGGCGGACGGGATAACTACAAAATCTGGGAAGAAGGCCAGGTCCCGGCGGCGATCTTCGAAATGACCTCGGCGGCCACCCAGCAAAACGACACAGTCGAGAAGAAGCACCTCTACGAGCGGTTGGGTGTGCGGGAGTACTGGCTATTCGATCCGAGGGGCGAATGGGTCGAAGGCCGACTGCAGGGATATCGTCTGCAACCGGTAGAAGTGACGGGCGAAGTGGTTGAGGTGTACCTGCCGATTACCGACGGCCGCAGCGCAGTTTTGGGCTTGCGCCTGCAGGTGGAAGACCGGTTGCCGGCGTTTTATCGGGAGGACACCGGCGAGAAGTTGCTTATCCCGGCGGAACTGGCGGAGGAATTGCACCGTACCGCAGCGCTCCTGGAGCAGGAGCGCCGGGCGAGGGAGCAAGAGCGCCAGGGCAGGGAACAAGAACGTCGGGCCAGAGAACAGGCCGAAAGACGGGCGGCGGCAATGGCTGAGCGCCTGCGGGAACTGGGAGTGGATCCGGACACGGTTTAGAGTACGTGTCCGGGTAAAACCGTTGCCCATCGAGGTTTGCGGCAGCCTGCTGTTGTCTGGCAACCTGAAACCCCGCTCCAGTCCGGCTGGCGGTCGAGCCTTGCCAGCGCTTATAATGTCCTTCGCCGCAGCGGCACGGGTGGAATACCCAGCGAGTGGTTCCTGGAGAGATGGCCGAGCGGTCGAAGGCGCAGCACTGGAAATGCTGTATAGGGGCAACTCTATCGAGGGTTCGAATCCCTCTCTCTCCGCCATTTGGAACAAAGCTGGGCACTGCGCCTGCTGATGTTCCCGCACCGCCTGCGGCGGCAAGCGTCCGCCGCAGGTCGAACTTCGATCCCATTAGGCGGACCTCGCCTTCGTTGACCTCGACGCGCTGTGCCAATGCGCGGAGATGAGTCATCGGAACGGCGTCCAAGCTGCGCGAAACGCCGCAAATCGTAACCGTTTTGGCGCGCGAGACGCTCGATACCCAGAACGCGATCAGCGTCGAGGAAGCGCTGCATCTTCCGCAATGGCTGAGCTGGACCGGCGTTGTCGGTTCAGGTCGAGGTGCTGTGGGCGCCGCTGCTCGTCGCCGAACTTGGGGCGGGACTGCTGCTTCTGGCTAGAGGAGCTGCCGGCTCTCCGTCAGACCCTCATCACGCCACCGAGAGGACGGTCGCTTGACCGCCAAGCCGACGTTTTCCGCTCCAGGACGGTTCTCAGAGGCCGGCGACCTTATTCGAATCTGTACCGTTCGCTGCTGATGGCGAACCGGGCTCAGACGCAGAGACGCTGTATGTTTGGCTTATCGGTTCTCAAGATTCTCCTTAGAATGAAATAGCCCTGGCCGGGAATCCTAGGCTAGAAATAGTGACTGCTTTAGGCAGGTTCTAGCCGGGCTCATCTCTGAGTATCCGAAGATAATGCTCGGTGAAGGCGGATAGAGCACTTAAGCGGTCGGGATAGCGTCCGCCGACTTCGGCCAAAAACGCTTCGCGCTCGCGTTGCTCGTCGGGGTTGTTGGCCACCACGGCGAGGGATCGAAAACTCGGGTAGTAGCGCACCGGGGTGAGCAAGCCGCCGTCGTCCAGCAGCCAGCGCGAAAAAACTTCGCGGGCGTTGGGAAAAAACTGGGCGCTCGCGTTGCGCGCCAAACTGACGGGGGTGTACCCGAACACGCGGCCAAAGGAAGGAATCGCACTCGCTTCGATGCGGCCAATCAGCCGGGTGCGCAGATTCTGGAAGATCTTGGAACTGTTGGGGGCTTTTTCGATTGTGTCGGGATCTTGGGCGCTGATAATCACCCGCACCCCGGCCTTGGCGCCGTTGGCGCACAGCCTGCCCACCAGATTGGCGATCTCGGCGCATTCAAAAAGAATCGGCGCCTCATCGAGGATAAATAGCGACGCCGGGGTGGCAAGCGCACGGCGCAGGGCGGCGGCGTAGTTGGCAAGGGCAAGCACGGTCATGTCCTCGGCGTTGCTCACATTGCGCAGGGCGAAGACCAACAGGGCCGCGTCGGCGCGGATGGTGGAAGGCGAACTCAGACGGGCGCCCACCCGCGAACCCATCCAGTAGGTCAGCCGCAGGCGGATGTGCTCGAAGGCCGGGCGCAGGCTGCTTTGATCGGTATCGATGCCCAGGCGGCCCGCTTCAAGAAACGGCAGCAAATCCGGCAGCGAGGGGTAATCGCGCCAGGGGGTGGTGAAGGGGCCGGCGCGGGTGGCCGCTTCGTAGCGCCGCCGGATGGAGGGGTCTTTGAAAAACGCTCCTACCGCCAGTTGCAACAGCGAACGCACCGTCTGGGACAGCAACGGATCTTGCACGTCTCTGCCCAGCACCATGACCAGCAGCGCCGAGGCCAAAAATTCTTGAAACTCTTCGAGCCGCTCGGCGCGCACCCGTTCCTCCAGACCGGCCAGATCTGGCAATTCGAACAGATTGAGGGCGTGGCGGCCGACATCAAAATACGCCCCTTCGACAAAGGCCGTCAGGTCAGAAAAAGTCGAACTGCCGTCGGGCTTGGGAAAATCCATCGCCACCACCGGCACCCGGCGGGCGAGGGCGTGGCGCATCAGCACTTCCAAAAGCACGGACTTTCCCGATCGGGTCGTCCCAAATAGCGCCAGATTGCGATGGCGTCGGTAAAGATCGAGCCACAGCGGGGTTTGGCCCTCTTCGCTCAAGAGTTCGACGCCCTCTCGATCGATACTCGCAAGGCGCACCAGCGGCAAAAATCCGGGTGCTTCTTCATCTAATAGTTCGAGGCGGCGGTCGAAGGGGGCGACCAGCAACCCCTCCCAGACAAAGGGCAAACTCTGAAAGAAGACTTTCCAGGCGTAGGAGACCTCGCGCACCACCCGGGCGGGGCGGTTGAAAAAGCCCGAGATAAACCGGCACCCCTCGGCCAACAGCAGCGGGTCAGACCGCCAGACCAGTACGCAGACCGCCAGGTACACCGGCCGGGCGCCCTCGATAAACGATTTTTCGAGTTCGGTTGCTTCTTCGAGTTTGAGTTGTTGGGGTACATCGACGAGCTTGCCCTGGCGCTGGCTTGTCTTCAAGCCCGCCGAAGCCTGCCGCTGGAGGCGCACGGCGTTGTCGCGGCTGGTGCGTTCGTTGACGGTGGAAATTTCGACGACAATCTCGGTATCGACCACCTCCTGGCGGGCCATCAGGTTCCAGAGATAGCGCAACTGGGCGGCCGGGTCCGCGAAGCCCGAGGGTTTTTCGTCCCAAACGAGCACCGCGCAGTGGCGCATCCCGGCTTCCGGAGTGCCGATACTCACCTTCTCCGCACTTAGGCGCGGGGGTGACTCGAACAGGGCGCTGCGAAAATCGAGATCGCCGTGCAGTTGCTCGCACAGTTCGTCCCCGCTCAGGCGCAACAGCCGCGGGGGCGGGGGCGAAGAGCCGGTGTTGAACTGCTTCCAGGCCCAGGCCATCAACTCCTCGGCTCCAAGCGGCACCACCGCGAGCCGGGCGGTGAGGTTGAGCAGGTGCAACCACTGGCGGCAGTGGGCATGGGCGTGGCTGACCAGCCGGTGCAGCCGGGCTTGCGATTCGGCGGCTCCCTCCCCCAGATAGCTCAACCACCACTCCTGCACTCCCAATGCCACCCGGTCGATCCAGTCGCGCGAAGCAGCCTGGGCGGACCATTCTCCCCAGCAGGCAAACAGGAGCAATTCGCTCACCTTGCGCCGCCCGGCGGCGGCGAGCCCCTGCACGCGCTGCTGCTCCCCGGCGATAAGCCAGTCGACCGGTTCGCCTACCTCCCTACCGCGCAATTGCTCGAGTTGTGCCAGGCGACTCTCGCTTTCAGCAAAGCTCGCAAGCCGCACCGAGAGCCGCCCCCCAGCCGGCAGGTCCCGGCAAAGGGCGACCAGACCGGCGCAGGCGTCCGCCATCGCCTCAGGCGACTGGCAGGCGTGGATACCCGGGGTGCGCAGGGCAAACACACAGCGAAACGCCTGCTTGCGCTGGAGGATATAGAAGCCGCAACTGAGTTCCGGGTGCTCCACCTGGCCGATAGCGACGATATCGACCAGTTGTTCAACCGGGGTGAAACCGTCTTTTTTCTTCATCGCAACTGCCGGGTGCGGGCGAGGGCCGGCGGGGCGAGCATCTGTCCGAAGAAACGGTGGGGGCGGCGGCCGGCCAGCAGCAGCCACAGCGCGCAAGCCCAGACGACGAAGGTGCCCGTCCAGATCCAGTTGAGGCCGAGGATGCCGCTCAGCACGAAGTAACCGCCAATTACCGTGAGCAGCCAGGGAAAGACCAGATCCCCAGGCACCAGATTCAAGAAGTCGGCTTTCTGACCGAGCCTGCGGTTGAGCTTGCGCATCGGTGTCTCCTCAGGCACTGGGGATGATGAGGCTCGTGATCACATCGCCCACCACGATGCTGATCGTGGCGAGGATCGGCACGCGGGCGGTGGTTTGCCAGTCTTCATCGTTTCGGGCTGCCTGTACAGTCCGCACAATGCCCAGGGCGATCCAGACGAGTAGCACGGCGCGCAGGACGTTGACGGTCATGTCCACTCCGAAGGCGGCCGTCAAGTTGCCGGTGCTCAAAAATAGCTCGTTGAGCCAGACGCGGGCGTTCTCGAAGAAAACGGCGTGGGCGGCCCGAGGATGGATGAGCCCGTCGGCCACCGGCAGCAGAGCGGCGAGGGCAGCGCGCAGCAGCCAGGCAGGCAGGGAAAGATATTTGCGCATGGGAGGTGTTCCTATAGGGTTTGGGCTAGGCGGGCGGCACTGGTGAGCAGTTTCAGACAGGTCTCGGCGCCGAGGGTGCCGAACAGGCGATCGCGCTGGTGGCTGTAGGCCACCTGGCGGGCTGGGCCATAGCGGCCGGCGGTGACCAGGTCCAGCAGGCCGGGAACCAGCGTGCTCATGTAGGGTTGCAGGCGGAAAAAAGCGGGCGGCGGAAAATTGAAGGACACGGCACGGCCTCACAGCGATGGGGCAGGGGGCTCGACTGATCGAGGCACCCGGGGTGCGGGTGTGTCAAAAAGCTGAGCGCGGGAGCGCGCGTAGGCAGACTGGCGCGCTTCGGCAAACGGATCTTTTGTCGAGAGCCCGACGGCAGCACCCGGTGAGCGATCTGGCTCCGACTGCTCGTACTCGCGGGCGAAGCGCTCCAGGTTGAGGGCATACCCGGGATTGTAGGTTCGCCAGGCAGCACCGTTATGGGAAGCAGCTATCCGCTCGCAGTTGCCCGATTGCATGGCGATCAGCAGCCCGCCGTGGCGGCCTCGGGCATCCTCGCCGTGGCGGACAAAACTCGCAAGGGTATCCAGTTGCACCTTCGGGTCCGGCGATTGCAGCGCCTGCAGCAGCTGTGGGCCGCTCCGGCCCGCTTGCTTTTGCCAGTGGCGATCGAGGGTCTGAAAGCCGGCAATCTGGCCATAGCCGAAGGTGGTGGACAACTCGCGCAATTGGCCAGGTTCGAAAGCCGCGAAGGTGCGCATCGCTTCGAGTTTGGCGCGGCTTTCGGGCTTATCCCCTGCCATCCGGGCAAGCACCCCCGGCAGGCGACGGGAACTGGCCCCGGCGCGTTCGAACAGCTCGTCGATTTGGACCTGGTTGCGCTCGGGGTCGAGGTTGTCGAGGGTAGGTCTGTGCCCTTGCAACTCGCGCTGCATCGCCCCAAGCGACCCGGCAAAACTCCCCTCCCACCGCGGGCGGCTGAAGGTGCCGCCGGTGCTTTCCTGCTGCACCAGTGCGTAGAGAAATTTCGCGGGGATTATGGGCTCTTTGCCGTCGCCCTGGGCCGCCGCCTCCAGGTGGGACCGGTGGTCGATTCCCAAATGGGTGCGCCGATCGAGATTGCCGTCCAGAATCGCGGTGTGTTGAGCAAGGGTCGCGGCAGGCAGCTGAGCCGCACGTTCTGCGACTGCCTGCACCAGCGATTGAGCGGTCCGACGGTCGAAATTTCCGACCGCCAGGCGGTGCTCGCGCTGGAAAGTGTGTACCGCCCGCTCGGTGCCGGGGCCGAAATGCCCGTCGATGGTCGCTCCCGAGGACGGCCCCGCGCCAGTGGTGTAGCCCAAAAAAACCAGCTGGCGCTGCAGAGCACGCACCGCCTCGCGGTTATGGACAAAGGTTCCCTGTGTCCTGCCTGCATCCCTCAGCTCGTCCCAACCCGTCTGGGCGCGCTCGGCCCGCTCCGGCGGTGCGCTTCCCAGGGTAATGGCGCGCAAAGAGAGATCGCGGGATAGGTCCATAGCCGATACTCCGTGTCGAAGGATAGCTGGTGGAAAAAAGGCTTTAGAAGCTGTAGCCCCGCTGGGCCAACTCCTCGCTCAGAGCCTGGTGGATGGCCTGAAAGAGCGTCTCCGAGCCACGCTTGTCGGTTTGCAATTCCAGATTGAGCAGGCTTCTGATCGCAAGTTCCAGCCCATCGAGGCGGGCGGCCAAGTAAGCGCCCTGGTTCATTTGTTCAGCCAGCAGCAAATCGCGCACTTCGCCAAGCCGGACAGGCCAGGCTTCCTCCGGCAATGCCCCGGGCTCCACCGCGTCGGGCTCGATAGGATCGAGCTGTTGGGTGAGGCACCAATCGAGGGCCGCCAGGGCGTACTCCTGCGGGGTGCACTCGCTCTGTCGGCTGGCGGCAAGCAAGCGCTGGGCCAGGGGTTCCGGGATGTGAACATTCAGGGCTTCCATGGTTTTAGGCCGCGCTCAGCTGCAGGTGCACCACCTGCTCGCGGGGACGACCACTCTCCTGCCAGAGCACCCGCAGGCGCTCCACATCGAGGTGGGCGGCGGCAATCTGCCAGAAGAGTTTGGCTGTGCGCTGGCGCAGGCATCCAAGGGTGAAGTCCGCCTGGTACGAGTCGTCGCACCGGATACACCACTCGCCTGCTTGGACCTCGCAGGCCAGTTGGCCCAAAAAGTCCTGAAATTCCTGTGGCGGAGCAACTTCGTTAAATAGCCGGCGCCAGAAGGGCTTGAGGCGCACAGGACGCGACTGGCGGCCCCGGGCCAACTGGGCGTTCAGGTAGCCTTGATCGGTGTTGAAGTGCCAGTCGCGCCCGGCTAGGATCTTCTCCACCGCAGCGCAGGCAGAGTGGATCTGCACGTAATAGTCGCGCCGGCCGGCGTCGCGCCGGCACAAATCCAGGTAGAACACAGCCCGCTCCCATACCTCGATGGGCTGGCGCAGCCGCTGCAGCAGTGCCGCCACCTTCGCCGGGTTGCCTCCAAGGGCGCGCTCTAGCCCTTCAAGGTGGGCAGTGAGCGCTACCCACCGCTGGGGTACCCCCCGCCGGGTATCGGGCCAGAAAGCTTCCAAAGGCGCACCGCTCTGAACGGGAGTGGCTCTGCCTTGCAGCAACACTTGCACCCGGGCGAGATCCTGGCCGAACTGCTGTTCCAGCAACAAATTCAACAACACCTCGCGGGCCTGGCCGTCGCAGCGCTCGATCACTTGCTGCGGACACACCGAGGATGCATCGCCCACCGGCACGGAGATCCGCGCCGCCGAACGCCCCTGCATCTGCAAGATATAGCGGCGCAACACCCGCACCGAGACGACTTCGAGGCGTCCTGCGGGAATACCCTGGGCGAGCAGGCGGGTTGCCGCCTCCGGTTGCAGCCGCATCAGCTCGGTAAGCCGCCCGACCCCCAACTCGAGTGCGCCGTGCAAATCCGTCCGTTCCGCCAGGCGCATGGCGTGGCGACAAACGGTGTGCCCGAATGGGCATTCCCGCGAATCAAGAAAACTTTCGAAGCGCGCAAATCCGAGTCGCTGGTAGATCCGCTGCGCCTTAATCGCCAGTAAAGCCTTACCCAGACTCAACCGTTCTGCGGCGTCCGGGTCGCTGCGGTGACGCAGGTCGGCAAGAACCTGCAAATGTGAGATGCTCATCGGCGCTCCTCCAACGCTGTGCTGGAGGCAGCATATCAAGCTGGCGTAATTCCCACAAGTGGGAGAGGGCCGTCCTGGGATTCTGTGGGGCGCCGGACACCGGCTCCGCAGGGAGTGCGCGGGTCGGATGGTAGACTGGGGATAACTGGAGAGGTGGTAGAGCGGTTTATTGCGTCGGTCTTGAAAACCGAAGAGGCGCGAGTCTCCGTGGGTTCGAATCCCACCCTCTCCGCTCAAGCGACAGCATCGCTATAGGGAACAGCCACCGGACACCTGCGGACCGACAAAGCGCACCGCGCGCTGATGTTCAGTCTGTCCAGGTGGTATTCCTGTAGGGAAGCGCCCTGCCATCGACGATGACCACCAACAACGGCCCACCCCCGGACTTCTCCTCCAGGCTCGATCGTGTAGAGATGCTGCTGGCCAGGGTTGCCGAGCAGCAGGCCGTTACCCAGAGCCAGGTGAGCGCAAATGCCCAGGCCATCACCCGGCTTGAGGCCAACCAGGCGGCGCTGAGCGAGCGGGTCAACATCATGGGCGAACGGGTCGATACCCTGGCGGAGTCGATCCGCGTGCTGGTGCCAATTATCCAGTCGATCCAGTCGGATGTGCGCGGCCTGCAGCTGGAGAATCGCCGCATCCTCGATATTCTTCAGCAGCGTGGAGAAAATGGGTGAAGCATCTAAATTGAGGCACACTCTCAGGCACGAGTTTCTGTAAATTGCTCGCAGCAACAGTTTCGGTCGGTCTTGAAAAAAGCGGGTGAAGAGATTCGAACTCTCGACATCTTCCTTGGCAAGGAAGCACTCTACCGCTGAGTTACACCCGCGCCATAGCGCGAACATCATTATGGCCATTGGCAGGCAGTAGTGTCAACCGGCGCTCAGGGACGGGTCGCTTTCCCATTCCTGGGTGAGCAAGTCGAGCAGAGCCTCGGCCTGCGGTTCATCGAGCAGCAGCAAATCGGCGCTGTTGCGGTAGGTGCGCCCGAAGCTGTCCCACCAGAAGCGGTTGACGACGACGCGGGCGCGCATGCGATGGCTGCTGTTGGTGAAGTTGCTGATGCGGTTGAGTTGTTCTCGGGAGATACGGGTCATAGCAGTCTTAGCCAACAAAGCGGGGCATCAATTCGGCCGAACTCCAAATCCCATGATGCCCGCGCCTGTGCAATTCGATGCCTGCTTTGAGGTAGCCCAGAGCCGGGCCGCAGACGTTGGCAGCCATAGAAGTTTCGTCGCCGAGGGTGAACGTGTGGGTCGAGGTTTTGCCTTCGAAGGTGCGGCCGGTGACGCGAACGTTGGTGCTCAGTGGTTTGCGGGGGTTGCGCGTATCGACAACGCCACCCACACTCACCCGCTCGCGCCCGCAGATACCGGCCAACTCCAGCAAAATGTCGTCGGCGTGTTCCATCTTTTCGAGCTTGAGCAGGCCGTCGGTGCGATCGAGCAGTTCGCTTACCTGCGCGTCGCTCATCGCCTGGGCACTCTCGACCGAGTAGCCTTCCAGATGGGCGATGTCCTCGCGCACCGTCGAGCGGTAAGCTTCCCAGTTGCCGATACCGACACCGAAGGTGACCTGCACGCTCAGCACCTCGCTGAAGCTCTGGGCGGCCAGGGCGGCGGCGGCGGTGAGCAGACCGGGGGTAGCCCCACAGCCGGTGACGTAGGTGATCCCGGCCCGTTCCAAATCAGGACCGAGGGCGAGCAGTTGTTCGACGGCGCTGGTGCGCTTGATGGCATCCACGAGCACCCCTCGCCAGCCCGAGGCGATAAAGGTCCGAGCCACCGAGGCCATAAACGTGTTGGGCAAATTCGGAAGGGCAAGAAAGTAGCCGTCTACCGGCCATTGGTGTTCGAGCAACGCCTGGATCGGATCGTCGGCAACTACACCGACAACAGGTTCGTAGCCAATAGAACCATGCCGGGAGATGGCGAGCGAAAGGTGGGCCGCATCGAGTCCCTCTAGGTGATAGGCGTACCCTTTGCTGTCGACGGCAGCAACCAGAATCATCTGCTTTTTGGCAGCGAGCATCCGGGCGGCAGCCTGACCCAAACCGCCGTACCCGAGAAGCCCCACTCGAATCGTTGCCATCACCAACCCGCTCCCACAGTTGACCTGCGCCCAAATTATAAACGCACCGAAGCATGAAACTGTGATGAATCGCTCAATCGGAGCATTTCAGGGGTCCGGGTGCCAGCGCTCGAACAGGCTGTGGTCGATGTCGAGCTGATCGAGCGCGCGGCCGATCACAAAATCAACGAGATCTTCAATCGTTTTGGGCCGCTGGTACCAGGCGGGAATGGCCGGCACGATGCGCGCCCCTGCCTCCGCAAGCGCCGTCAGATTGCGCAGGTGGATGAGGCTGAAGGGCGTTTCGCGCGGCACCAGCACCAGCGGCCGGCCTTCTTTAAGCTGCACGTCGGCGGCCCGCTCCAACAAATCAGAACTGAGGCCCGCCGCCAGTTTGCCGACGGTGGCCATGCTGCAGGGGATGACGAGCATCCCCCGGGTACGGTAGGAGCCGCTGGCGATCGAAGCGCCGATGTTGGCAAAGGCGTGGCAGCGCAGTTTACCGCCGGTCTCGCCGCTCTGTTCGCGCCAGAAGCGCTCCTGCTCGTGGGGTTCCACCGGCATCGCCGTACCCATCTCGTCGCGCCAGACCATAAAGCTCGCCCGCGAAGCGACCAGGTCAACTGCATGACCGGCCGCCAGCAAAAAGCGCACGGTGCGCACGGCATAAATCAAGCCGGAAGCGCCGGCCACGCCCAGCACGATCGGCCGAGAGGAGAGAGCCTGGGTCTGCAAAGTCGGGATCTTGACGAGCGACGCCTTCCAGCCTAGGCGATCCCCTGTGTCGAATGCTTCAGAGAATCGGCAAGCCCCCTGGTAGAATTTTCAATGTAAACTTCAGATGGCTGGGGCTTACCCCACACCATGGGTGTTCATTCAGCAGGGACGCAATAATGACGATTAAAGTAGCAATCAACGGCTTCGGGAGGATCGGGCGCAACTTCTTGCGCTGCTGGTTGGGTCGCAAACAGTCGGATTTTGAAGTCGTTGCCATCAACGACACCTCCGACCCCAACACCAATGCACACCTGCTCAAGTACGATTCGATGCTGGGCCAGTTCAGCGGCGAGGTGAGCGCCGACGAAAATTCGCTCACCGCCAACGGCCATACCATCAAGTGCTTCTCCGACCGCAATCCGCTCAATTTGCCCTGGAAGGATTGGGAAGTCGATCTGGTGATCGAATCGACGGGTGTGTTCACCAGCCGCGACGGTGCCTCCAAGCACCTGGCCGCCGGCGCCAAAAAAGTGCTCATCACCGCGCCGGGCAAGAATGACGACGGCACCTTCGTCATGGGTGTCAACGATCACAACTACGACCCTGAGAAGCACACGATTATCTCCAACGCGTCTTGCACCACCAACTGCCTGGCCCCGGTGGCCAAGGTGCTCCACGAGAACTTCAAGATCGTCAAGGGCACGATGACCACCATCCACAGCTACACCGGCGACCAGCGCCTGCTCGATGCGAGCCACCGCGACTGGCGCCGCGCCCGTGCTGCCGCCCTCAGCATCGTGCCCACCAGCACCGGGGCGGCCAAGGCCATCGGCCTGGTGCTGCCCGAACTGAAGGGCAAGCTGGATGGTCTAGCCTTCCGGGTGCCCACCCCCAACGTCTCGGTGGTGGACCTGGTGGTCGAAGTCGAAAAACCCACCCTTGTCGAGCAGGTCAACCACGTCCTCAAAGAGGCCTCCGAGAACGAACTCAAAGGCATCCTCGCCTTTAGCGAAATTCCGCTGGTGTCGATCGACTACCGGATTACCGACGTCTCGTCGATCGTGGATGCCCAGCTCACCATGGTGCTCAAGGACAACCTGGTGAAGGTGATCTCCTGGTACGACAACGAGTGGGGCTACTCCCAGCGCGTCGTCGATTTGGCCGAACTGGTCGCCCGCAAGTGGGCAGCTTAAGTAACGCCTCAGCCCACACAACAAAAAAAGCGGGCGCTCCAGCACCCGCTTTTTGCTTCAGGAGACTTGGGCTTCTTGTTGCGGCTCGAACTCCGGACACAGATAGCACGCCGGTGGACCGAGCGCACCGTTGGTGGGTACCGGGATCGGTTCACGGCAGCGCACGCAATATTCGAGATCGAAGCGCGAATGAATCAAGTCGGAGAAAGCATATCCATCCCCTTCGACGTAGAGATGGAAAAATTCGCCGCTTTCGAGCAGACGGTCGATAAAGTGATTGAATTGCTCGGAATAATTGCCACGGCGATCGTAGACCCGCTCAGAGAAGGTCGTGATTTTCCCCTTTTCGCTGACCAGGCAACGCCCTTTATTGATGTAATGGGCGATGTAGTGTTTCAGGTCATAGAAATTTGCCATCGGACACACCCACTGCTATTGATCCACAGACGAAGGAGCGATAAATTCAGGTTAGGCCAAAAAGCTTTTAAATATCTATTCCACAACAAATTTATTCCACATCTTGATATCGCTCATTGTTTCATTGAGCTTCGTTGCAATCCCCTTGAAACAATAATACAAAGATGTCAGTGTTTACTTTTTATTCGTTGAACTAATGATGCGTTTCCTAATATTGGCAACAAACAATCAAGGAAAGCTACAGGAACTGCGCCGTTTGCTCGCTGGCACGGGCTGGGTGGTGCAGGCGGCCCCGCCGGATTTTGCGGTGGAGGAAACTGGGACGACCTTTGCTGAGAACGCTCGCCTCAAGGCCCTCGCGGCGGCGGAGCGCACGGGGAAGTGGAGTGTGGGGGACGATTCGGGTTTGGCGGTCGACGCCCTCGGTGGAGCGCCGGGAGTGTATTCGGCGCGCTACGGCCGCAACGACGGTGAGCGCATCTCCCGCCTGCTCGCTGCGCTGGCGGGGCAAGCCGACCGGGGTGCGCGCTTCATTTGCGCCATCGCCCTGGCCGAACCCGGCCGGGTACTGACAGAGGTCGAAGCCGAATGCCGGGGCGTCATCCTGCACGCCCCGCGCGGCAACGGCGGCTTTGGCTACGACCCGGTTTTTCTGGTGCCGGAACTGGGTAAGACCTTTGCCGAACTCGACATTGCCGAGAAAGAACGCCACAGCCACCGGGGCCGGGCGGTGCGCAAGTTGCTCTCGGGGTGCAGCCGAGGTACGTCCATTGTTGACCATTAGAGGACAGACGCTCGCAAGAAGCTTTGGTTTGAGGAGGGTCCTCAAGGAAGGGGATAACCGGGGACTGCCGAGATCCGTCCAAAAACAGGCATTCGAGCATTTTTGTCTTCAAACTTCTATCGACACCTGTAGCCGCTCCTGGTAGGGCTTGCCGCAGTGGGGACAGAACCGGAAACGCCAGGAGGCGAGAGCCTCACCGCGAGTGGGAGCATCCAGCGGTCAGGGCGGTGCCGCAGGCGAAGCAATGGCGCGAGCGCCGTTCCGGCTGACGAAAGATGCTCGACTCGGGGCAGATCCGGTCAGGTCGGTTCTACCACCGGCATGACTGGGTGAGAGTTATCTACTCTCCAGGTAGCAATGGCAGTCGGGCTTCTCGATCAGCGAATCGGCCAGGGCGTTGAGGGCGACCGCGGCGAGCAGACCGCCGCCGCTTGTCCCTGCCAGCGTAAGCCAGGGGATTTCCAGTCGCACCAACCGGCGCTTGGCGGCGGGAGCATGGCTGAAGCCCACCGGCATAGCGATCACAAGGGCGGGATGCAATTGTCCCCGTTCGATCGCTTCGCACAGTGCCACGAGCACCGAAGGGGCATAACCGATCACGAAGACCGACCCGGGAGGAGTGACCGCCAGGCGCTCCGTCCACTCCCGGTTGTTCCAGAAGGCGTGCTCGGCCTCGGCCACACCCGCGATGTGCAGGTCGTCGATGAGCGTCCGGACCGTACAACCCAGGTGGGCGAGACGGGTGTGATCCAACGCCGAGCCGACCGGGGGAACATCCGCGACCACTTCGCAACCGGAGCCCAAGCGATCGCGGGCGGCGGCAATCGCCCCGGGGCCTATCCGGAGGAACGGGACGAGAGACATATCCCCGCAGGCAAGCACCAGCTTCGACAGCAAATCCACCTCGATTTCCGACTGGCCGGACAGGTCGGGCAAAAGCATCTGGAGCGATTCGCCGAACTCTTCCGGGTGTTCTGCGACCGCTCCGTCAAGACCGTCCCACAGCGACTGCAGCCCTCCCCAGCCGTCGGTAGTTACCCTCGGAGCGTGTCGGCACGGACATCAGACCGAGAGTGTGGTAGTGCCGCACCATGCGGGGAGTGACCCCGCCACCCACGGCGTCAGTCAGTTCTTTAATGGTCAGGTGCCCCTCGCGCATCGCCCACCCACTCCGCGGACAGCTATTTCTCTGGACAACTTGACATTGACACTAACCCTGATCTGTCAGACATGGGTGAAACGTTAATGTCTCGTGGGCTGAAACGCCCTGCCTTCGTTGAAAAGTCTCAATATGACAGATCAAGCTAGTGTCGAGGTACTGGTGAGGCCGGGGGAACTGATTCCGGTCGACGGGCGGATCGTCGATGGGCACAGCGCCCTCGACCAGGCCCCGATCACCGGTGAATCGATGCCGGTGGAAAAGGCGGTGGGGGAGGAAGTGTACGCCGGCAGCATCAACGGCAACGGGGCTTTGCGCATCAGAGTGGAGTGCGCGCCGGAAAGCAGCCTCATCCGACGGATCGTCCGGCTGGTGGAAAAGGCGCAGACCGAGGCCCCGCCTTCGCAGCGCTTCATCGAACGCTTCGAGCGGGGCTACGTCCGGGTGGTCGTGGCGGTGGGGATTCTACTTGTTGTTGCCACTGTGCCGGCTCTGTTCTGGAATTGGACCTGGGAGGCAACCATTTACCGGGCGCTCATCTTCCTGGTGGTGGCTTCGCCCTGCGCCCTGATGGCGGCAATTATGCCGACCTCTTCTCGCAGCAGGCGCCGCCGGTCCATCCCAAAGGCGCGCTGGTGCCCTAGGCGGCACCCGTCGCCCTCAACCTGGCGAAGGCGGGCGCGAAAGACTTTTTCCTTGAAATCCAGATAGCGGGGACCTACTCCCTTTTCACCCAGCACCGCCCGGAAGAATTCGACCTGACGGTGCACGCCGCCGACGGTGCCACCCGTACACCCCGAATCGAACGGACTTTCGAGGCGGGGCACACCCACGACGAGGAGGTGACCTCGGTGGGTATCGAAGTGCAGGGGGCGCGGTCGACCCAAAGAAGTTGAGCGCCTGGCTGAGCGTCCTGTTGCGTGAACAGGGGGCCGATATCTTTCGGACAAAGGGCATTCTCCATTTGCAGGGCGACAACCGCCGCTATGTGTTTCAGGGTGTGCACATGCTCTTCGACAGCAGCGCCGATCGGCGCTGGGGCAGGGACGAACCCCGCACCAATCAACTGGTCTTCATCGGCCGCAACCTCGATCGCAACCGGCTGGTGCGGGAGTTCAAAGCGTGTCTGGTCTGAAGCGCTCCAGAAACCCGCACACCCTGGCGGAGCGCTGGCGCACGGGTCTGGAAGACTACGTCACCGCCACGGCCTGGTCTGCGGATGGCGCACGTTGCTCGCGGCGGCAACCGCTTCGGGGCCCGTGGCCCTTCTGGCGGGCGACACCGGCGAGGTGGCGGCCACCCTGCCGGGCCATCCTGACGGCACCCTCACCCTCGCCTGGTCGCCCCGGGACCGGCGCCTGGCCACGGGCCGTCAGGATGGCAGAGCCCGGCTTTGGGATCCGACCACCGGTCGCGAGATGGCAGCGCTCGAGGGTGGTGCCGCCTGGGTCGAGCACCTCGCCTGGTCCGACGCCCCCTACCTCCTCGCCACCGCCGCGGGCCGCCGCCTCAACCTCTGGAGCGCGGACGGTCAACTTATCCGCACCGCCGAGCCCCCGCACACAAGCACGATCTCCGGTCTGGTGTGGCATCCGGGGCAGAGGCGCTTCGCCACCAGTTGCTACGGGTCCGTCCGGCTCCACCTGCCCCTGAAATCCGAACCCGCCGACGTCTTCGAGTACCAGGGGTCGCTCAACCGAGGGCCGGGGGTCCGGCAGGCATTGAGTACAATGCGACTGGCCAAATACAGATTGCAACCTCATTCGCTTTCATCATGCAAAATCAAGAGTCATCTATTGTTTTTGACCAGGAACGCGCTGCTTCCTACGACAAAAGATTCGCCAAGATAGCCCCGCTGCGCGACGCACTTCATTTGCTTATCCGTCTGGTATTTTCCGAACTTCCTGCCGATGCACGGATTCTCTGTGTCGGCGTGGGAACCGGCTTGGAATTGATTGACCTCGCCCAAACATTTCCACGGTGGCAGTTTACTGCGGTAGAGCCCGCGGCACCGATGCTTGACATCTGTCGCCAACGCGCTGAGGAGTGTGGCATCGCGTCACGTTGCACTTTTCACGAAGGTTATCTCGATTCACTGCCTGCATCGCCCTCTTTCGATGCGGCAACTTGCCTTCTAGTTTCTCACTTCTTTACACAGCAAGATGAGCGACGCAACTTTTTTAGTCAAATTGCTTCACGACTTTCCTCTGATGGATATTTGGTCAGTTCTGATCTAGCTTCCGATATGTCTACTTCAGCCTACCGAAGCCTTCTTGAGGTTTGGCTACGCATGCTGAAGTATTCCGAGGTGCCTGCTGAGGAGGTTGAAAAATTTCGTGCTTCTTATGGTCGGGATGTTGCTGTGCTACCGCCAGTTGAAGTCGAATCAATCATTGAATCGAGCGGCTTTGATGCGCCTGTATTGTTCTTCCAGACCCTCCTCATTCATGCCTGGTATGCTAAGCGAACACCGCTGAGCTAGAAGTTCCTATCTATAGTTACCCTGGCCGGTCCCTGGCTCGCGTTGGCCCTTCAGGCTTCGCTCGTGGGCAGGAGCAGCACTTCGAGGTGATCGTCGAAGGGCAGCGGGCCTTTGCGGTCGAAGCGGATTTCGCCCCGGTAGCCGTACTGACCGGCCGCGCAGGCGACAGCCGACACCGCCAGGGGAATCAGCTTTGCCGCCGCCGAAAGTGCAGCGACGGCATCGGTCCAAGCCCCTTGCGGCACCGGAGCTGCATGGGACGCCTGGAAACGGGGCAGGGGCGGCTCGCCCTGCTCCAGGCGCAGTGCGTTCACGAGCACGAGGGCGTCCGGCCCCTGGAGCACCAGGCGGGCGGGCCTCCCCTGGCGGACGAGGTCGAGCGTGCTGCGCTCCCACTGGGATTTGGGTACCCAGACGGTCACCGGTTGGCCCGCGGGCGGGTCGTTGGAGGCGAAGGCCCGGACGGTGTAGGCGAGCTTGCCGAACGAGCCGTACATCCACTTGACTTTGAGCACTTGCCGCCCGGCGGCGCCCACTCCCGGGGCCTGGGTCACCGACGCCGTACTGCCCATGGTGTCGGTGTGGATCTCCAGTTCGTAGCGCGCGAACTGCTTACCGGCCGGTACCTCCAGCCTGTGCACGTCCTCACCCAGGCCGAATTCGTCCGGGTGAAAGTTGCCGTCGTCGTCGAAGTGGCTTTGAAATTTGGTGTAGATTTCCTGTTCGGTGGCGGTTTCCATCGTGCGGTTTCCTGAAAGAGTGGGTGGATGGGTGGGGACAGGTTCGAGTGCCGAATCGGCGGCGAAAAAGCGCTCGATTCCGAACCGTACCGGCGCGGTCGCGGCCAGGCGCCCCTGGGCTGTGACGCTGAAGTCCCGTCCAGGCGCGAATCCCCTCTCCACGAGGTGCTTTGCCACCCAGGCGGTAACCAGTTGCACCATCGCCCGATGCCATTCGTCGTCCGGACGGAGCAAGTACTCCACGGTCCAATCGAACCGATTCTCGCCGGGGGCCAGATCCGCGACCGCGTGCAGACAGAGGCTGACGACCTGCGCGGGAGAAGCCACGCGCTGGAGCAGGCGCAACACCTCCCGGCAGCCTTGCTCGTCGCGGGCAAGCATTCGGGCTGCGAGGAGGGCGCGGGCATCGACGAGGGGGCGTTGCATCACTTGCGATTAAAGGTCCGATTTTCCAGGACGACCGCAGCCGCGGGACGTCCCGTAGGTAAGTGATTTGAACTCGACGCGATCCGTGGACGGGTCGTAGAGGATGTAGCTGGCCTGTCCGTCCAAGCGCCCAACGTTGCCCACCCCGACCACCTGGCGCGGGACGAAGTCGAGCGTGGTCACCGGTTGCGGCCCGTCCAGGGTGGTAATGGTAGTGGCGACCCGGGCGGACTCCACCACCAACTCGAAAATGAGACCCGAGCGCCCGCAGAAGAGCCGGTGGGCGTCGGCCCGCACCAACCTGTCGAGGAGCTCGAAGGCGGGCGTCTCGGGGTGCAGGCAGTCATGGACACCCAGAGTGCTGCCGTGGATGAGCATGCAGTCGCGCTCGTAGAAGCCCAGGTCTAGGGAGCGCAGCCACTGCGCCGTGGCCAGAGGAACACTCTTCCAGAGCGTCTGTACCGTGTCGGCACCGTGCTGACGAATCAATGCCTCCGGGTCGCCGTTGCCTCCCAGTCCGTGCAGGCTGAGGCAATGCTCCTCCCACCAGCCCAGGCAAACCGCCGCCTGGGGCAAACCGGCAGTGCCGGCGCGGACAAGCTCCACCAAAGCTTCGCTCTCCGGCCGGGGGCCGACCAGGTCTCCCAGGATGTAGACGGCCTTGAGCCGGGAGTGCAAGCGCTTCAGGTCGGCCAGGACCGCCTGATAAGCGGTGAGGTTGCCCTCGACACCACTCAGGATTGCCCACATGGTCAGCGGGTACAGACGTGGGTGGGGTCTTCGGCACGCTCGGCAAATTCGAGACCGCGGGCGAGGCGCCAGGCGAAGATGGCAGGCAGGCCCTTCTCGACGATCGCCGCACAGGTACTCCGCCAATCGTATTCGACCTCGCGCAGATCCACCTCGACACGCTCGGTGTCGTAGAGCACGTAGGTGGCGTTGGGGCGACCGTGGCGGGGTTCGCCCACCGAGCCCGCGTTGACGATGCGCTTGAGAGAGGCGCTGAACTGCCGGACTTCCCCGGAGGCGGAGGCCGGTCCGCGCACGGTGATCTCGACCGGGGTCGCATCGAGGGTACGCACGTAGGGAACGTGGGTGTGCCCGCAGAAAAGGACGTCCGCCCCGGTCGAGAGCACCCGTTCGACGGCCACGAAGGCGTCCGTCTCGGGCAGCAGGTACTCGTGGGCACTGTACGGGCTGCCATGGACGAAGCAAAGGTTCCCTTCGCGCAGGCTGTAGGGCAAACCGGCGAGGAAGGCGCGGGCCTGGTCGCTCACCTCCCGATTGCTCCACAGGTGGGCGGCGAGACCCCGCTGCTCGGCCAGCACAGAAGGATAACTGCATTCACAGGCGTTGACGCCCTCCACCGTGTCGTCGTCCCAGCAGCCGCGACAGGTCTGAATCTCCAGTGTCCGGATGCGCTCCACGACTTCGTTGGGGTATGGACCGTAACCGACCAAGTCGCCCAGACAGTAAATCCGGTCGGCCTTTTGGGCCTGGGCATCGGCGAGTACCGCTTCGAGGGCGGCCAGATTGCCATGGATACAGGACAACACCGCAAACTTCATAGGATGACTTCTGCCTCGGCAAGTTGGTCTTTGATCTGCTGCTGATAATGGGCAAGAGCCTGGTCATTCAAGCAGCACTGCCGCAACGTCTCGCCCAGGGCTGCCTCGTCGAGGTCTTCGCCGAACACTTCGATGCCGCTGAATCGCCTCGGGCGACCCGACCACCAGCGGGGCAAGGACAGTTCTGTGAATTGCTCGACATCGACTCCGGCGACAAATTCGCCGAAAAGCGCCCTCCCGTCGGAAACTTCGAAAATTCCCTTCACCCGGACCGCCCGGCCGTACGCCCCGCCGGTTAATTCTTCCCAAAAGACATCCAGGCTCTCGATGTCGATCACTTCGCCCGTGGTGGCGGCCCGCCACAATTGTGGCCTCTCGACACGCTCGACCGGGGCCCCTACCGCCACCTCGTCCGCCCATGTGTACCACTCAGAAGCGTCCGTCTGCGGCGGCACAACCGCCACTCGCAGAAGATTCAGCCCTTCCAGACCCGCACCTGCGGAGGATAGATTCAGGTGGTAACCCAGTTCGATGAAGAAGGGAAAGCCCGTCTCTCCCACGCACGAATTGCCCACCAAGCGCACGAGCTTTCCTGGAAAATCGGCGACAAGCCGTGTCCAGTCGATCGGCACCGACTCTGTCCCAGGGCTGCAGTAGATGCCTCCCTTTTCGTACCGGCTCAACTGTTGGCGGATCCAGGTAGTTTTACCGACACCGGGCGGACCGGTGACGGCCACGATCGAATTGGAATTCATATGAGAATAATAATCATTCTTAGATTGATCCGGCAAGGCCGCAGGATGGACTCTTTCAGAAAGTGGAAAAGGGTTTGGGTTTCGCTGCCCCTTTGCCCGGGTGCGGGGACCGGGACAAAGCTGGACGGGGAGAGCCATTGCTGAGTTCAGGAGTAACGATTATCATTCTCGTGTACTGCGGTGGGAGTGCCCGTGGCGGGTTGCAGGCAGTTTGTCCGACAGGCAGGGGAGATGGTGGGCATCGGTGGTGCGGCGCTGCTGCTCGACCGCCCTTTTCCCCGGGCACGCATCGTCCACTGGCAAAACGGAGGGAGCACCCGAGTCCTTGCGACGGTCGAGGGGCCCATTCGGGAACCGCGTGCCGCCCCGGGCGGTAGCGGACAGACGGTCGAGGGCGTCCTCTTCTGGCCGCCCGGGCAGCGGGGAAGCTCGGGGTTGCCCCTGGTGGTCAGCCTGCACGGCGGGCCGGACCTTGCCCGCACCGAAGCGCTCGCCCTGGGCATCCCCTGGGCCTTTTACCCGGCCCTGCTCGCCTCGCGGGGGTACCTGGTGCTCGAACCCAACTTCCGCGGCAGCACCGGCCGGGGAGATGCATTCATGCGCATCGAGGGGGCAGTCTGCTCGCTGCCGGCGAAAGACGTCTTGAGTGGGGTTGATCACCTCGTCGGGCGCGGCTGGGCCGACTCGGCCCGGTTGGGTCTTTTCGGGTACAGTTTTGGGGGCGAGTTGACCGCCTGCTTGCTCGGCCGTACCAATCGATGCCGGGCCGCGGTGGCCGGTAGCGGCATCTGGAATGAAATCTCCTACTACGGCACCGCCGAAAATGGGGCTCTCACCAGTCTTTACCTGGGAAGCAAGCCGCCCTGGGAGAGCTTCGAGACGTACTGGGGGGAGTCGCCCATCTCGGGGGCCGGCCGCATCCGCACACCGACGCCTCTGACCACCGGTGATGCCGACGACGTCGTCCCGCCGGCCCAGAGTTTTGAGTTCTACCGGGCCCTGCGCGCCAACGGGGTGCCAGCAGAACGACTGGTTTTCCCCAATCAGGGACACAGCTACACCCGGCCGTCCTTCATGCGCTCGAAGGTGGAAGCGGAGGTCAACTGGTTGGATCGTTACCTGCTGCGCTCCCCTTGAGCCCCCGAGCACTCCCGAAAGCGCTTCGTTCGACTTTGCCGCGCAGATGGTCAAAATAAATCCTTAAATAATGATAGTCATTCTCACAATCTGTCGCTATGCTGGCCGCTAACTGCCAGGGGAGACGCCAATGCTCGAAGCGATCGACTTGACCAAGAACTACGGTACGCCCGTCCCGTCGCTGGACCAGTTGAACCTGCGCATCGAGCCGGGGGAGGTCTTCTGCCTCCTCGGCCCCAACGGCGCGGGCAAGACCACCACCATCAGCCTGTTTTTGGGTTTCAGCGCCCCGACCGCGGGCATTGCCCGCATCGGCAGCCTCGACGTGCAGACCCACCCCCTCGAGACCAAGCGCCTGGTAGCCTACATCCCGGAGCAGGTGATGCTCTACCGCAATCTGACGGGGCTCGAAAACCTCGAGTACTTCAGCGCCCTCGCCGGTCAGGACCGCTACGGCAAAGAGGAACTGCTCGGCTTTTTCGACGGGGTGGGCCTGTCGCGGGAGGCGGCGCTGCGGCGGGTGGGTACCTACTCCAAGGGCATGCGCCAGAAGGTGGGCATCGCCATGGCCGTCGCCAAGCGGGCGACGGCGCTCTTGCTCGACGAGCCCACCTCCGGGCTCGACCCCAAGGCCTCCAACGAGTTCTCGCAACTGTTGCTCAGGCTGAGCGGCGCGGGGGTGGCGGTACTGATGGCCACCCACGACCTGTTTCGCGCCAAGGAGGCGGGCACGCGCGTCGGCATTATGAAAGCGGGCAGACTGCTCACCACCGCCCGCACCGCCGATCTGACCCACGCGGATCTGGAGCGGTTGTATCTGGAGAGCATGGCGGCGGGCATTCCTGACGGCTCGCCGCTGGAGGAGGTGGCGCTGTGATTACGCGCATCGCCCGCAAAGAGTTCACCGAGATGGTCCGCGACGGCCGCTTCCGGGTGGCGGCGGCCCTGGTGATGGCCCTGCTGGTCGCGGCCCTCGCCGCCGGCTGGAAGCACCACGTCGACAGCACCGCCCAGCGCCTCACGGCCGAGCGGATCACCCGCGCCCAGTGGTTGAACCAGGGGGCGCGCAACCCCCACTCGGCGGCCCATTATGGCGTCTGGGCCTTCCGGCCCCAATCGCCCCTGGCCTCGATCGATCCGGGCATCGAGAAGTACGTGGGCACGGCCGTCTGGCTCGAAGCCCACCGCCAGAACGAATTTCGCTACAAGCCGGCCTCCGACGCCACCGCCGCCGCCCGTTTCGGCGAACTGACGGCGGCCGTCGTGCTGCAGTTGCTGCTGCCCCTGGTGATCGTGCTACTGAGCTTCGGCGCTTTTGCCGCCGAGCGCGACAACGGCACCCTCAGGCAACTGCTCAGCCTCGGCGTGTCGCGCTCGGACCTCGCCCTGGGTAAGGCGTTGGGCGTCGCCTCGGCCCTGGCGGTGCTCTTGGTGCCGGCCACTGCCCTCGGGATAGCGGCCCTCGCGCTCAGTGCCGGCACCTCCGGCTGGGGAGACGGCCCATTGCGCCTGTGGCTGATGGGCCTGGGCTATCTACTGTACTTTGGGGCCTTCGTGGGCCTTTCCATCGCCGTCTCCGCCCGGGCCCGCTCGGCGCAACTGGCACTGGTGGTGCTGGTTGGTTTCTGGATCGTCAACGGCCTGGTCGCCCCGCGCGCCGTGGCCGATCTGGCGCGTGGGGCCTTCCCCGGTCCTTCGAGTTTCGCCTTCACCCAGGCGGTGCGCGAGGACATCACCCGCGGCGCCGATGGCCACAACTCTTCCGATAAACGCCTCGACGACCTCAAAGCTGCTGTGCTCAAGAAGTACGGGGTCAAGCGGGTCGAAGATCTGCCCGTCAACTTCGACGCCCTCTCGCTGCAGGCAGGGGAAGACTACGGCAACACAGTCTACGACAAGCACTACACCCGCCTCTGGGACACCTACCGCAACCAGAACGCCGTCCACCAATGGGGGGCCGCGGTCGCCCCGCTCCTGGCAGTGCGTTCGCTCTCGATGGGGCTTGCGGGCAGCGACTTCGAGCAGCACCGCCACTTTGCGACCGCCGCCGAGAACCACCGCCGCCTCATCAACCGCATCGCCAACGAAGAAATGCTCAAGACCGAGTACAACAACTGGAACGATGAAGTCCCCGCCGAGACCTGGGCAAAGTTCCCCGAGTTTCGCTATGGCCCGCCGGGTGTCGACTGGGTTTTGGGCCAGTATCTTCCCAGCATCGGCTTGATGTTGGCCTGGTGTGTTCTGGCCACGGCCGCCGCCTACTGGGCCACCGGCCGTCTGCGGCCCTCCTGATCCCCTACCCGAGGCTTGCAACCTGTGTTTCTCACCGTCGTCCGTCACGAGTGGCGCCAGATGAGCGCCGGAAAAATTCTCTGGCCCGTGGCCGTCCTGTTCGCCCTGCTCGTCGGCTACGGGGTCTGGAACGGTCTGCACTGGGTCCATTTCCAGCAGCAGACCCTGGAGGCTGTCGCCCAGGAAGAAACCGGGCGCATCGCGAAAATGCGCGCCGGGGTCGTCGAAGCCTGGGCCACCGGGGCTATCACCGATCCGTCCGAACCCGATCCCCGCTCGGCGGGATTTCTCGGCACCCGGGCGGCACGCAACGCAACTCTTCCGCCCGGATCGCTCGCGGCCCTCGCCATCGGTCAGAGCGATCTGTACCCCTACTACTTTCGGGTGACGATGGCCAACAAGGTCAGCTTCACCAACAACGACGAACTGGAGAATCCGACCAACCAGATGGCCGGGCATTTCGACCTGGCCTTTGTCGTCGTCTATCTGTACCCGCTCTTTATCCTGGCACTCTCGTACAACCTGCTGTCGGCCGAACGGGACGAGGGAACGCTTGCAATGCTGATGTCGCAGCCGTTGGCCCTGGGCACGCTCGTGCTGGCCAAGATCGCCGCACGCGGGGCAGTGGTGGTGGCCCTGGCGGCAGGCTTCTCGCTGCTGGCCGTGCTCCTGAGCGACGCCGGTCTATCCGAGGCGCAGGTGTGGCTTCGTCTGGCACTCTGGATAACGCTCCTCGTGGCCTACGGCGGCTTCTGGTTTGCCCTGGCTATCGCCGTCGGCGCACTGGGCAAAAGTTCCGCTACCAACGCCCTTGCCCTCGTCGGACTGTGGTTGGTGATGGCCCTGGTCATTCCCGCCCTGGTCAACGTCGCCGTCACTGCCGCGGACCCGATGCCCTCGCGCCTCGAACTCATCGCCGCCGCGCGCCAGGCGACGCTCGAAGCCGACAAAGAGTCAAAAGCCCGCCTCGGGCAGTACCACAAAGATCACCCGGAACTGGTCCCCAAAGGCTCGGGTTACAACGTCGCCGACAGCTACGTGAAGTACGTTCTCTCGTTGGACACCGAAGAAAAACGCCTTGCTCCCATTCTCGATCGCTTCGACGAGCAGTTGGCCCGCCAGCAGGCGTCGGTTGCCCAGTTGCGCTTCCTGTCGCCGGCCCTGCTCGCCGCGGAGGCCCTGAACGATCTGGCCGGCACCGGGGTGGAGCGCTTCCGGCACTTTGGCCGCCAGGTCGACGGTCACCACCGCGCCTGGCGCGGCTACTTCCTTCCGCGCCTGTTCGCCAAGGCCAACCTGAGCGCCGCCGAACTCGATCGCGCTCCCCGCTACACCTTCTTTGAGGAAGATACGGCCGCCGTCGCCGCCCGGACGTTCCCCGTCCTGGCCGGTCTGGTTTTGCCCACCCTCCTGCTTGGCGCGTTCGGGCTTGTCGGCCTGCGCCGCTTTCCGCTCATTGCCTGAAGGACGTTCGGCGAATTCGCCCCGGGCCGCTCTTCGCGGGCGAATACTGGCTTGACAGCGAGAGGGTGCCCGAGCCTCTCGCCCCGGAGAGGACAGCCCTACTTTGAAGGATGAGCTGCTTGAGGACTTTTGTCCTCTAATGGTCGAAAATGAACGTACCTCGACTGTACCCCCCTCTCGGCGCTAAACTCCCCCTCGCTCTCACTCTCAAGATCCCCCGCGCTAAGGGTCTGGGGGGGATCCAAAATTCCTCGCGTTATAAATGCTCATCGCCTTTTCCAGCCCCTTGGCGAGTACCGCCTCCACCGCCTCCACGCAGCCGTCGAGGATAGCAGGCAACTGCTCTTGTTCCTCAAGAGCGAATTTGCCCAGCACGTAGTTGGTGAGCACCGGCGGAGGCGGCTCCCGGCCGATGCCGATGCGCAGCCGGGCAAACTGGTTGGTGCCCAGATGCTCGATAAGCGATTTGATGCCGTTGTGACCGGCGGCGGACCCTTCGGGGCGCAGGCGGATTTTGCCCAGGGGCAGAGCGATCTCGTCGTAGAGGACCAGTACCTGCGCCGGAAGCAGCCGAAAGTAATCGGCCACCGCGCGCACCGATTGGCCGGAGTGGTTCATGTAAGTGGTCGGCTTGAGCAGAATGGCCCGGCCCCCAGGCCCGGCCCCCTCGGCCAGATAGCCTCTGAAGCGGCTCTTTTCGACCCAACTGCATTGCCAACGTTTCACGAGGGCGTCCACAGCAAGAAACCCGGCGTTGTGGCGGGTCTGGGTGTACTGGGGGCCAGGATTGCCGAGCCCGACGAACAAGCGCAGTTCCATGACTTTATTCAATCGCCCCAGAGCGGCTCGCCGCAACGGCTGGGTGTAGGTGGTGGAGCAATCAGCCCATAATGGAGCAGTCACCCCGTGGCTAACGTATGAGCAAAGGCTTCAGCGCCCCGCCCAACCCTGAAAAAGAGTTCAGTACCTGGTTTTTCCGCGAGTACCGGCGGTTGAGCCTTTCTACATTGAATGACTCGCTTCTCGGTGAAGCGCCTTCGCCGGTGGAAGCCCGCATGAAGGTCGCCCGGGAGTTGCCCGGTTGCTACTGGATTGCCCAGCAGTGGCCGCGGGTGCCCAACAAAAACACCATCCTCAAGCTGCACGCCCGGGGCAAGTTCGAAAGTTTAAGCGACATCAATGCTTTTGTGCTGCGCAGCCCTGAAGGCGACGAGATTCGGCGGTGGGCGCGCGATCATGCCGATCTGGCCTTTGCCTGCTCCTGCTGCTGATGACCCAGATAGTCGGCATCGTCAACATTACTACCGATTCCTTTTCGGACGGAGGCCAGTTTCTCGATGCTGAGCGGGCCATCGGTCATGCACGGCGGCTGCGCGGTGAGGGTGCCCACTGGATCGACCTGGGTGCAGAATCGAGCAACCCTGACGGTGAACAGGTTACGGCAGAAATAGAAGCAGAGCGCCTCGCCCCGGTCGTTGCCGCACTGAGCGCGGACGGGGTCTCCGTGGCGATCGACACTTGCAAAAGCTCGGTGATGGTTCGTTGCCTGGAACTGGGTGCTCAGATGATCAACGACATCACCGCCCTTGCAGATCCGCGCAGTGTCGAAGTGCTCAAAACCTTTCGGGTGCCGGTGGTGCTGATGTTTGCGCGCAACCGGCAGGCCCGCGCCGAGCAGCGGCCCGGGGATTGCGAAACGGTTTGGAATGAAATCGAAGCGTTTTTTTCGGGGCGGATCGACCGGTTGCTGGGTGCCGGTCTGCAGGATCGGCAGTTGATACTTGACCCCGGCATGGGTTTTTTTTTGGGCAGCAACCCCGAACCGAGTCTGAGGGTGCTTGCCCACGTTGACCGACTGGGCCGCTTCGGCTTGCCGGTGTACTTGAGTGTTTCGCGCAAGTCGTTTATCGGCAGCGTACTGGGGGGGCGCCCTGCCGCGGGGCGAGACCACGGTACCCTGGCCGCCGAAATCTGGGCGTATCTGGCCGGCGTGGATTACCTGCGTACCCACGCAGTCGCTCCGCTCAGCGACGCTATCCGAGTGATTGCAGCAATTCGGGCGCAAGAGCTGGCCTGAAATGCCGGGAAGCAGGAAACTTCCCGGCTTTATCCAGGCCCACCTAGGCGAACTTAATGCGGGGTGTTCGGATCTTTGGGCTGTGGTTCGAGTGGTTCGCTCGGGGTGACGCTGCTGTCGACCGGCTCCGCAGGGGGCAACAGCTGTGGTTCCTCGACGACGGTCGCCTCGACATCGGTAGTCGGCGGATGCAGACGCTCCTGGGTCGATTCGACCAGCGATTGACCACGCTCTATAGCTTGGTCCGCCAGTTCGCGGGCCTGCTCACCCAGGGCGGCGGCGCGCTCTTTGGCCTGGTCACCGAGAACCTGGCCGCGCTCTTTGGCCTGGTCAACCAATCCCTTGGCCTGCTCGCCCAGGGCGGCGGTGCGTTCTTTGAGCTGATCGGTGAGCGACTGGCTGCGCTCCTTGGCCTGCTCCAGGGCAGTACCGAGGCGTTGCTTGAGTCCCTCGGAATACAGCGTGCTCGATTTGGCCACCGCTTCGTTCACGATCACCCGCTTCTTGCCGGGGGTAGTAATGGCGGACGCTTCGAGCAGGTAGGTGCCGTCGGTGATGCCGCTCCAGCCGGAAGCCGCGAACAGATAATGGCTGATTACCCCGGTCTGGCCGTCGAACAGAAAATCGGTAATCTTGCCGATGCGGCTGCCGCCGTCGGTCCAGACTTCGTGACCGACCAGCGACTCACCGGATTTGATCTGTTCGTCGGATTCGCCATCGGTGTTGACCATGAGGGCGTCAGGTCCAATAGCCCGGATCTGGCCGAGCGGCAAAGTCTTCTTCTGGCCCCCCAAAAAACCGGACTTGTAAATAATGCCCGCCACGCGGTGAGCGTCCTCTACCGTCGAGAGGTTGTCGACACGGCCCAGTTCCTCGGTGGTACGCAAATCGAGGATGGGACGGTTGATGAGTTCGCTGTACTTGAGAACGCCTTCTTGAATACTCATGCGGTCCTCCCGGTGGTAGTGGATGCTGCTTCGATCCAGATGAACGGTTCGAGCATGGGCTGACATGGTGTTGGATTGACTTTCCACTTTTATCAGAAATCAAGGACTGTTGGACTCCCCCTGCAGTAAGAAGTATCTAGTTCTGTCTTTCACTTTGTGTAGGCCGCCGCTGGTGCCAGGTGGCCAGGGCGACCTGCTGCACCAGTTTGAGCGGTTGGCCGGTTTGTTCGGATAGCCGCCGACAGTCCTCGAATTCGGGCTGGGCGTTGAGCACCTGCTGAGCGCGGCTACCCACCTTGATGCGCACGGTTCCGAAGATCGTCTCGACCGGCTCGTGGTGGCGCTCAAGCACCGAGCGCACCTGAAAATGTCTGCGTACACCGAGGGTGGTCGTCTCGCGCAGGAGGATCTCTTCGCAGGTAGAAAGCAGATGGGGCGCACAGAGAACCGTCATCAGCGTTCCGGGGCGGGATTTTTTCATGCCCACCGGGACGGTGAAGACATCCGCCGCCCCGGCAGCGAGCAACCGCTCGAACAGGTAGCCGCTTATCTGGGGATTGAGATCGTCGGTCTGGGTCTCCAAGCAGGCCACCACCTCCTCGTGGGAGTGATCGTGGTGGGCATGGGCGTGGCCCTGGGTGTGAACGTCGGTGACCGTGTGCGCGCGCGCGGCGAGCAGCGGCTCGGTTGCTTCTCCAAGCCACAGGCGCAGGATGTTCGGGATGGGCAGGTCCATATCCCCAGCGCCCAATCCCACCCGCGAGACGGCCATCGCAGGCATTTCGCCGAAGCTTGCCGCCAGAGCACAGGCGATGGCGGCCCCGGTCGGGGTGACCAGTTCGCGGTGGATGCGGTTGCTGTAGACCGGTACCCGGCGCGACTCCCACAGCCGCACCACCGCCGGAGTGGGCACAGGCAGCACTCCGTGGGCGGCGCGCACTAGTCCGCCGCCTACCGGCAGCGCCGAGCAGTGCAGCGCTTCGATATCCAGGTAATCGAGGCCCAGGCAGGTGCCCACGACATCGACCAGGGCGTCGGTGGCTCCGACTTCGTGAAAGTGCACCCGCTCTGGGGTGGTATCGTGCACGAGGGCCTCGGCGTGGGCAAGGGCGACAAAGACTTGCACGCTCCACTCGGCCGCCCGCGGCGGCAAACCGGCCGTCTCGAGCAGCGCGCGGATCTCCGGCAGGTGGCGATGGGTGTGACCGGCGCGCTCCCCCATGGGCACGCGGGCCTTAGTGGCGGCGACGCCGTTTTTGACGACCCGTTCAAAGTGCAGGTGGTACTCGTCGTGCATGGGCAGTTTCGCCAGCTGCAAAATCAAGTAGTCGGCAGGTACACCGGCATCGACGAGCGCCCCCAGGCACATGTCGCCCGAAATACCCGCCGGGCAGTCGAAATAAGCCAGTTTCATCGCCAGAGCTCCAGAGCGTCCTGAAGCCAGTCTAAAGCGCTTGCTGCCGCAGTTTGCGCCCACTAAAATCAAGACGCACGTTCCCGGTCGCAGGCGGCACATCGCCTGTTCGGGAAAGGCCTCACCCCGCCGAGACACTTTTATGGTTGATGTCTAGTTTTTGAGGAGTACTGCCATGACTAACGGCCCGGTCCGGCCCCGCCTCGAATTTCCGACTGCTCTACTCACACTCGCCACACCGATTTTGACTTTCGTACTGTTCTTCGCGCTGTCTTTTTCGGTCGCCAACGATCTGGGCCGGGCGTTTCTGGCGCTCCTGGTCGCGTTCATCATCATTTTGCTGGTGGGCTTTCTGGTGCCGGCCGTCTACCGCCGTATCAACCGCGGCAGCCTGCTGGTCCACACCAGCGCCTCGTTTTTCTTCGGCCTGGTCAGTGCCCTGTTTTTGACCCTGGGCAACTTGATCCCTTGGATTATCTGCTGGATCGTGCTTTGCCTGTTTTGGGCTTATCTGCCCAACCCGAGCTTCCACCGCAGCCTGGAAGAAAATTTTGGCGATCTATTCAACTAAGGCTCACTTGCGGCGCTTGAGCCGTTCGAGTTCCTGCTCCAGTTCCCAATCGCGAAAGCGCGCATCGAGGTCGTCGGCGCCTTCAAAGCCCGTGCTGCGGGCGGCGCGCGCGGCGGTTTCACCCTGCTGGGCAGCCATGTGCGCTTCGAGTTCCTGACGTTTTTGGGCAATGCGGCTCAGCATCGCCGCTGTCTGCTGCTGTTGCTCCTTGAGCACGCTCATCTGGCCCCACAGTTCGTTGCCGCGGCGCAGCAGGGCGTCGGAGCGCTCCTTGGCAGCCTGGGCCAGATCCTCGCGCCCGCCCGCCTTGGCCTGGGCGATGCGGTCCTGCCACTTTTGCACATCGCGGGCTACCGCGACGATCTCATCTTGAATGCGGCCCATGTCGGCCTGGAACTGGGTCAGTTGTTGCTCGGCTTCCGCCTCCTGCTGACGGACATTTTCGAGCAGCACCAGCAGTTTGAGGCGCGGATTTTTTTCGAGAAATTCTTCCAGGCGACCTTCGAGGAACTGGCTGAAATCTTCCCAAACGCCCATAGAAATTCAGTCGCCTCCGATGGTCAAGGTGTGCGTGTGCCCCTTTCGCTTCAGAATAACGCGGTCGGCCTCAATCCGCTCCAATCGCCAGCCTTTGCCGACCTCCCCCCCAGGGACATGTTCGCCGAACCGCTCTCCCAATTGCAGCAGCGCCGCCACCGGCTTATCTGCGGTTGCTATCACTCCCACCAGCCTGGCGGGGGGGTGCAGCGCTTCGGAAGCCGCAGCAACCGCAGGAACCGGCGCGATGAATATCCGTGGCGGCTCGAAAGGGTCTTTGGTGGCCGCAGGAAGTCTGGCCAACCGGTGGGCCAGAGCTTGGGTCTGGGTCAACGGGTCCGGCACCGGCTCGCGCGTTACTGGCATAGGGGCGGGGGTGGCAATCGGGAGGGAAGCGGCTGGTTTGGCGGCGCTCCATAGCGCCGTTCCTAAAGAAGTAGCCACCAAGGCTGCGGCAAAGCCCGCCGTCGTCGCCAGGTCGAATCCAGCACCGGCGACCGCAACCGACGGCAAGGGCGCCGGTTCGCAATCGCTGCTTTGCGCCTCAGCGAGCAACCCCTCTATCCGGTAGAAGAGATCGTCGATCATCGCCTGCGCCTCCGATTCAAGCGCCTCGCGGTGCGGTTGCAGTTGTGTGCCCATGATCCTGCCCTCGATGGATGGATTCGAGGGTAGGATACCCACCTAAATGCGGACCAAATCGGTGTACTGGGTGAGCAGTTCCTCGGCGGTCAGGGTGTCTTCTTCGTCAGAAGGCGACCAGACGATCTCGAGTGCCACCATCTGCTCTCCCGAGAGGCTGCCGACCGTGGCAAGCGCCTGGCGCAACTGGTCGGAACTGCGGACTTCCTCGAGCGTCGGCACGCCCGACTCGCTGGCCACCAGAATCGTGACCACGATGTATTCGGCCGTCTCGTCGGGGTTGTCGTTGGTGAAGGTCTTTTTGACCAGAGCACTCTGCTCGCCGCTGCGGCTGACGGTCTCGTCGGTGTACTTGGTGCGCTCGGCCAAAGCCAGGCGGTTGAACTGCGATTCGGCCGTCAGACGCGGCAGGATCTGCTGGTCGCTCTTGGCATATACCCAGAATTCGGGGTTGCGCAACAGCGCCAGGGAGACCTCCTGGTTGAGGCGGGCCAGTCCCTCCGGGGTACCGGTGTCGGCTTCCTCGGCGATGCGGGTCAAGTCGCGCTGCAGTTGCTTCGCCGAAGCGAGTAGCGCCACCTGCAGCCGAAAAATTTCGACTTTATCCGGGTCAAAGCCGGCGGCGTAGGCACCCTCCTGACCGCCCACCGCCCCGGAAGCTCCCCGGCGGATGACCCGCAGGACGTAGAAACCCGCCCCGACCACCACGACGATCAAAATAATCGAACTGAGGCCGATACCGGGGCCCCCGACGGCGTAACCACCGCCGCCGTAGTAACCGCCGCCGTAGGGCACAGGAACCGGTACCGGCATAACCGGCGGCGGGCTGTAGTAGCCGCCGGGGGCAGGTGAGTAGGTGCGCGGGGAAGGCGCCGGGGTGTAGCTACGGCTTGGGGCGCGGAAGGAGCCGCCGCCGATGCGGCCTCCCGATGAGCGCCTGGCCCAGGCTTCGGCGCCGTCGAAAGCCACAGCGCCCAGGGCGAGGCCCAAAGCCAGACTGCAGGAGGCGGCGCGGCGCAACAGGGTCTTGGCGGGAAGAACCATCTTAAAATCCTCAAAATAAACCGTATTCCCTTGCCTTCAGTATACGGACCGGCCCAGGGCTGCTGTATACCTCATCCGACAGGAACTGACGGCGAAGATGCCGTTCAGCAACGAGGCGCGTTCAGGAAGGATGGAGTAGAGTGGTTTTGATTTGAAGTGGTAGCCGTGATGACAGTCCAGCAAGCTTTTGAACAGCATGTGATGCACACTTATGCGCGCTTCTCTGTGGTCTTCGAGCGCGGCGAAGGGTGCTACCTCGAGAACAGCGATGGCCGGCGCTACCTGGATTTTGTAGCCGGCATCGCCACCTGCGTCCTCGGACACGCCCATCCGGTCCTGAGCGCGGCCATCGCCGAGCAGGCCCGCACGCTCATCCACGTCTCCAACCTGTATTACACGCCCCAGCAGGCCCGTCTGGCCGAATGGCTCACCGCCCATTCGGCAGCCGACCGAGTGTTCTTCTGCAACTCGGGGGCCGAAGCCAACGAAGGTGCCATCAAGCTTGCGCGCAAGTACGGCCGCACGGTGCTGGGCATCGCCGAGCCGCAAATCATCAGCGCCCACCAGAGCTTCCACGGCCGCACGATGGCCACCGTCACCGCCACCGGCCAACCCAAATACCAAAAGCATTTCCATCCGCTGGTGCCGGGTTTCGTGCACGTCCCCTACAACGACTTTGAGGCGCTACGCGCCCAGGTCACCGACGCGACGGCCGCTGTGCTCATCGAACCGATTCAGGGCGAGGGCGGCGTGGTACCGGGGGATGTCGAATGTTTCCAGAAGCTGCGGCGCTTCTGCTCCGAGCGGCGCATTCTGTTGATGCTCGACGAAGTGCAGACCGGCATGGGCCGCACCGGTCGCCTGTTCGGCTACGAGCACCTGGGCATTGAACCCGACGTGTTTACCCTGGCCAAGGCCCTGGGCGGCGGCGTGCCCATCGGTGCGCTGTGCGCCAAAGAAGCCTTTGCGATTTTCGAGCCGGGGGATCACGCGAGCACTTTCGGGGGCAACCCCCTCGCCTGCGCCGCGGCCCTTGCCGTCTGCCAGACTCTTGAAGCGGAGCTTCTGGTGGACAACGCCCGCGAGCGCGGAGCCCAGCTTGCCGCAGGTCTTGGTCGGCTGGTAGAGCGCTTCAAGCCGCTGGTGCGCACGGCGCGCGGCCGTGGCCTGATGCAGGGGCTGGTGCTCTCTGCGCCGCGCGCCGCCGAAATCGTGCGCCAGGCCATGGAGCAAGGGCTGTTAGTGTTCTCCGCCGGGCCTGAGGTGATCCGCTTCGTGCCGCCGCTGATCGTGAGCGCCATCGAAGTAGACGAAGCTCTCGCCATCTTGGAGGGTGTGTTTGCGCAACTGCCGGTGACGGTCACCGCCTAGGTATTCGGCCCCCCGGGTACCGTTTGCGCTGAGGTGCCGTCGTGCCATGTCTGGTGCACTCCCCCCATCCGGCCCTTGCTCGCTATGTGGCGGTGTGAGCTTACGTCGCCTATGGCCGTTCGACCGACTTGAAGCGCCCCTGGGTTACTGCTTCGGCGGCCTCTGCGCTCTCGACGTCGCGCGCAGTGCGACCCCGGATGTCTTGGGAGTCGTAAACCCATGGGCGTCAGTACTTCTATTAGACCTCTTGCATGAACTGGATCACGGAACGAGTTTCCAATGGTTTGAGCTGTTTATCTTGGCATTCGCGCAGAAGTGTTGAACGCTAGGAATTGGGGTTACAAAAAGAAGCCCAAAATCGTGTAGACTTTGGGCTAAGTGAAATAATTATTGTTGAGCTGATGCTACTCGATTTTCCGCAACTTGTCAAAACCTT
>JAESGW010000358.1_pt1 | contig 57569 bp, 49 predicted proteins | sample 9269791 | NCBI WGS metagenome assembly JAESGW01 (sample SAMN16773120, study PRJNA677053) | algae metagenome | isolation source: Aphanocapsa lilacina HA4352-LM1 and co-occurring heterotrophs from near cave... | place: USA: Maniniholo cave, near Haena, Kauai, HI | collected 2009-07-28
TGCAATGTTGTATGTGTCAGGAAGTCAGTTATGTGCATTGGCTGGGAAAATTGCTGGGCAGCTGGAGGCGCAGGGTCTGGCCCCTCGAACTGTGTGCAAGCGTTCACTGATTCAACACTTCTGGCTTAGTGCCGTCTCAATTGATGGAAAATCCTTCGGTTTAATGGGTGTTAATATTGACAGTAATTCCTACACTGAATCATTCAAAGATCAAATAGATGAAATTAACGCAGAAGCTAACAATCGTTCTTGGGAGCGACGCATGAATAATTTAAATACTGATGTTAATAGAATCAGGGACATTGTTCTTTCTTTAGAGAAGAAAGTTAAGACAACTAGTGGTGGTTTTGGTTAAGTAGAACGCTCGATCTGGTGAATTAATAGTTCCTACTCTTACTCAGGACAGAAGACCGCAGATGGATGTAGATGCGAGAGTGTCTCCAACAATCGAGAAGCTTAGAAATGATGATGAGTGGAGATCGCAGGCGGTTTATCCAGCAGTTCGCAGCGGGTGCGGCATTGCTCGCGGCCGGTCAGGCGCTGACGGCACAGAGGGGGCAGGCCCAGGGGACGATCCCTCGCCGTCCGTTCGGTAAGACGGGCGTGCAGGTGTCGATTATTGGAATAGGCGGCTACCACCTGGGCTCGGCTAAAAGCGATGTGGAGGCCGTCCGTATCATCCATGCGGCGATGGATGCGGGAGTGAATTTTCTAGATAACGCCTGGGAGTACCACGACGGGCTGAGCGAGGAGCGCATGGGCAAAGCCCTGCGCGGCGGCAGGCGGCAGCAGGCGTTTTTGATGAGCAAAGTCTGCACCCACGGCCGGGATCGCAAGGTGGCCATGGGCCAGCTCGAAGACTCCCTTAGACGCCTGGGCACCGATTATCTCGATCTCTGGCAGGTCCACGAGGTGATCTACGACAACGACCCGGATCTGCACTTCGCCCCGGGCGGCGTTATCGAAGCGCTGGAGCAGGCCAAAAAACAAGGCAAAGTCCGCTACGTCGGTTTTACCGGTCACAAAGATCCGGCGATTCATTTGAAAATGCTGGAGAAGGGCTATCCTTTCGATGCCTGCCAGTTGCCCCTCAACTGTTTCGATGCGAGTTTTCGCTCTTTTGAACAGCAGGTGTTGCCGCGTCTCAATGCGCTGGGGATCGCTGCAATCGGTATGAAAAGTTTCGGCGGCAGCGGCGAGATGCTCAAAAAAGGTCTGCTCTCCCCGGTGGACGCGTTGCGCTACACGATGAGCTTGCCGGTCGCCACTACTGTAAGCGGAATCGAATCGCCGGTCATCCTGGAGCAAAATCTGCGGGTAGCCCGGGGCTTCGTCCCCTTCGACCAGAAGAAACTGGCGGCGATGCGCTCGAAGTACGCGACCCTTGCCGCCGACGGCCGCTTTGAACTGTACAAGACATCCAAAAAGTACGACGGCCCCCCCGGCCGCGAGCAGCATGGTTTCCCCCCGGACAAAGAACTGGCTTCTTGAGCGAATGGCGCCTCATTCCGCCTGGCCGTTGCCACCCTCGCGGTCGCGGCGCAAAATGTAGTCGTTGATTGCTGCTTGATCGAGGTTCTGAGTGCTCGTCAGCGTGGCGGCCCGCAGCTCGGCTATCAACTCCCCATGCTGATCAAGCCGCCCTTCGGCACGGTCCAGACGCCCTTCCATCGAAAATGCTTCGCCACTTCAAAAATGAAGTGCAACACCTGAAGCCCTTTTGCTGAGGGACTCACGGAGGTAACCTGACGTTTACCACGACGAAAGGTCACCTTCATGAGCTACCAGCAGCTTAGCCTGGCTGAGCGCTAACAGATCTATGTGCTCAGAGATGAAAATTGTTTGGACATCCAAGCCATTGCCCGTTTGCTGCATCGCTCCCCAAGCACGATCAGCCGCGAACTGCTGCGCAACCAGTCCGATGGGCATTACCTTCCTCAGGCAGCCCAAGCTTTGGCACAGGCGCGACGACACAACCGCAAACGGCGTTTCGTGAAAGTGTCTTTGGAACTGGTGCTGCTCATCAAACAACACCTGGCTTCTTTTCACAGCCCCGAACCATTGTGCGGACGGCTGGAATTGGAGGGTGAAGACTTCGTTAGCCACGAGTTGGTCTATCAGATGATCTATGCCAACCACGCAGGGCTGGGAGCTTACCAAAAGTATTTGCGTCAGGGTCGGCCCAAACGCCGGAGGCGGGGCGGGGCGAAAAGCAAGCGGGGCCAGATTCCCAACCGCATGGACATCGAGGAACACCCGGCGATTGCGGGGTTAAAAGTCGAGACAGGCCACTGGAAAGGGGATACCGTTATCGGAGCAAATCACCAGGGTGGGTTGGTAACCTTGGTGGACAAGCACTCAAAATATCTGCTGGTGGGGCTGATGGAAAACCGGAGGGCAACGGTCAGCGAAGGACTGCTGGTTCAGGTAAAAAGCGAGCAGGTCAAGACGTTGACCTTTGACAACGGCAAGGAATTTTCAGAGCACGAAAAGCTCAGTGAATCGACAGGAGCGGCGTGTTACTTTGCCAAACCGTATCACTCGTGGGAGCGCGAATTGAACGAGCATACGAATGGCCTACTGCGTCAATTTTTTCCCAAGTCAACGAACTTTCGCATTGTCAAAGCCGAGCAAGTACAGAAAGCAAGGGAGCTGTTGAACGATCGCGAAAAGTGCTTGGTTATCGGACTCCGCGAGAGGTATTCTTGGGTGAGTCAGGCCCTGTTGCACTTCAAACTTGAAAGGGCGCCCGACAGCGGCGGCGGTCAGGTTGTTTTGTCGCTGCTCGGCTTTTCTACCGCGCCGAGGGCGACGAGCGACGAGCGCTGCGCTTCACTCAATCCGACGGCACCGGCAATGTTCATGTCGGCATGGGGACCGGGAGCGCGCAGCACCCGCAGGCACCTGCCCGCAGCCACCGACCAGAGGCGAATCGAGCCGTCCTCGCAACCGGCAATCAGTAGCTGTCCGTCCCCCTCAAAAGCGAGCGCTCGCACAGCACTCCCGCAGGAGAACGACTGGAGCGCCTCCCCCGTCGGTAAGCTCCATAGCCGCACGCTGCCGTCCATCGCACCGACGGCCAGTTGGCGCTCGTCCGGGCTGAAGGCCACCGTCCAAACCCAACCGCCGTGGCCCTCCAGGTGCTTCAGGCAGCGACCGGTGGCCACCTCCCAAATGCGCGCGCTCCGATCGGCGCTGCCGGTGGCCAGCAAGCGGCCGTCCGCACTGGCGGCAATCGACCAGATCCAGCTGGTGTGGCCGGTGAGCGTTCTCAGGCACCGGCCTGTGGCCGCATCCCACAGCCGCACAGCCTGATCGACGCTGCCCGCCAGAATCTGGCCGTCTGGCATAAAGGCGACGGCCAGCACCCGATGATCGGCTTCTGTAATCGTTCTAAGACATTGGCCGTTTGCTGTGTTCCACAGCCTGACGGTGCGGTCGGCACTGCCGCTGGCCAACCGTCGGCCGTCGGGGCTGAAGGCCACCGACCAGACCCAGCTGGTGTGGCCGCGCAGCGCGCGCAGGCACCGGCCACCCGCCGCCTCCCACAACCGCAGCGTATGATCCGCGCTGGCGCTCGCCACGGTGGCGCCGTCCGGGGCAAAGGCCACCGACCAGATCGGGTGGGTATGCCCGGCCATGACCTGATGACACCGGCCCTCCCCGATGCTCCAGATCCGCACGCGGTGGTCGCCGTCGCCGCTGGCGAATCTGCCGCGGCCGTCCGCTGCAATGGCGCCGATACCGTCGCTGTGGCCCTTGAAGGAATACAGGCACTGGCCGCTTTGCACATTCCACAGCCGGACGGTCCGGTCGATGCTGCCGGAGGCCAGCAGGCCGCCGTCCGGGGCGAAGGCGACCGCCCGGATAATCCCGGTGTGGCCGCGCAGAATCGATTGGCAGCGGCCGTCGGCATGCCACACCCGAACGGTGGTGTCCCAACCGCCGCTGGCCAGGTGCTGCCCATCCGGACTCCACGCGACCTGGCGCACTTTGTCCTGGTGGCCGGTGAGCACCTGCCTGCACGAACCGCTGCGGATGTCCCAGATCCGCAGCGTGCCATCCGAGCTGGCGCTGGCTAAAGCGCGGCTGTCGGGACTGAAGGCTGCCGACCAGACCTCATCGGTGTGGCCGCGCAACGTGCACAGGCACCCGCCACCCGCCGCCTCCCACATTTTGACCGTACCGTCGTTGCTACCGCTGGCCAGGTACCGGCCGTCCGGGCTCCAGACGACCACCGCCACCACGTTGCGGTGGCCGGTCAGGGTATGGCGGCACAGGCCGTCCTGGGCGTCCCACACTTTGAGGGTGCCATCGAGGCTGCCGCTTACGATGCGGTGGCCGTCGGGAGAAAAGGCGACCGAGCGCACCCCCTTGCTGTGGCCGATCAAGGTAGCTTGCAGTTGGCCCGAATCCACCTGCCACAGCCGAACGGTGCCATCCAGACCGGCGCTCGCCAGCGTCCGGGCGTCGGGGCTGAAGTTGAGCCCCTCGACCCAACCGCTGTGCCCAATCAAAACGAAGCGTTGCTCCAGGCTTTGCCCCAGGCACAGGTGCACCTCGCCGCGGGTGTCGGCCATGGCGAGCCAACGGCCGTCCGGGCTGAAGGCGAGGGCCAGCACCCCGCAAAAATGATCCGAAAAGGCACTGTGGACAAAGCGGCTGCCCGAAAAGTCGGTTTCGCGCAGGCAAGCCGCCCGCAGGTCGGCCTGACGGATGGTGAGGCCGGCGAAATTCCAACCGCGCAAATCGGTCTCCAGGTGCACCAGCAAATTGAGCAAGTTGCCTGCGGCGTAGCCCGCCCTACCGTCTTGCAGACGGCACAGCACCTTTCCCAGGCAGGCTTCAAGAGCGCTTCTCCCACCGCATAGCGACTGCAGACGCTGGACGGTCGGTTCGACAATCAACCGCAGCTGCGCCTCGCGCAGGTAATCTCTGCCCCGGGCATGCAGCAGGGCGTGGCTTTCGAGCAGCCCGACTTCACCTGCGAGGATGTCGTGGCAGACCCGATCGATGAGTTGACGGGTCACGAACTCCATGACCACCGGCTGCAGCGTGAAGCCTTCTCCGGTTTTTTCGACGAGCGAGCGGCGGCTGAGGGAGCGGACCACCTCGACGAGTTGCGGCTGAGCGGCAGGTGAGACGAAGCGTTCGCGCAGGCGGGCGAAGGTGACCGGTGTACGCTCCACCGCCAGCCAGAAGGCTGCAGCCTGCTCAAGGTCCGAGAGGCGGTGGAACTGTTTTTGCAGCAACTCCTCAATATCGCCGAAGACGGCCATCCCGCCCCGAATCAAGTCGACAAGTTCGCCTATCTGCCCTTCGAACAGCTCCTGCACCGTCGGTGCGACCATCTTCAAAGCCAGAGGATTGCCGGCATAATGCTCAATCAGCGTGCGCCACTCCGCCTCGGAACCAAAAAAAGCGCCCCGAGCCTGAAACACCTGGCGGCCCTCGGCCTCGCCCAAACCAGCAAGCACCAGCGAGCGCACCGGCAGGGCGTGGCCCTCCAGGGCGCTCAACTCGTGGGGCTGTTCCCGGCCGGTCACCAGCAGACAGCTTTGGTGCGCAATTTCGCCCGCGCTGCGCAACAGCTCGCCGTACCCTTCGTAGCCTTCACGGTAGTGCCCAGCCCAGCCGCCCTCCCGCAGCACCGTCTCGATATTGTCGAGCACCAGCAAGCAGCGCTGCTTTTGCATCAGCTGCAGCACCCGGTGCAATTTGCCGTCCAGGTGAGGCGGCGCCTCGGCCGCCGGCCCCACATCGAGAAAACGAAGCACATCCGAGAGGATCTGCTCGATAGGCGGTGCGTTGCGCAGCGATCGCCAGATGACGCACTCGAAAGTCGGGCGCTGCCGCTCGATGAATCGGGCCGCCAGGGCGGTCTTGCCGATGCCGCCCATTCCCAACAGGCTGACCACGCGGCAACGCTCCTCGACAATCCACCGGTGCAACAGAGCCAACTCCTCGGCGCGCCCGTAAAAGTGGGTCACATCGATCGCTTCGCTACAGTCGATACGCGCCATGCGGAGGCTAGCTTCCGGCAGGCGCGCGTAAACACAATCGCCTGCTTCGAGGGCCAGGTCGAAAACCTGGAACAACAGACCGATCGAACTGAAATCCACGCCGTCTTTGCGATCTAGGATGCGCTTGACTGTGTTGTGGTGCATTCCCGGCAAACCGGCCAACTGCGCCTGCATCGAGAGTTTGCGGGCGGTGCAACGCACCCCGCTCTTGAACTCCCAATCGTGTATTTTGGCCTGCAGCTTGCCCCAGCCGCTCTCCGTCAAAACGAATCCTCGCTGGCGGCCGACTTTAAAGGTCTGCATCGGACTCTCCGCAAAAATAACTACCCCGAATGGAGCGCAGTATTGCCCACGAATACGCAGGCGATCGGTCCTGGCTCGGCCTTGGAGCAGGCAACCGGGCTCGCTGTCTTTACTCGATCGATCTACGGTTGTGGTCGCGGCCTGAAGCGTCCTCCAGCGATTGGGGCGGTGGGTATATTACAATATATATCAGTTGGTAAATTAAAAATCAACAATTAATGGACCGAAAACAAACACTCTATCAAAGTCAAGCATTTCCTGCGCCGGATCATATTTTTTCCTGTCGCTAACAACAAAAATGGTGCCTCATCATTGATGAAAATCCAATGTTATTCGAATTTAAATCCATCATTAAGACTATGCTCTACACAACAGAATTGCCGAAGGATTTAATGCATTTTAATGCATTTCACACTCAGTTTATTTGTTTAGTTTGCAGTGTTTTATTGCGTCCCATACTATCAATCTCAACGGCTTTATCGAATGGGTTTGCCGTTGACATCAAACCCATTCGATCAATCTATACTTTAAAGATTTTTGTAGATTACTATTTTTTTAGGCTTGCACAGCTACCAGCCTTTAAATCCCATGCCCGCTCCCCAGGGTTGCGCCGTAGTGCGCCTGCTGCCTACAAGACCCAAGGCAATGCCCAAAAGAATGATGCTGCCCCCCGCGTACTGGGCTGAAGTGGGCGCTTCGCCCAAAAGCCAGTAGGCGGCCAAGATCGCCCCGAGCGGATGAAAAGCTTCGATGACGGCGGCTTGAGCGGCGCTTGTGCGCTTGAGTCCTAGAAGCCAGAGCGATTGACCGACCACGACAATCAGCGTGCCGTACAGCAGCATCCACTGCCAAAGCAATGGCGAAAAGGCATCGACGAAATGGTGGCTGCCAAACAGGTACAGGGCGATGACAAAAAATACGACCGTTCCGATGGCCGTGCGCACGACGGCAAACGTTCCGACCGGGATGCGGCTGAGGCGCGCGCGGCTGATGATGTTCGCAAGTGCGAGGGCCACCGCCCCGAATGCAGTCAGCCATTCCCCCTGGCCCGTGGTGCTCAGGTGCAGCGCGGCCATGCCGCCCATCGAAACGCCCTGCAAAGTGACTGTCACTATGACCCCCAGAAAACCCACGGCGGCACCGGCGGTCTGCCAGGGGGTAGGGCGTTCGCGCAGCCACCAGAAGGAAAGGGCAAGCGTCAACAGCGGTTCAAGACGGCCCACCAGGGTGACGTTGTTGACCATGGTCTGGGAAAGGGCCATCAAGATGAGCGCCGGGGCCAGTGCTCCTGCGAGCAAAGCCACCCCAACCATCCCCAACCAGTCGGCGGGGGAAAACTGCCGCAAAATCGCCGGTTTCAGCTGGTTGCGGTAAAGCGGAATCAGGACCAGCAGGGCGCAGAGGTTGCCCACAAACAACAGATTGCAAAATGATATCGGGTTTCTGCCGTCGATGGTCGGGTGCTGGGCGCCCAGTTCGTTCAACTGGCGCGTCACAGCGCCGGAGGCGGCGAAGATCGCGACTGCGACCCACAGATAGAGCTGTCCGGGTATTTTCGCAATCAGCGCGCTCACGGGGCGATCCTGGTGATGGGCCGAAGGACGGACGGTACGGCGGTGTTCTGGCAACCGCAATCAACCCGATTGGCGATTCAGCCGTACTGATGTTAGTGGCGCGATGGATCCGCTTGCCCGGGCGGATTGGCGGCCGCTGCCCGCCGGCCGGAGGCCAAAGGCGTCCCTGCAGCTTTTGCTTTGACTTCCTCCCAGACCATGCAAATCCAGACATTGATCATGATGAAGACGTTTTTGTCCCAGGTCGATTCGTTACTGGGAAACAGGCCCGCCGCCGGAAACAAACCAAAGGCCAGGATAAAGCTCGACAGCATCAGCAGCATCAGCGCCCCGGCAAATTTCGTCCAGCGCCCCAGGGCGAACAGCGTACCTGCAGCAATTTCCACCGCCGGCAGCAAATAGGCATACGGCAGCGCCATCCAGGCGGGTAGCGGGCCGATGCCTTCGAAGCCCAGCCCCCACAGCCGCAACTTGGCCGTACTGAGCGTTTCGAGCAGACCGCCGCTGTCGTAAAAGTGCAAGGAATTGGCGATGCCCGAGAGGACGAAAAACACTCCCAGCACGATGCGCGTGGCGGTCAAGGTGGTTTGGAGGGTTGTGGCGTTCATCCGAGGGTCTCCACGGCTGCGGGTGCACCAGGCCTCACCACTGTTGTCCATCCGGCCTGCCGCCGGGAAGGAGATAGCTCACTTAGCGGCGAACTTTAGAGCGCAATGGAGTCCCCAGGGCTCCGCTCGGTCGTTTCATCGGCAGCGGCAGGGACCGCACGAGCGCCGCAGGCTCGATGGCTTAACTTGTGGGCTAACCAGGACAACTTCGCCTTTCGCCCCGATTTTGCTGCCCATAATGGGCGCAGGCTGTTTGGAAACCCCCAGTCCGCGCCCACAGCCTCGGGCGACAGGCCTGAGCGGTTTCGCCTGCATCTGCAGACCACCTTCAGAAATTGAGGATACTACCGATGTCCAAAACTGTTGTTGCCCTCGCCTTTGTTGTGGGCGCCGTTCTGTCGATCGCTCCGGCGGCCCGCTCCGGCTCCTTCGGGCTTTTGGCCCAATCCGCCATGAGCGACTCCAGTCCCGGCGCTGCGGCGGGTTCGGTTGAAACCGCCCCTTTAAGCCTGGTCAGCGTCGATGCCAAAACTACCGGCACCGGACGCATCGTCCTCGAGGGCGGTAAGTCCTATGTTCAGCTGAGCGAAGACTTCACCATCGGCGAAGCGCCCGCCATCCGGATGACGCTCTACAAAGACGCCGCTCCGCCCAAAAAGACCTACGACCCGAAAAAGTACGTCGATTTGGGAGCCCTGGTCAGCCGCAAGGGTGAGCAGCGCTACGCCATCCCGGCCAATCTCAACATCAAAGACTACGGCTCGATCGCCATCTGGTGCAAAAAGTTCGACGTCACCCTGGCCTACGCCAAGATCGAGCGCTAATGGGGAAAAAGCTGCGGGCGAAGGCGTATCGACAGGTTCAGCATACGCTTTCGCCCCTCCCTGCAGTGCACCTTCGGCGACCGGCGGGGAACGGTCAAGATTTAGCCATCCAGCGCAGTGTATTCGACAATGGGATCTGCCGATGCCAACCATGATGCCCAGTGAGCGCACCGTGATTTTGGGCGGGGGGTTCACTGGCCTGTTTACCGCCCTGCGCCTCAACCGTCGGCGCTACCCCCACCCGGTCGTGCTCGTCGACCGCTCGGAGCGCTTTTCTTTTAAGCCTTTGCTGTACGAGTTGTTGAGCGGCGAGATGGATGCCTACCAAGTTTGGCCGCGCTTTGAGGAGTTGCTGCGCGGCAGTCGCATTACCTTTATTCAGGATTCCGTCCGGACTGTCGACCTGGAGGGGCGCTGGGTCGAACTGGAATCGGGGCTTTCTTACGCTTACAAAAATCTGGTGATAGCCCTGGGCGGTGCACTCGGCGGTGCCGGACCCGACAATCGGGATGCTTTTTTTCTGCGCACGGGCGAGGAGACGCTCAAATTGCGGCAGCACCTGCGCAACTGCCTGCAGCAGGCCACCCAGCTTGGCGAGCCGGAGGAGCGCAAACGGCTGCTGACTGTTGCGGTGGTGGGCGGCGGACCGGCGGGTATCGAACTGGCGGCGACGCTCGCCGACTGGCTGCCCGCGAGCTTCACCCGCTTAGGGGGCGACGGCCGGGAGGTGCGCGTAGCACTGTTGCAAAGGGGGATGCAGTTGTTGCCCCAGGATATGAGCCTTCACCTGCGCAAAACCGCCGTGGACGCGCTCGCCCGGCGCACTGTGCCGGTGGAGGTGATTCTAGGAGCGTCGGTCAAAAAAGTCGAGCCGGATGGGGTGCACTACGAGCGCGATAGCAGCGCCCAGTTAATCCCGGCGGCCGCCGTCGTCTGGACGGGTGGGGGTGGCGGCGGTGGGATGGCGATGCCGTTCAAGCTGCAGGGTTTGCCCCCGCAGGGGTACAACAAACACGGACGCCTGCTGGTCACCCCGACTTGGCAGTTGCCGAATTTTCCGGAAGTGTTTGCCGGGGGCGATCTGGCCCTCGATCCGGACCATCCGCAGCCGACCACAGCCCAGGCCGCCTACCAGGAGGGCGAGGGGATCGCCTACAACCTCGAAGCTCTAGCCTTCGGGCGACAGACCTCGGTAGCCCCCGTCCGTTCGTTGGGAACGATGATGAAACTTGGCCTGGGCGAAGGGGCAGTGGAAATTTTTGACCGCTACGAGGTGGCGGGCCGCCTGGGGCTGCTCATCCGCCAGTTGCGCTATTTGGGGCTGTTGCCCACGCCGATTTATAGCTTCAAGGCTACCGCCTACTGGTTGACCGATTTATTATGGCCGCGCTCGGGCATGGCCGCCTAAGGCGCGCAAGCCCAAGCGCGACTCCATGAAGGAGAACATCCGATGCAACTTGGCATGATTGGACTCGGGCGCATGGGCGCCAACATCGTTCGGCGCCTGCTGCGCCACGGTCACGAGTGTGTAGTCTACAACCGCAGCGCCGAGAAAGTCCGGCAACTGGAGAGCGAAGGGGCCACCGGTGCTGCGACCCTCGACGCGTTGGTGGATAAACTCTCTACCCCCCGCGCCGTCTGGGTGATGCTTCCTGCGGGCGATCCTACCGAGCAGACGATCGGCGCTCTGGCCGAACGCCTGCAGCCGGGGGACATCGTCATCGACGGCGGCAATTCTTACTACAAAGACGACGTGCGCCGCGCCCGTCTGCTTGCCGAGCGGAGCATCGGTTTTGTCGATGTCGGCACCTCGGGCGGTGTGTGGGGGCTGGAGCGGGGCTACTGCCTGATGATTGGCGGTGAGGAGCAAAACGTTCGTCATCTAGACCCGCTGCTTGTAGCCCTCGCCCCCGGACGCGGGGAGATCCCGCCCACCCCGGGGCGCACGGGACTCGACGCGCGGGCCGAGATGGGCTATCTGCACTGTGGTCCGGTGGGCGGGGGGCACTTCGTCAAAATGGTCCACAACGGCATCGAGTACGGTCTGATGCAGGCCTACGCCGAGGGCTTCGACATCCTGCGCGGAGCAAGTGCGCAGCAGTTGCCCGAGGGATATCGCTATCAATTCAACCTGGCGGACATCGCCGAAGTGTGGCGCCGGGGCAGCGTCGTCTCCTCGTGGCTGCTGGATCTAAGCGCCATCGCCATGGCCGGGGACCCGGAACTTGCGGGGTATTCCGGTGTCGTGCAGGACTCGGGAGAAGGGCGCTGGACGGTGAGCGCCGCTCTTGAGGAGGCAGTGCCGGCGGAGGTGCTCTCGGCGGCTTTGTACACCCGGTTTCGCTCCCGGCAGGAGCACACGTTCGCCGAAAAGGTGCTCTCGGCGATGCGCTTTCAGTTCGGCGGGCACACCGAGCACACCGGCAAGTGAGGATAAAAACGATGGCGACCGATTTGACGCCCTCCCCAAACGCCCCGCCGGCAGAACCCTGTGCGATGGTCGTCTTTGGGGCGGCCGGGGATCTTACCGGTCGACTACTGGTGCCCGCACTCTACAACCTGGCTGCAGCGGGACTGTTGGCCGAAAAGTTCGCCTTGATCGGGCTGGCCCGCGCCCCGCTCACCGACGCGGACTTTCGGGCGCAACTGGGCGAAGCTTTGCACCGCTACGCCACCGGCGCGGTCGACCCGGCCGTCTGGAACGCGCTGGCGCAGCGGTTTTTTTATCTGGAAGCCAACTTCGAAGCCCCCGACACCTACACCGGGCTGCGGCGGCGGCTGGCTGAGGTGGAAGGGGAATTCAACACCGGCGGCAATGTCCTGTTTTACCTGGCGACCGCCCCCGAATACTTCGGCAGCATCGTCGATCAGTTGAGCTGGGCCGGTCTGACCCGCGAGCAGACCCATGACTGGCGGCGCGTCATCCTCGAAAAACCCTTCGGCCACGATCTCGCCTCCGCCCAAGCCCTCAACGCCCGCCTGCGGCGCGACCTCACAGAAGAACAGGTCTATCGCATCGACCACTACCTGGGCAAAGAAACCGTCCAAAATATTCTGGTTCTGCGCTTTGCCAACGGTCTGTTTGAGCCGCTCTGGAACCGCAACCACATCGATCATGTGCAGATCACCGTGGCTGAGAGCGTCGGGGTCGAGAAGCGGGGCGGCTATTACGACCGGGCCGGGGCGCTCCGGGACATGGTGCCCAATCATCTATTCCAGTTGCTCGCCCTCACCGCGATGGAGCCGCCCACCTGCTTCGGAGCCGACGCCGTGCGCACCGAGAAGACCAAGCTCCTGGAGGCCGTCCAGGTCCTCAAACCCGCCCAGGTAGCAGCCCACGTCGTGCGCGCCCAATACGGCGCGGGCACCGTCGGGGGGCACACACTCCCGGACTACCGCGCCGAGCCACGGGTGGCGCCGGATTCGACCACCGAGACGTTCGTCGCCCTCAAACTTACCATCGACAACTGGCGGTGGGCGGGGGTGCCCTTTTATCTGCGCACCGGCAAGGCCCTCGCCCGGCGCAGCACCGAGATTGCCATCCGCTTCAAGCAGGCGCCCTACGCGATGTTTCGAGCCACGCCCGTGGAGCGCCTCGCACCCAACTATCTGGTGCTCCATATCCAGCCGGAGGAGCGCATCAGCCTCGAATTCAGCGCCAAAGTGCCGGGACCGGCGGTGCATATGGCCGGGGTCGGCATGGACTTTTGTTACAATCGCCACTTCGGCGGCGGGCGGGCGATCGGCTACGAGACGTTGATTTACGATTGCATGATGGGCGATGCCACCTTGTTTCAGCGCTCGGACACGGTGGAGGCGGCCTGGAGGGCTGTGGAGCCGATCTTCGAAGCCTGGAGCGATTCGACAGCCGATCTAGTCGCCTACCCGGCCGGCAGTTGGGGACCGCAACAGGCGCAGGAGCTGCTCGGGCGCGACGGTCGGCAGTGGCGGGGAGCGGACCATGATTCTTGCGGGTGATGTGGGCGGTACGAACACGCGCCTGGCGGGCTTCGAGCCGGTCGCGGGCAATTTGATGCCGATTGTGGCTGAGACTTTTGCCAGCCGCGAGCACGCCAGCCTGGATGAAATCATCGATATTTTTATTTCGACGCACCGGCTGCGCTTCGCCGCCGCCTGCTTCGGGGTGGCGGGGCCGGTGCGGCGGGGCCGAGCCGAGCCGACCAACCTGCCCTGGTCAATTGACACCTACACCCTGGCGACCGCGCTCAAGCTGCCGACTGTGGCACTCATCAACGATCTGGAGGCGAACGCCCACGGTATTGCGCTGCTGGGACCGGCAGATTTTGCCGTGCTCAACCCGGGGGCGGCAGGGGCGCTCGGTAATCAGGCGGTCATCGCGGCCGGCACAGGGCTGGGGGAGGCGGGACTGTTTTGGGACGGACGTCGGCATCGGCCCTTCGCGACCGAGGGCGGCCACACCGATTTTGCGCCCGGCGACGCGCTGCAAATCGAGTTGCTGTGCCATCTGCGGGTGCGCTTTGCGCATGTGAGCTGGGAGCGGGTGCTCTCCGGTCCGGGATTGGTCAATCTCTATCAATTTCTGCGCGACACCCGGCGCGGCGAGGAACCCGACTGGCTCACCGAGGAGTTGCACAACCATCCCAACCCGGCGGCGGTCATTTCGCAGGCGGCCCTCGCGGGCAAGTCCTGGCTGTGCGAGCAGGCCCTCGATCTGCTGATTGTGCTGTACGGTGCGGAGGCGGGCAATCTGGCCTTGAAGGTCACCGCCCTTGGGGGAGTGTTTTTGGGGGGCGGCATCGCCCCGAGGCTGGTGGAGCGGCTCAAAGGACCGGCATTTTTGGAGGCGTTTTTTGGCAAAGGCCGCCTGCGCCCGCTGTTGGAGACGATGCCGGTGCGCGTCATCCTCAACGACCGGGCCGCCCTGCTTGGAGCGGCGCACTGGGCGATGCAAACTTTGATCTAGCCCGATAGTGCGTCCTCTAGCCACTGTCGCCTCAGTATGCTCAGCGCGATGCCAAACGCGGGGGGTCTCAGCGCCGCTCATTCGACCTGCAGGAGAAACACTCAGTGACACGTGAAGAAGAGCGATTGCTCGAAGCCCGCTCCCGCCTGGTCCACTGGCGGCGGTGGGGGCCGTACCTGAGCGAGCGGCAGTGGGGCACGGTGCGCGAAGACTACAGCGATCGCGGCACAGCCTGGGACTACTTTCCCCACGACCACGCCCGCAGCCGCGCCTACCGCTGGGGCGAAGACGGCATCGCCGGGATCAGCGACAACCACCAGTATCTGTGCTTCGCCCTCGCCCTCTGGAACGGCAGGGACCCGATCCTCAAAGAACGGCTCTTTGGTCTTTCAGGCAGCGAGGGCAACCATGGCGAGGATGTCAAAGAGTATTACTTTTACCTCGACAATACGCCCACCCACTCGTACATGAAATATTTGTACAAGTATCCGCAGGCGGCCTTCCCCTACGCCGAACTGGTGGCGGAGAACCGGCGGCGGGGCCGGGGGCAGCCCGAGTTCGAACTGGCGGATACGGGGGTGTTCCGGGAGGAGCGCTACTTCGACCTTACCGTCGAATACGCCAAAGTCTCGCAGGACGACATCTTGATTCAGATCAGCGCCGCCAACCGCGGGCCGGAGGAGCAGCCGCTGCACCTGCTGCCGACGCTCTGGTTTCGCAACACCTGGTCGTGGAACGCGCAGGTGAAGCCCAGCTTGAGGGCGACAGGCTCCAGTTCGGCTATCGCGCTGATCGAGGCCGACCATCCCACCCTCGGCCGGCGGTGGCTCTACTGCGAAGGGCCGGAGGAACTGCTCTTCACCGAGAACGAGACGAACTACGCCCGCCTGTTTGGCGTACCCAACGCCTCGCCCTACGTCAAAGACGCCTTCCACGCCCGCGTTGTCGGCGCCGAAGCGGCGGCGGTCAACCCCGATCGCCGCGGCACCAAAGCCGCGGCCTACTACACCCGCTCGATCCGCCCCGGCCAGAGGGCGCTGATCCGCCTGCGGCTGAGCGACCGGCCCGATCTGGCCCAGCCTTTCGGCGGCGAATTCGAAACGGTCCTCCAGGCCAGGATGCACGAGGCGGATGCATTCTACGCGCGGGTGTGCCCCGACGGCTCGCCTGAGGATCGCAACATCCAGCGCCAGGCCTTCGCCGGGATGCTCTGGAACAAGCAGTTCTACCACTTCGTAGTCGAACGGTGGCTCAAGGGAGACCCCGCCGCGCCGGCGCCGCCCGCGAGCCGTCGGAGCGGGCGCAACCACGAATGGCCCCATCTGTACAGCGACGACATCCTCTCGATGCCCGACAAGTGGGAGTACCCCTGGTTCGCCGCCTGGGACTCGGCCTTCCACGCCATTCCCCTCGCGATGGTCGATCCGGACTTCGCCAAGGGCCAGCTCGAACTACTCACCCGCGAGTGGTACATGCACCCGAACGGCCAGCTGCCCGCCTACGAGTGGCAGTTTTCCGACGTCAACCCCCCGGTGCACGCCTGGGCTGCCCTGCAGGTCTACGAGCTGGAGCAGGAAATTTACGGCCGCGCCGACCGCAGCTTTCTGGAGCGCGTCTTCCAGAAGCTGCTGTTGAATTTCACCTGGTGGGTCAACCGCAAGGACGCCGAGGGCAAGAATGTCTTTCAAGGTGGCTTTCTGGGCCTTGACAATATCGGCGTGTTCGACAGAAGTACAACGCTTCCGACCGGCGGCCACCTCGATCAATCCGACGGCACCAGCTGGATGGGTATGTATTGCCTGAACATGCTCGCCATCGCCCTCGAACTGAGCAAAGAAAACATGGCCTACGAAGACATCGCCTCGAAATTCTTCGAGCACTTTTTGTATATCGCCGATGCGATGAACCACATCGGCGGCGATGGTACCGAGCTGTGGGACGAGGAGGACGGGTTTTTCTACGATGTGTTGCACCTCGACAACCGGCATCTCTACTTGAAAGTGCGCTCGATGGTCGGGCTCATCCCGCTCTACGCCATCGAGACCCTGGGACCGCAAACCCTGGAGCGGTTGCCCAACTTCAAACGCCGCCTGGAGTGGTTCATCCGCAACCGCCCCGACCTCAGGCGCAACGTCGCCTGCATGGAGAGCGCCGGGATGGGCGCGCACCGGCTGCTGGCGATTGTGAGCGGCGACAAACTCAAACGGGTGCTGCGCCGCCTACTGGACGAGGAGGAATTTTTAAGCCCCCACGGGATCCGGGCTGTCTCCCGCCACCACAAAGACCACCCCTACACGATTTTGAACGACGGCACGGAGCACCGGGTGGATTACGAACCGGCCGAGTCCATGAGCGGCCTGTTCGGCGGCAACTCCAACTGGCGGGGGCCGGTATGGTTCCCGGTCAACTATCTGATCATCGAGGCCCTTGGGCGCTTTCACCGCTATTTGGGAGACGGCTTCACAGTCGAATGTCCGACCGGCTCGGGCTGCTACTTGAATCTGGCGGAGGTCGCGGCGGAACTGTCCCGCCGACTCGTCTCGCTCTTTAAGCCTGACGGACGCGGCCGACGGCCCGTCTTCGGCAGCGCCTACCTGCCTTTTGAGGACGACCTGCTGCTCTTTTACGAATACTTCCACGGCGACAACGGCGCGGGGATCGGCGCAAGCCACCAGACCGGCTGGACCGGCCTGGTCGCCGCCCTCATCCAGCGGGCCGCCCAGCGACCCCCAAGCGCGGGCGAAGCGCCCCGCGATCCGCAGGCGGAGAGCGGTGTTTGGGCGTCTCCGCCTGCTGACTGGTCTTGACCCGGAAAACTGGACCACGGGAAACTGGAGAACCCGGCGCAGAGTACTTTTCTACTCTTGGAGAAATCTGATGCGCAAGTCCAATTTTACCGAGCAGCAAATTGCCTTTGCTTTACAGCAAGCGGCCAATGGCACTGATGTGGCAGAGATCTGCCGCAAAATGGGTATTTCTCAGCAGACTTTCTACCGCTGGCGCAGCGCCGATTCAAAAATGAAGTGCAACGGCTGAGAGCCTTCCCCTGAGGGGGCTCACGGAGGTAGCCTGGCGTTTACTACGACGAAAGGCCACCCCCATGAGCTACACCCAGCTGAGCGCCCAGGAACGCCAGCAGATCTATGCGTGCCGATCCCAGCAAGGCTTGAGCCTCCAAGCGATTGCCGGCTTACCGGGCCGCAACGCCGGCACTATCAGTCGGGAACTGAAGCGCAACCGCTCGCAAGGGCTGGTAAGGAATTTAGCGAGCACGAGAAGCTGAGCGAAGCAGTTGGAGCAGCGTGCTACTTTGCGAAGCCATATCCCTGTTGGGAGCGGGGATTGAACGAGCATACGAACGGTATGCTGCGTCAATGTAGCCCTCCAGCTTTTTTTTAGCCTCTCCTTTGTCAACTCCGAAATTTCGAGCCGTCGCAAAATCGTCTCTATGCTCTGGGAGTCTATGGCAGCATAGCGGTAGGCTACGTCCCTCAACGCACTATACATTGACCGGAGTGCTTGGACGCACCAAAGAAGAAAACGCCTTGACGGCCGGCGATGGAACCTGGCTGTTTCGAGTGATCAAATAAAAACTGCGTTCCATCACCGGCTTCAAAACTGTATTTAGGCTACGAAGTGCACCTAATTTGATCTCTTTTTCAACCAGGGGCAACGACAGGAGAGCTACTCCAGCTCCAATTTCTGCGGCTCTTTTTGTCATCATGCAATTGGGCAATTCGAGAGTGATATCGAGTTTTCCAGTGTCAATATTATGAGTAAAGCATAGGTATTCGAAGAATTTTCGGACGTCCGAGCCAGCCTCTCGCAATACCCATCGTGTGCTTTTCAGTTCGTCCAATCCGACATTTGTACGTTCCCATAAAGGATGCTGTTTGCCGACAACAAATGTCACTTTATCACCTCCAATCGCATTGAAGGTCAATGACTTGTTTCGGACCTCCCGCTCGACTAAGCCGATATCAACCTGGCCCGCTGAAACCCACTCTCCAATTTCTTCGGTGTTTCCAGAAAGCACTTTGAGCTGCACTTTCGGATATTGCTGTCGAAACCTTTGCAGTTGCGGCGGCAGCCACCAGCTTGCTACCGTCTGGCTACTGCCAATGTACAGTTCTCCCCTTTGCAAGCTTTTGGTTTCCCGGAGCTTGCTTTCGATCGTTGTGATTTCTTGAATTACCTTGTGGGCCTCGCTCAACAAAAGTTGCCCCGAGTTGGTAAGCTCGATCCGCCTACCCATCCGATTAAAAAGGGGAACTTTGTAATATGTTTCGAGGGCGGCCACCGCCGAACTGACTGCCGGCTGCGAGAGGGAAAGCTTCTCCGCAGCGCGGGTAAAATTCAAGTGCTCGGCGACAGCTACAAACACCCTGAGCTGTTCGAAATTCATCGTTTATTCCTGAATTCGTTCAAAGAACAGCAAGTTGGATTGAAAAGGAGAAAAACCCAGGCAAAAGAAAACATGGTTTTCGCCTTTTACCGATTTAATATAATTGTATTTGCTCGATATAGTTTTGACCAGAAAAGATTAGAAATTTAAAAACTTAAGGAAAAAGTAGTACTCCTGATAGAGGGCTATCTTCCATCTAGCACAGCACAATTCACCACAAATATCCCCGCCGGGCTCAAGGCAGACGGAGAGAACAGATGACCAGGAGTGCGGTGCCCAGCTCTGAAAAATCCAGTGGACACCGCGTGTTGGAAGCTTTGCAAAAGTTCGCCAGGCCGGTTCAGTGAATGCGCTCGAAAAAACGAATCTCGAGTGGTTCGGCAAGCCAGGCCGGGCTCTCGGCGAGCATCGCTTTGAGATACGGCATGGCCAGGTGGGCGTCGAAATCGGCCTGCGACCGCCAGTTCTCATAGAGCTGGTACACACAGGGATCCTCTGTCGAGCGGTGCAGGACATATTCGATGCATCCGGGTTCTTCGCGGGTCGGGGCGACCAGCGCTTCGAGCGATGCGCTCAACTGCCGCTCCAGACCGGGCCGGGCCCGGAATCGGGCGAAGAGGGTCAGCGGTTGTGTCATTTTGGATATTCCTGAGAATTTGCGTTCCAGGCAGGTTTCAAGCGATGGAGTACCCGCCGTCGGCGAGCAGGCCGTGGCCGGAGACAAACGAAGCGTCCTCTGAAACCAGGAAAGCGACCACTTTGGCCATTTCTTCGGCCGTGCCGGCCCGGCCAGCGACCGTCGCGTTGGCGAAACTGTTTTTGGCTTCGGTGCTCGGCCAGATGCGGTCCTGGAAGGGCGTATCGATGATGCCTGGGCAGATGGCGTTGACGCGCACGCCCCGGCGGTACCACTCAAGGGCGGCACTCTTGGTCATGCCCAGCACCGCGTGCTTGGTGGCGATGTACAGTGCGGCATTCTCAAAGCCGATGACACCACCCATCGAGGCGTTATTGACGATGACCCCTCCTCCCGCGCAGAGCATCGCCTGCGCCTGGTGCTTCATCGAATAGAACACGCTGCGCACATTGGCGTCGAAGACAAGGTCGTAAGTCTCTTTGGTCTGCTCGAGCAAGGGGGCGAAGACCCCCTCGGTGCCGGCGTTGTTGAAGGCGATATCCAGCTTGCCGTAGGTCGCTATTGCCTCGGCCACGAGGCGCTCGACGTAGGCTTCGTCGGTGACGTCCGCCTGTACGAAGGTCGCCTCGTGGCCTTCGGCGCGGATGGCTTCCACCAGTTCGAGCGTCGGGCCAACGCGCCGGGCACTGGCGACCACTTTGGCGCCCCGGCGCGCCAGTTCGAGGGCGGTGGCCCGCCCAATGCCGGAACTGGCGCCGGTGACGATCGCCACTTTGTCCTCAAGGGGGCGGGCGAAGACAGGCGGTGCAATTTGAAGCTGGGCGGTGCTCGCAATGCGGTTCATAGGTCACTCCGTGGGTTCACCCACCGCTGATGGCGGTGGTCTGTGCACAGCGTAGGAGGAAGCGCCGGGCGCCATCATCCGGTTTGAGAGAATGGCTTTGGTGATAAGAATTCACCAAACACCCCGCCCCCGCGCCCCCAACTGCCGCCGAACCAGAGTCACAGCCGATGCCCGCAGGCTGGGGCGCTCATCTTGAGGCCACTCGATTGATGAATCCAACGCATTTCTGTCTTTCCGGTACCCCGGATGACTGGGCGGGGAATCGCAGGTAGTTCTAGAGGAAGGCCCTGGACGGCCTGTTGCTGGAATCCGGCGGGGAGGGGACATGCGCGTCGTTCAGTTTCGCGCTTTCGGTGAATCTGAGGTGCTCGAAGTTGCCGATGTGGCGCTCCCGAAGCCCCGCCGCGGCGAAATCGCCGTGGACGTCCGCTACGCGGGGGTCAATTTCGCCGATATCATGTTGCGGCGGGGTGCCCTGGCGGGCACGCCGTTGCCCACGGTGCCAGGGCTCGAAGTCGCCGGCACCGTCGCTGAGATTGGGCCCGGGGTGAGCGGATTTGCCTACGGCGAGCCGGTGGCAGCCTTTTCATGGACACCCGGCAAAGCGATGGGCGGCTATGCGGAGCGGGTTGTGCTCGACTCCCACCTCGCCGTGCCGCTGCGCAGGGCCGAGCGGGAACTCGGATACGAAGAAGGGGCCGGCTTTGCCTGCGCCGCCGTTACCGCTTACCAGTTGCTGGCCGATGTCGCCCGGCTCCGACCGGGCGAAACCGTGCTCGTCCAATCCGCCGCCGGCGGGGTGGGATCGCTGGCGGTCCAGTTCGCCCGCGCCCTCGGCGCTTCGCGTATTTTCGGTGTGGTCGGCTCTGCGTCCAAGGTGGAGGTCGCTCTGGCCGCCGGTTGCGACCAGGTCGTCCTGCGCGAAGGCTCGATAGAGGCGGTGCGCTCGTTCACCGGCGGCCGCGGTGTCGACATCGCGCTTGAGAGCGTCGGGGGCGACAGCCTGGCGGCTTGTCTGCAGGTGCTCGCTCCGTTCGGGCGCGTCGCGTACTTCGGCGACGCTTCCGGGGCCGGTCCGATTGCTCTGCCGGCGTTCGACCTGTGGTTCGGGACCAAGGGCGTGCTCGGATACAACATCGGTGGCCTCGCCGCCGCTTCGCCCGAAAATTGGAACGGCGCGGCCAACCGCGCCATCGAACTGATCGCCAACGGCGCGGTGCGGCTTGTGCCGACGCGGATCTACCCGCTGGAGCGGGCAGCCGAGGCCCAGCAGGCCCTCGAAACGCGCGCCTCGACCGGCAAGATGCTGCTCCAGGTCACAGGCTGAGGTGCGGGGAAAATCTTAGCGTCTCGCCGAGGGCGGCGGGGCAGGTACCGGGAGCCTGTCCCAGGGCGGCGGATCTGCAAAGGTTTTGACCAGTAAATCGACAGCGCTGCGCACCTTGGTGGACAGCTGCCGGGCTGAAGGGTAGACAGCGTGGACAGCTGTCGGTTCGAATTCGTGCTCCGGCAAGACACGCACCAGCTCGCCGCGCATCAACAGATCCACAGCCACAAACGTCGCGGTCGGACAGATGCCCAGGCCTTCGAGGGCCGCTTCGAGGAGGGCATCGCCGTTGTTTGCAATCAACCGGCCCGTCACCGAGACGCTCGTGGTGCCTTCTGGCCCGACCAGCCGCCAGTCGCGCGGCCGGGTGAGCGCCGTGAATATCAAACAGGAATGCCGGGTGAGATCGGCCGGGCGCACAGGGATGCCGGCGCGGGCCAGATAATCGGGGCTTGCGACGAGGATGCGCCGGTTGGTGCAAAGGCGTCTGGCGATCAGCCGGGAGTCCGGCAGGGCACCGATGCGCAGGGCAAGGTCGATCCCCTCCTCGATCAGATCGACGAACCGGTCGGTCAGGGTCAGCTCGACGGCAAGTTCGGGAAACTGCCGCATCAGGCGGCCGATCAAAGGCGCTACGTGCAGCCGACCGAACACCACCGGCACGCTCAGCTTCAAAGTGCCCCGCGGCTGGAGGTTCGCCGCCGCCACTTCCGCCTCGGCTTCGGCAACGTCCGCCAGGATCTGTAGGGCCCGGGCGTGGTAGATAGCGCCCGCCTCGGTCAGCGACAACTTGCGGGTGGAGCGCTGCAGCAGCCGCGCACCCAGGCGCAGCTCAAGGCGGGAGATGATGCGACTGACGGCCGAGGGGGTGAGGTTGTGTTCTTCAGCGGCCCGTGCAAAGCTGCCGAAATTGACGACGCAGGCAAAGATGGCCATGTCGTTCGTGTCGCTCGGGAGTGCCCTGTTTCTTGCCTGTGTCATCCAGGCGCTCCTGACGGCGGCGCTGTGGGAAGGTCGGCAATTCTCAGCAATCCTACCACGTGGCACAGCGATCAAGCCCTCGCTGGAATTTTATCCTCCCAGGGGCTAATGCACCTGGCGAAACGCACACCCCACCGCTTGCTGCAAGTGTTTGAACCCGGAGCGCTCCATGTGGGCAGCCAGGCCGGCGAGGATGCGGCGCACCATCCAGGGGCCTTCGTAAATCCAGCCGGTATAGACCTGCAGCAGGCTGGCGCCATGGGTAATTTTCTCCCAGGCGTCCTCGCCGCTGAAGATGCCTCCCACGCCGACAATCGGTAACTGCCCCTCGGTGCGCTTCCAGATGTGGGCGACGACTGCGGTGGAACGGGTGCGCAGCGGCGCTCCGCTCAGTCCTCCCGTCTGTTGAATATCGCTTTTCAAGCCCGTGCGGGCGATCGTCGTGTTGGTGGCGATCACACCCGCCAGGCGGTGCTCGCCGCACAGATCGACCACCGCATCGATAGCCTCCCAACCCAGATCCGGGGCAATCTTGACCAGCAGCGGTTTGCATGCGCTATTCGCAAATTGCAAACGGGCCAGGATTTCCCCCAGGCGGTCCGCCTGCTGCAGTTCGCGCAATCCCGGCGTGTTGGGGGAGCTGACGTTGAGGACAAAATAATCGCCCAGACCGTAGAGCCGCTCAAAACTGTACAGATAATCGTCGCTCGCCTGCTCCAGCGGCGTCACTTTCGACTTGCCCAGGTTGATTCCGATCGGGATCCCCCACTGTCGCCCCGCCAGCCGCGACGCCAGGGCATCGGCCCCGCCGTTGTTGAAACCCATGCGGTTAATAGCCGCCCGATCGGCAGGTAGCCGAAATAGGCGCGGGCGGGAATTGCCGGGCTGGGCGTAGCGGGTGACGGTACCCACTTCCGCAAAACCGAAACCCAGGTGTTCCCAGGCGCCAAGCGCCTCGGCGTTTTTGTCGAATCCGGCTGCGAGTCCGAGCGGATTGGCAAAAGACAGTCCCCACAGCTTTACCGCCAACCGAGGATCCGGGTATCCAAATACTGAATCCAACCGCCCGACCCAGGGCTGCTCCGCCGCCCAGGCCAGTGCACCGAGCGCCCGGCGATGGGCATCCTCCGGATCGGCCCGAAAGAGCAATGGACGCACCAGCCGGTAAAAGTCCACTAGACAGGCCCGGCAAGGGCGACCATTTCGACCGCATCGCCCAGGGCGAGCCGACCGGGGGAGGTATGGACCATGTTCTGGCCGAAGATCTGGCCCTTGTCGATTTGCCGGTAGGCGGCCAGGGTGCGCAGGGGCTCCTCACCCGTGGGGCGGGCGGTCTGTTGATCGATGGTCGTGATCTTGCAGCGTACGCAGGGTTTGGCGGCGCGCAGGATCACTTTGCCCACGCGCACGGCGGGCCAGGTGTCCTCGGCGTAGGGCTCGCAGCCGCTCACCACCAGATTGGGCCGAAAGCGGTCCATGGGAATCGGCTCCGCGAGGCGGGCATTGAGATCCGCCAGCGAAGCTTCCGAGAGGACCAAAAGCGGATAGCCGTCGGCAAAGCCCACCTGGGATCCGGGCGGAGCGTAGCGGGGGTTGACCGGCCGCACCCAATCGGGATCCATGCGCACCAGACGGCAGGGGGTCTGGAGCAGCGCGCCGAACCAGCGGGCCGCTTCCTCGCCTTGATCGATCGCTGCGCACCGGTCGCCCCAGACGGTCACCTCGACGGCGGCACCCGGCTGGGGGGCAAGGGGCACTTCGATAGGTTCCATCCCCGGGGCGCTGAGCCGCAGCCGCGTCTCGGTGAGCGCCGTTTCGACCAGGGCGAGCCGCGCGTAGCTGCGCTGGCTGACAAAGGTGCCGCGCTCGTTGACCACCATCCACTCGCGATCCAAACGGATGCCCCGGGTACCCAGTTCGGCCGCCTCCAGGGCGATCCCCCGGCAGGATTTGACCGGATAGACGAACAGGCCCGAGACGTGGGTGGCCATCTATTCTTCTGCTTCCTCTTCTTCTTCGGCAGCAAAGGTGCCGCCGTCTTCGGCCGACTCCGGCACCACGGCGACGCCTACGATCGTATCGTCTTCGTCGAGCCGCTGTACCCGCACCCCGGTGGCCGCCCGCGACTGCTGGGAGATTTCTTCACTTTGCTGACGGATGATCACCCCCCGGGCAGTGACGATCATCAGCTCATCCTCGCAGCTCACCACGCGCAAGGCTGCCAGTTCGTCCCCCTGGTCGCGGAACTTGGTGGCGATCACCCCCATGCCGCCCCGGTTCTGGGCGCGAAACTCGCTGAAGGGCACGCGCTTGCCGAAGCCGTCAGCGGTGACCACCAGCACCCAGGGGCCGCACTCGCCGTTCACCTCGGCCCGCTCGCGCTGCTCGCAGCTCAAGATGTCCATGCTCACCAGCTCGTCGCCCTTGCGCAGTTCCATCGACTTGACGCCGCGGGCGGTGCGGCCCAGGGGCCGCAATTGCTCTTCATCGGCGCGAAAGCGAATCGCCATCCCGGCGCGCGAACCGACCAGGATGTCGTCCTCGGCGCGCGCCCGGCGCACCCAGCGCAACTCGTCGCCCTCTTCGAGGCCGATGGCGATGAGGCCGTTGGCCCGCAGGTTGGCAAAAGCGGCCAGGGCCGTTTTTTTGATAAAGCCCGTGCGGGTGAGCATCACCAGAAATTCGTCGCTCGCAAATTCCTGCACCGGCACAATTGAAGTTACCTTCTCCTCGATCGGAATGGGCAGCAGCTGCACGACGGGCGTGCCCTTGGCGGTGCGCGAACCGGCCGGGATTTGGTAGCCGCGCAGGGCGTAGACGACGCCCCGGTTGGTGAAAAACAGCACCGTGTCGTGGTTGCAGCAGGTGATAAAGTGCTCGACCGCGTCGTCCTCGCGCATGCGGGCGCCGGATTTGCCGCGGGTGGCCCGCCGCTGGCGATCAAACGTATCGACGGGCAGCCGCTTGATATAGCCCTGCTCCGTCACCAGCACCACCATCTCCTGATTGGCGATGAGGTCGGTGTCGTCGATCTCGCCCTCGGCCTTTTCGATGATCGTGCGGCGCGGATCATTCAGGCGCTGCTTGGCGGCGAGCAACTCGTCGCGGATGATCTGGTCGATGCGCTCGCGCCGCTCCAGCACATCGCTGAGATCGGCGATTTTGGCGAGCAATTCGCGGTGTTCCGCCTCGATGCGCCCCGCCTCCATGCCGGTGAGTCGCCGAAGCTGCATCTGCAAAATCGCTTCGGCCTGGGCCTCGCTCAGCTCGAAGCGGTTCACCAGTTCGGCGCGCGCGGAGGCGGTGTCGTCGGCGGCGCGAATCAAGGCGATCACCGATTCGAGGTTGGCAAGCGCCACCAGCATCCCCATCAAAATGTGGTCGCGCTCGCGGGCCTTGCGCAGCTCGTAGTGGGTGCGGCGGGTGATCACTTCGGCGCGAAAATCGATAAAAGTCTGCAGGAACTCCTTTAAATTCAGCAGGCGCGGCTCGCCGTTGACCAAGGCCAGCATGTTGCAGCCGAAGTTGGTCTGCAGGGGCGTCAGTTTGAAGAGGTTGTTGAGCACCACCCGCGGGTAGGCGTCGCGCTTCAGTTCGATGACCGCCCGCAAGCCGTCGCGGTCCGATTCGTCGCGGATGTCGCTGATGCCGTCGATGCGCTTGTCGTTGACCAGTTCGGCGATCTTTTCGATGAGGGCCGCTTTGCAAACTTGATAAGGCAATTCGGTGATCACGATCGCCTCGCGATCCGGTCGGCCGCGCACCTGAATCGTCTCGATGGCCGCCACGCCGCGCATCGTGATCGAGCCGCGGCCAGTGGTGTAGGCTTCGCGAATGCCTGACTGGCCCAAGATCGTGCCACCGGTCGGAAAATCGGGGCCGGGAATGTAGCGCATCAACTCGGGAAGGCTCAAATTGGGGTTGGCGAGCAGCGCGACCACCCCATCTACCAGTTCGCCCAGGTGGTGGGGGGGAATATTGGTGGCCATGCCGACGGCGATCCCGGCGCTGCCGTTGAGCAACAGCTGCGGCAAGCGCGAGGGGAGCACCGTGGGCTCCTGCTGCGAACCGTCGAAGTTGTCGCTAAAATCGACCGTCTCCGCTTCGAGATCGGCCAGCAGCGTGTCGCGGGTGAGGGGGGTCAGGCGGCACTCGGTGTAGCGCATCGCCGCGGGCGGGTCGTTGTCGACCGAGCCAAAGTTGCCGTGGCCGTCGATGAGCAAATAGCGGGTCGAAAAATCTTGCGCTAGGCGCACCAGCGCGTCGTAGACCGCCGAGTCGCCGTGGGGGTGGTATTTGCCCAAGACATCGCCGACGACGCGGGCGCATTTGCGGTACGGGCGGTCCGGCCCCAGACCCAGTTCGTGCATCGCAAAGAGAATACGCCGGTGCACCGGTTTGAGACCGTCGCGGGCATCGGGCAGCGCCCGCCCGACAATCACGCTCATCGCATATTCGAGGTAGGAGCGCTGCATCTCGTTGCGCAGGTTGGTCGGGATGATCGTCGTCATGTACCTGTGGGCTCCCAGATAAGATGACCGCCCGCCTCCCTGCGCTCATGGCGTCGGTGAAACGGGCGATCAATGCGGCTTAAAATGTCCAATGCATTACATTATCTTAGCATTTTGCCCCGCTCGCCGGGCCGGTTTCAGGGCTTGAGGGCAAGGCTCACGTAGGCGCGGACGGTGCCGTCGGGATCGTTCAGGTGCAGCACCGTCAGCGTCGCGGGCAGATTCTCCTCGGTTTTCTCGTCGATCGGGTTCATCACCACCCGCCCGGCCTCGCGCTCCGCTATGACGTGGCGGGTCAGTTGCTCGACGCTCAATCCGAACGCTTCGCCGATGGACCGCAGCGATAGGAAGGGATAGCCGAATTTCCCCTCCTGCGCCTCTGAGAGTGCCTTGAGCTGCTTCTGAAACTCCCGCTGATCCACGCCCTGTCTACAGCGTCGGTACGCCGAGTGCTACTTGTTTATCATTTCCGTAGATCGAGCGCACCAGTTCGTCTGCCACGGTCAGCGAAATTTGCTCCGCCGCCCAGACGATGCTGTCGAAGACCGTCGCCCCCGAGCGCACCACGCAGCCGTCGCCGATGCAGCTGTATCCCATCACCACCGCACCGCGCTCGATGTGGCAGTTCTCGCCAATCAGGGCGTGGCTGGAGAGGATCGCCCCCGGCTCGATCACGGTGCCTTCGCCGATGCGTTGCTTGAGGTGCGGGTGGCAGAGCAGATCCCAGTGGGTGTAGAGGTACTGGCCCAGGGTACCGACGTCGGACCAGTAGTCGCCTGTGCGCATCGCGAACACCGGCGCCCCCTTTTCGACCAGGGCCGGGAACAGATCTTTGCCGAAATCGTAGAACCGCCCCTCGGGAATCCAGTCGAAGACCGCCGGTTCGAAGACATAGATGCCTGTATTGGCCAGGTTGCAGCGCTCGGTACCGGCGGCGGGCTTCTCTTGGAACGACTGGATCTGCCCCGCCCCGTCGGTGACGACGATGCCGAAGCGGCTCGGATCGCCCACTTCTTTGACCGCCATGGTTGCAATCGCCCCATGGGCTTTGTGGAAATACACCAGACGGGTGATGTCCAAGTCGGTGACCACGTCGCCGGAAATCACCAGAAACGTATCATCCCCCAGAAATTGTGCCTGGCGGCGCACACCGCCCGCCGTGCCCATCAGCTCCTTTTCCCAGGAATAATCGAGGCGCACACCGTACTGAGAACCATCCTCGAAATGGCGGCTGATCTTCTCGCCCTTGTAGTGCAGATTGGCCACGACCTCGTCAAAACCGTGGGTGCGGCACAGATCGAGCACACGGGCCATCACCGGCCGGTTGAGCACCGGCACCAGCGGCTTGGGGATGTCATCGGTGAAGGGCCGCAGGCGGGTGCCCTTGCCAGCGGCGAGCACGAAGGCTTTCATGGGTGGTTCCTCGCACAAAGGTCGGCTGACAAGCTCAATGGATAATGCAATGTTTCAACCCCATACATTTCGTCAAGTCCAGTTATATTCCCATAGGAACATAGTAAAGGCTCAGTTACCTTCTGTCCTACACCAAAAGCATGAAGACTTCGTTGGACAGCAGCAGTCCCTCCGGGACGCTCAGGCGCAGGCGGCCGTCGCATAGTATCAACAGTCCCCGCTCCAGGGCGCTTTGCAACGCAGCGAGCCGGCGGGCGACGGCGCGGTGGCCGAAGCGCTGCACAAGCGCATTCACCGCCACCCCTTCGAGCAGCCGCAGGCCCAACAGCAGCGTGTCGGACAGGGCTTCCTCGGGCATGACCGGTGCACCCGCCGGAAACTCGCCCCCCTCGACCCAGGCAAAATAATCGTGCAACCGGCGCGGCCTCTCGACGCGCGCCCCCCGGACATAACCGGTCGCACCGTTGCCGATCCCGTAGTAGGGCCGGTTGTCCCAGTAAACCCGGTTGTGGCGGCAGCGAAAACCGGGCCGGGCAAAATTGGCAATCTCATACTGCCGGTAGCCGTGCGCCTGCAACCGCTCGCAGGCGCGCAGGTACATCGTGACAGTGTCGTCGTCGCCCGGAAGCGGCGCCTGTCCCCCCAGGAACTCCCGGCCAAAAGGGGTCTCTTCTTCGAGAATCAGGTCGTAGAGCGACAGGTGGGCGGGCTCCAGCCGCAAAACCTCCGCGAGCGAAAACTCCCAATCGGCAAGGCTCTGGTGGGGCAGGCCAAAGATGAGGTCGAGGTTAAAATTCTCGAAACCTGCCGCCCGCACGGTCGCCACGGAGGAATAAACGTCCTCCAATCCGTGGGAACGACCGCAAAGGGCGAGCAGGTGGGGCTGAAACGCCTGGACGCCGACGCTCAGGCGGTTGACCCCCAGCGAGCGGTAACCGGTGAGTTTCTTGCAGTCAAAAGTGCCGGGGTTGGCCTCCAGCGAAATTTCGGCATCGGGGGCAAAACCGCCGAAGTGTTCCCGCAGAGCTGCCAGAACGCGTCCGAGTTGTTCGACCGACAACAGCGACGGCGTGCCGCCTCCGAAGTAGACCGTATCGAGTCCCTGGCCCTCGCTCGGGGTCAAGGCGATCTCCGCCAGCAAAAAGCGCACGTACTTTTCGAGCAGCCCTTCGGTACCGACGGTCACCGCAAAGTCGCAGTAGCGGCAGCGCGTGCGACAAAACGGAATGTGCAAGTAGGCGGCAGTGGGCAGTCCACCGAAGCGCCCCGGGCAAGTTTGAGGAAGTGTTGCACAGAGAGGATGCGGGACGGTAGAGGCTATAATCTGTGTGTTCGCCTCGTCCTGTCGTTCCATTCGCGAGCGGAATTGTTCCGGATGTTAGATGTCGCCATCGTTTGCCTTTTCATCCTAGCAGGGGCAGGAATCGGCTTTAACAGCATCGCTTTTCTGCCTTCCTCCTGGACGGCAAACGCCGACATCAGCGGTGTGCGTTGGGTGACTTTGGGGTTTGGTTTTGTCTTCGGCGGCGCCCTCGGGGCCGTCGTGCGCTCCGCCTACCGACGCCTGGAGCGCAACATCCGCGAGATGCCCACCGACGCGCTTTTGACCCGCTCGGTCGGCCTGGTGGGTGGTCTGTTGCTTGCCAACTTTCTGCTCGGTCCCATCTTTTTGTTTCCGTTTCCCGAGTCGCTCGCATTCATTAAGTTTCTGGCGTCGATTCTGGCGAGTTTGGTGTTTGCGTACCTGGGGATGACCCTCTCCGACGTGCACGGCCGCACGCTGCTCAGGCGCTTCAACCTCAACAGCCTCAATGCGGGCTCCGAGTCGGGGCAATTCCAGGGGGACGCCCGCCCCAAAATCGTCGACACTAGCTGCATCATCGACGGCAGGCTCGAAGAGTTGCTGGGCACCGGATTTCTCGAAGGCTATCTGGTGGTGCCGCGCTTTGTACTCGACGAGTTGCAACTGCTCTCCGACAGCGCCGACGCCGACAAACGCTCCAAGGGCCGGCGCGGCCTCGACATCCTCAGCCAGTGGCAGTCGGGCTTTGGCGAGCGGCTCATCCTGCACGAACTCGATTACCCAAAACTTGCCACCGTCGACGCCAAACTGGTGCGCCTCACGCAAGATCTCGAAGGGGCACTCATCACCAACGATTTCAACCTCAACAAGGTGGCCAACCTGCAGGGGCTCACCGTCCTCAACGTCAACGATCTGGCCAACGTGCTCAAGCCGCGCCTTTTGCCCGGGGATCTGCTGCAGGTGAAGGTGCTGCGCGAAGGCAAAGAACCCCATCAAGGCATCGCCTACCTCGAGGACGGCACGATGGTCGTCATCGAAGAAGGCAGCGGCCATATCGGCGAGCAGGCGAGCGTCTCGGTGACCTCGGCTCTGCAGACTTCCGCCGGCCGCATGATCTTTGCCCGTCTGCAAAACCGGCCTGTGCCCAAGGCGTGAGCACCAAAGCGGGATAAATCTGTATCAATCATCACGCAAATCGTCCGACTTGACGCGCAGCGAGTGCAAGCGTTCGCTTCGCAGGTGTCGAGCCACAGCGGCGATAAGCTGCAAATTTGCAGTTCATACTTTTTTGCAAGGAAAGAGCCATATTGGTGCATACGCAATGCACTTTATGGTTCAATTTTTGTGAAGTCCCGGTGAGCTTTACTTTGCTACCCCATTTTGCTGTCCAAAGTTTCTGGATTACTTCCTTGCGTTTGCAGGCCATCGCTATGTCCCTGGCGCTCAGTGTGCCGTTGACGACGGCGCCGCTATCGGCGGCGGAGCGCCTTCCTGTTGGTTTGCAAAAGAAGGTGCCGTTTGCCCAGACCCAAAATCCGCTGCGCTCCCCAGCCGCAGGAGCCGTGGTGCCCGCCGACTCTCAGGGGCGGGTGCGCGTGATCGTCCAGTTTCTCGAGAAACCGACGGTTCGGTTGCGCCCGGGCATCGACTTGCGTAGCGCCGAAGCTGGAGACTATGCCGAGCAACTGGCCGGGCTGCGCGCTCCAAGGCTGGCGCAAATCGAGCGGCTCGGCGGCCGGGTGCAAAGTGTCCTGTCGAATGTCCTCAACGCCGCGGTCGTCGAGGTGGCCCAAGACCGTCTCTCCCAGATCCGGCGGTTGGCCGGGGTGAAATCGGTGCGCCCCGCCCGCATCTACCGCCCCGATCAGAGCCCGCCCGGCAGCGTCGGCGAACTGATCGGCACCACGGCTTTGCAGCAGGCCGGGATCACCGGCGAGGGCGTGGTGATCGCGGTGGTCGATTCGGGCGTTGATTATACCCACGCGGCCCTTGGAGGTACGGGCACGGTCGCCGCCTACCAAACGGCTGTGCGTGGTTCGGCTCCCCTCGTCGTCGGCGACGCGCCGGATTTTCCGAACGCCAAGGTGATCGGCGGTTTTGATTATCTGGGCGAGACCTGGACCGGTAATGCCGCCGATGCGGGCGGGCTCGCGGTCACCCCCGATCCGGACCCGGTCGACAACAAACAGACGGACACCGATTTTGCCGGTCACGGCACGGCGGTCTCTTCGGCCTCGGCGGGCCTGCCGCTGCCGGAAAGTGGGCTGGCAGGAGGAACCGCGCCGGGGGCCAAGGTGCTCGCCTACCGCGGTTGCAGCCGCATCAGCGCCAGCTGCGAAGGCAGCGCTTTGCTCAACTCAATCGAAGCGGCGGTTGCCTTCGATGTCTCCGATGCCTTTCCCGGCTATCCAAACCCGGTGCGCAAGGTGATCAACCTCTCGCTGGGGGCGGCCTTCTTCGATCCGTCGGTGGACGATCTGTCGGAGGCGGTGCGCAATGCGGTCGAGGCGGGCGTAGTCGTCGTGGCCTCCGCCGGCAACAGCGGCGATCTGCCTTACGCTACCGGCACCCCCGGTTCGACCGAGACGGTGATTGGGGTAGCTGCGAGCCTGCCGCCGCTCAACGTCGGACCGGGGCTGGAAGTGCCCAGCCTGGGAGTCACCTATCCACTGGGCACCGCCCAGTTCGGCCCGGCGCTGACGGAGCCTTTGACCACCACCTTCACACTCGCGGGCAGTGCGGATATCAACCTTGCCTGCAGCAATCCGGCCAACCAGAATCCGCCCGCGCCCGCCGATCCGCCCATCGCCGATCTGAGCGGCAGCACCGGCATCGCCGATCGCGGCAGTTGCGAATTTTCTGAAAAAGTCTACAACCTCCAGCAGGCGGGAGCGATTGCGGGTCTCCTCGTCAACAACGCTCCAGGTGTGCTCACCATGGCCCCCGGGGCGGCCGCTTCGCTGGTGAGCATTCCGTCGTTCATCGTCGATCAGGAGCAGGGCAACACCCTCAAAGCAGCCCTTGCGGGCGATCCCGGCCTCACGGCCACCTTTGTGCCGCAGTTGTCGATCCCCAATCCCAACTTCGATCAGATCGCCGATTTTTCGTCGCGCGGCCCGAGCCCGGCGCTCAACCGGATCAAACCCGACATCACCGCCCCGACCAACACCTTTGAAGCCAACATCGGCACCGGCGCTCTGGGAGCGGAATTTGGCGGGACTTCCAACTCCGCTCCGGTGACTTCCGGTGTCGCGGCGCTTGTGCTCTCCAAGCACCCCACCTACACCCCCAATCAGGTCAAAGCCGCGCTGATGAACAGCGCCAATCCCCAAGTCTTCGCCGACAAGGCGGCGGGGACAGTGGTGCCTATCGCCCGCCAGGGGGCCGGGCGGGTGCAGGCGGACCGGGCGGCGAACTTGGAGACCCTCGCCTTCGACGCCGCCGATCCGGCCCAGCCCGCTTCGCTGTCGTTCGGCTACCGGGTCTTCCCCCAGCCTGAGACCCTGACGCGGACGGTTGCCGTTCAGAACCTGTCCGCCAGCGCCAAAACCTACAAGCTCGCGATCCAACCGCGCTACCCCGAAGATGCGGGCCAAGGGGTGAGCTTCCAGGTGCCCGAGACGCTCAGTGTGCCCGCAGGCCAGACGCGCACCTTCCCGGTGAGCGTCAACGTGCAAAGCGATCTGTTGCCCGCGGGCGGCCTCGATGTGGGCCTCGGGGGCAACGACACCGCCGCCTTCAGCGCCTTCGAGCAGGACGGCTTCATCACCATCGACGGCGGGAGCAACAACACGGTCTCGCTGCCGTATCTGCTGCTGCCGCGCAAGGGATCGGCGGTGGAGGCCGGCCGCCTTGCAGAATCTCAGGTGGCCCTGGACAATGCGGGCGTCGCGGCCACCACCGCCCAGGTCTTTAATCTCGTGGGCAGCGACCCGCTGGATCTGCCCGCTCCGGAGCAAGGCGAAAATCTGATCAATACCGACATCAAAGACGTGGGCGTGCGCTTCTTGCCGGCTGCGGGCGACACCGCCGAGACGGTTGAATTTGCCGTCAGTCTCTATCGCCCTTTTACCAATCCGCGCAATTCGCCGGTGCAAATCGATGTCGATGTGACCGGCGACGGTGTTGCCGATTACTTCGTCTTCAACTACGACCTGGAACTGTTGACCGGGGCTACCACCGGCCAGAATGTCACCTATATTTTGGAGGCGGCGACGGGGCTGCTGCTGGCGGATTTTTACACCCAGATCCACTACAACGCCAGCCAGCTGGTGCTGCCGGTTCTCGCTTCCTCGATCGGGGCGACCGCCCAAACCCGTCTGCAGTTGCGGGCGATCACCGGCTCGACGGCTCTGGGCTTTTTTGGGCTCACCGACACGGCGCCGGATGCGGGGCTGTACGCTTTGACTCCGGGTGCGCGGATCACCGTTGCCGGGGCCACGGCGGTGTCGGTACCGGCGCTTGGCAGTGCGAATGTCGAATTTACCGTCAATCGCGCCAACGCCGGGGCTTCACCCTCGGATGCGGGGCTGCTTTTTGTGCTACCGGACAATCCGCTGGGCTCCCAAAGCGCCACTGTGCGGACCGCCCGCTGAAAGTAGCGGCGCGTTTGCTATCTGGCGTTTGGGGTTGCGCGACAGTCTGTGGAAGTGGGTTTGTGCACAGGTACTGGAAGCTGTGGGAAATCTTCTGATGTCCGGCTGTCCTACTCTAAGCAGCAACCTTTGCCGCAATCGCCTCGGCCATCTGGCGGGTGCCCACGGGCGCTACTCCTGCCGGGGCCAGGTCGTAGGTAACCTTCTGGCCCGCGGCGATCACGTCGGCCACGGCCTGCTCGACCCGCCCGGCCGCCTCCTGCTCCCCCAGGTATCGAAGGAGCAGCGCGCCGCTTAATATCAGTGCCGAGGGATTGACCTTGTTCTGACCGGCGTAGCGCGGGGCGGAGCCGTGGATCGCCTCGAAGATGGCGTTGCGATCCCCGATATTGGCCCCCGGCGCCACCCCGAGCCCACCCACCAGCCCGGCGGTCAGATCCGAGACGATATCGCCGTAGAGGTTGGGCAGCACCAGGACATCGAACACTTCTGGCTTCTGGACGAGTTGCATGCAAAGGTTGTCGACGATCCGATCTTCAAACTCAATATCCGGATACTCCGCAGCTACCTGGCGGGCCGCCTCCAGAAACAGGCCGTCGGTGTGCTTCAAGATATTCGCCTTGTGCACGGCGGTCACTTTGCGGCGGGCGTTGCAGCGGGCGTACTCGAAGGCGAAGCGGGCAATCCGCTCGCTCGCTTCGCTGGAGATCGGTTTGACCGCAAGGCCGGATCCTGGAAAGATCTTTTTGCCGCTCAGACGCATCAGCATCTCGATCGCTTCGACGGCCTTGGGAGAATGTTTTTCAAACTCGATGCCGCTGTAGAGATCCTCGGTATTTTCGCGCACGACTACCACGTCGATATGGTCGTAGCGCGAGCGCACCCCGCGCAGGCTGCGGGCCGGGCGCACGTTGGCGTACAAGTCGAGGGCCTGGCGCAAGGCGACGTTGACCGAACGGATGCCCGAACCTGCCGGAGTGGTGATTGGGCCTTTGATGGCGGCGTCACTCGTGCGCACCGCTTCAACCACATCGGCTGGAAGGGGTGTGCCGGACTTCTCCATCACCTCAGCACCGGCATCGACGACCATCCACTCGAAATCGATCCCGGTGGCGTCGAGTACGATCCGAGCTGCCTGCGTCACTTCCGGGCCGATCCCGTCGCCGCGGATCAGTGTGAGACGGTACTGGGACACGGAGGAACTCCCGCAATGTACAGAACAGAGAGGAACGCCCCCACACGATACCGCTCCTGAAGATGGCCCGGCAGTCCCAGGGGGCGACATTTTCCAACTCCAGACGGGCGGGGGGAGGGGACCAGCGTTTATAAATTGAAATGTTGGCCGACCTTACCTATACCTTCAGGTGCACCATGCCGCTTCCCGCCGCCCTTCTTACCACCCCCCACAGCGGTTATCACTGGCCGGGGTCGCTCTTGTCGTCCCGCAATCGCCGCTTCTTCGAAGGCTGGTATTACCGGGTGAGCCTCGTGGAGGAGGGCGAATCGTTCGCCTTTATGTACGCAATCGCAGATCCGGTCGGGGGATCGCCCACCAGCGGCGGGTTTGCCCAGGTGCTCGGTCCTGAGGATGGCCGCACCTACCAGCGCTTTGGCGGCGCGCAGGGCTTCTGGGCGACAACGGACCGCCTGGCCCTCGGCCACTGGCAGGACCCGCCCGGGCCGGCGCGCTATCTGGAGGCGGAGGATTTTGATGCGACCGTGCGCCGGGGCTATCAGGCCACCGACAACCTCAACCAGGGCTGTATCGAAGACAAGACAGGCGAGATCACCCGCTGGTGCTACCGGATCCGGCCGGTGCACGGTTGGGGAGCACCGGAGCGGCCGATGGCGACGATGGGCTGGCTATCGTACCTGCCGGTGTTCGAACCCGGCTGGCAAATCTTGATGGCCGACGGTCTGGCCGAGGGCTGGATCGAGTGGCGAGGAAAGCGCTACACGTTCACAGACGCCCCTGCCTACGGCGAAAAGAACTGGGGCGGAGCCTTTCCCACCCAGTGGTTCTGGGTGCAGGCCAATGCCTTCGAGGGTGCCCCGGGTGCTGCGTTGGTGGCCGGGGGCGGTCGGCGCGGGGTGCTGTGGTGGGAAGAATCGGTGGCGATGGTCGGCTTCTACTGGGCCGGGCGATTCTACCGGTTCACGGCGGGGCGGGAAAAGCTCACCTGCACCGTCAACCCCTGGGGCCACTGGCAGATCGAAGCGCTCTCGGAGCGCCACCGCATCGTGGTGAGCGGCACCGTCGCCCCGGAGGGCGGCATCGAGCTGTTGGCACCGACGGTGAGCGGATCGCGCTTCGTGTGCCGCGACACACTCAAGGGGGAGGTGCGGGTCCGCCTGGAGCGGCGCTGGGGCGATCGGGCGGTGGTATTCGACGGCCGGACACCTCTGGGAGGGCTGGAGACCGGCGGCGGTCCGTGGGAAGGTGAGTGGCGTATTTCTTGTTAGATGAGGCGGCGATGGGCGAGCGAACGGTTCTCAACGAAAATATCCGGCGGTTCTACGACGTGTCCTCCGGGTTGTGGGAGGAAGTCTGGGGCGAGCACATGCACCACGGCCATTGGGAAGTGGGGGAGGAGGACAAAGATCGCCGCGTTGCCCAGGTGGATCTGGTCGTGCGTCTGCTCGACTGGGCGGGGATCGACCGGGCCGGGTCGATCGTCGATGTCGGCTGCGGCATCGGCGGCAGCAGTCTGTTTCTGGCGGAGCGCTTCGGCGCCCGGGTGGAGGGGATCACCCTCAGCCCCGTGCAGTGCCGACGTGCCCGCGAGCGCGCCTGCGAGCACCATCTGGAGGAGCGGGTGCACTTTCAGGTGGCCGACGCCCACCGGATGCCCTTCGCCGACGGCCGGTTCGACTTGGTCTGGTCGCTCGAAAGCGGTGAGCACATGGCTGATAAGGCCCAATTTTTGCGCGAATGCCACCGGGTGCTCAGGCCCGGCGGCCGGCTGGTGTTTGTGACCTGGTGCTGTCGCCGGGGCGCCTTGGACGCGCGGGATCAAAAATGGCTGGAGGCTATCTACCGGATCTACCACCTGCCCTACATCCTCTCGATCGAGAGCTACGCGCAGTTGCTCAGTGAGACGGGGTTCTCAGGCATCCGCACCACCGACTGGTCTGACCGGGTGGCCCGCTTCTGGTCGCTGGTGATCGATTCGGCCCTCGAACCGGCGGTGCTGTGGAAGGTGATCGCCCAGGGACCGACGGTGATCAAAGGCGCGCTCGCCATGCAGTTGATGCGGCGCAGCTACGCGCGGGGGCTGGTGCGCTTCGGCGTGTTCGCGGCCTACAAGGCGGAGGGATAATGCTGCTGGGGTTCGCCTGGGTGGAGTTGTTCGTCGAGTCGGTGCAGGCGAGCGCCGATCGCCTGTGCACCCAGATGGGCTTTACCCCGGTGGGCCGCTTCGAAGATTGCGATACTTTCAGTCTCGCGATACGCCATGGCGGTGTGCTGCTGGTGATGAGCGAGGCGCTGGGAGCGACCGGTCCGGTGCAGCGGTACCTCGATGGCCATCCCCAGGGGATCGCCGATGTCGCTTTTTGGACGGAGGTGCTTCCCGGTGGCCCCGGCATGCTCGCCGGTCGCCTGCCCACCACCGGACAAATCGTGGGGCCGGCGGGGATCACCCATACGTTCGCGCCTCCCCAGCCGGGCAATTTGCCGCCGGGTTTTATTCCCCTGCCGGGGGCGGTGCCGCGCCGCGACCTCGCTGCGATCGACCACGTCGTGCTCAATCTCGGCACAGAAGCCTTCGAGCCTGCCATCCACTGGTACCAGCAGGTGCTTGGGCTCGAAGCGCGCCGCTACTTTGAAATTTCTACCCCCCGCTCGGCCCTCAAAAGCTGGGTACTCACCGACGCTGCCCATCGCGTGCGCCTGCCGCTAAATGCCCCGCTGACCGCCAACTCCCAGGTGAGCGAATTTCTGGAGGCCAACGGTGGCCCGGGAGTGCAGCATATTGCCCTGCGCACGACGAATATTGCCCACACAGTCGACCACCTGCGCACCCTGGGGGTGGAATTTCTCGACTCCCCGGCCGCCTACTTCGAGCGCCTCGGCGATCGCGTCGATCTGGCCGATCTGGACATGGAGACCTTGCGCCGATTGCACATCCTCGTCGACCAGGACGAAAGCGAAGGACGAATCTTGCAAATATTTACCCGACCGCTGTTCGCGGAGCCGACCTTGTTCTTCGAATTTATCGAGCGCCAGGGAACAGCCCTCGGCTTCGGCGAAGGCAACTTTCAGTCGCTTTTTGAAGCGATCGAACGGGAGCAGCAGTCGCGCGGCACCCTGGAGGCAGAGCGCAAACCCGCCTTCCTGCAGGATGCGCTATAGCCGCTAGACAATCTAGCCAAAAAGATAGCTTGGCAATGCAATGGCAACGGGCTGACGCGAAAAACAGATTTAGCGACCTCGTGGAGCGCGTTACGGGAAAGTCCTCAAACACGATTGGCAAGATTTTCAAGGGGATCGGATTGCTCCCGCCGGGCACAAAAAACAAGAGTTGAACCATTGGCTGCTGGGCCTGCAGGTGCAGTTTGCAGGGGGTAAGAGCGTCGCTGCCGCTACACAAGCTGGAATCCCTGTGCCGACGGATCGCCGCGACCGCCGCCCGTCACGGTCTAGCGGTTGCCACGCGCAATGTGCGCCACTTTCACAGATTCGGGGCAAGCGTTGTCAACCCCTGGGACGGCCAAAATGCCCCGTAAATGCGGGTCCATCAGTTTGTGCGGGTACTCTGCTCACGCGACAATGTGATCGCGGGTTGGTGCTCACCGGCATTGAAGACCGACTCCGCCCCGCTCAACCGTTCGAGCGTCTCGCGCGCGTCGATGAGGCGCTTGAGGAGCACCTGGGCGATGCCCTGGACGGCGGGGTTGGTGGTCTGCTCGGTGCGCTTCACTTCGACCATCACCACCGCTTCTTCAGTCCGGTAGAGCCAGAAAGCCTCTCCCTGCTCGACAATCCCCAGGTTGATGCGCTCGAGCTGGGGTTTGCGCCGCTGCACCAGATCGTCCCAAACCCCTGCGCTATCCCATACGCGGGCGACTCTCCACCCTTCAGCCAAAAAAAAGTACTTCATACAACAAACAATCCGATGAATCTTGCGTGGCATTGCATCTATGCCCAACTTTACATGGGTCGCCGCGAAAAATCCGTCAACGACCGGCGGAAGATTGGGGCTGTCCCAGGGTTGGAACGTACAGTCCAGCGATACCGTGGGCAATGCGCGACGGGTTGGCTTCCGCCAGATTGGCCAGAACGACGATGGTGAGTTTGTCGTCGACATAGCGGGCGATGTGGGCGGTAAATCCCTGCCACTGCCCTGCGTGCTCGATGAGGCGGCGCCCGGCCACCGATCCGAGCGCCCATCCGAAGCCGTAAGGGTATGTCTTGCCGTCGTTGAGCGTCACCGGCGTCCATATCGCATCGAAACTGGACTTTTTGAGTAGTTTTTCGGTGCCAAGGGCTGCGTCCCACTTGACCATGTCGAGCACCGTCAGATAGAGCGAGCCGTCGGCGGTTCGATTGAGCGACGGGGAAACATACGCTTGATTTTTGAGGGCGTCGTTTTCCAGGCGGTAGCCGGCGGCGCGGCCAGGAACGATGTCCGCTTCGGTGATCACGCGGGTGGCCTGCATGCCCAGGGGCTTGAAGACCCGTTCGCTGAGCAGATCGCCATAGAACTGTCCCGAGGCATTTTTGATAATAATCCCCAGCAGTACATAGCCGGTGTTGCTGTACTTCCACTTTTCACCGGGGGCAAAATCGAGGGACATGGCGGCGGCCCGGGCGACCAGTTCCTCGTCGGTGTAGTCGCGGCGAAAATCGATGGCCATGGCGGTCCCCTCTTCATAATCTTTGATCCCCGAAGTGTGGGTGAGCAGATGGCGAATCGTAATTCCCTGCCAGGCGGACGGCGTTCCAGGTAGAGACCGGCTGATCTTGTCGTCGAGATTGATTTTGCCTGCTTCTACCAGCAGCATCACCGCGGCGGCCGTGAACTGCTTGCCCACCGAGCCCGACTGAAAGACGCTCTCAGGAGCAACCGGGACGTTCAATTCGATGTTGGCCAGACCATACCCTTTGGCCTTGACGAGGCGGTCGTTCTGCACGACCGCCAGCGACAGACCAGGAATGCGCTGCTCGCGCATCTGGTTTTGGACATAATCGTCGATCGCATCGGCCCAACCAGGCATGGTCATAGTGCAGAGCATCAGCAAGGTCAGCAGGAGAGCAAGCCATTTTTTCATGACAACAACTGAACGCCCAGACCGGGCGCTTCGCGGGTGGATAGGTAACCGTCTTTGAGCACAAAACCGCCCGTCACCACGTCGCGGACCAGGTCCAGGCTGCCGTCGAGGTCGAGGTAGCGGGTGGCGGGACAGGCGAGGGCGGCGTGGAGGGCCGCGGTGATGCTGACGATGCTCTCGTCCATGCAGCCCCACATCAACTCGATCCCGGCGATTTGCGCCAGGCCCGCGATGGCTAGAGCCGGGCGGATGCCGCCGCACTTCATCAGTTTGATGTTGAAGATGCCGCAGGCCGGGGAGGGAGTCAGCAGCTTCAGCGCGTCGCGTTCATCCAGCAAGCTCTCGTCGGCGGCGATGCGGATGCGGATGTCGGGGGGCAAGGCGCGCAGGGCGGCGATATCCCCGGCGGGGATGGGCTGCTCTAAAAATTCGAGAAACAGATGCGCCGTGCGGCGCACGAACTGCTCCACCTCGGCGACGCTGTAGCCCTGGTTAGGATCGACGCGCAGGTGAACGGCGTCACCCACCTGTTCGCGCAGGCGGGCAAGCCGCTCGATGTCTCCTTCGAGATCGAGGCCGGTCTTGACTTTGAGGATGCGAAAACCGCGCCCGAGATACTCCCTGGCCTCCGCGAGCGTCTCGTCGAGGGGTTTGATGCCGATGGTGATCGAGGTGGGCAGGCCGGTGTGGACACGGCCCAGCATCGCCACCAGCGGCACCCCCAGGTGTTGGGCCAGCAGGTCGTGCAGGGCGATATCGACCGCCGCCCGCGCGGCGGGCCTGCCTGCCATCCGCTCGCCCAGCTGCCGACAGAGCTTCGGCAATTCTCGGACATCCTCGCCCACCAGCCAGCCGATGGCCCCGCCCAATAGCGCTTCGCGGCAGGCTTGATCGCTCTCACCGGTCACGTCCGCAGCCGCAGAAGCCGCCCCCAGACCGAGCAGCCCCGATGCGGTCTGCAATTGCACAATCACGTTCTCGACGGTGCCGACGTGCCGCAGGGCGATGGTGTAGGGCCGCACCAGACCGAACGCCTCCACCCGGGCGGTGGCCTGGGCGATTTTCACCGGGCCGTCTCCGCCTGGAGGAATGCCCGGATCGGTTCCACCAGGGCGCCGACACCTTCTTCGAGGGGGCGCACCACCGGCAGGGCCAGCTGCTCCACCAGTTGCTTCTGAGCGCGGATAAGTGCGTCGCCCGTCAGTGCTTCGCCGTTGAGTGTGACTGCTAGAACCCGGGCTCCCAACAGCTCGATGAGGGCGATCTCCTCGGCGATGGGCGGGATGCGGATGCCTTCTGCTTCGAAGCCGCTGAAACAGAGCCTTCCCGGCGCGTGCTGAAGTATAACGCCGCGCGCTCCGCCTGAGAGGATAAATTCGGACCCGCAGGGACCGGCGGGGTTGCGCAGGGCCGACTGGCCTTCGAGCAAGATGAGTTCCGGGGCAAAGCGCTCAGCGCAGGTCAAGATGGCGTGTTCGATTTCGCCGCTCACAAAATCGTTGACCACCGAATCGAGCACAAAACCACAGGGGGCACCCTGCATCCAACCGGTCTGGCCGGTGAAAATCAGTTCGGTGCGGATCCCTGCTTTGGTGCAAGCGTCCAGCAAAAAGCGGCCGGTGGTGCGTTTTCCCAGGGCGCAGTCGGTGCCCAGCACGGCGATGCGGGGGGTCAAAAGCGCCTTGATCTTGCCGGTCCAGAAGTGAAGTTGATCTTTGGGTTTGGGCTTGCGGATATCGGTAATCGTGAGGCCCAGGTGCTTGGCAGTCCCAGCCAGGGTCGCGTCGTCAGAAGCGTACTCGTGCAGACCGCTGACGACGTGCATCCCGGCTTCGAGCGCCTCGCGCAGCTGAGCGCGCAGGCTGGGGGTGAGCTTGCCGCCATTGGTGGCGATGCCGACCACGGCGTAAGCGGGCCGTACCGGGAGCTGCGCCAGTGCCTGGGCGATCGTGGCGCAAATCGGAATATTGCGGTGGCGGTCATCGAGCACCTGCCCGGCATCCTGCCCGGCGGTCGGCTCGTCGATCACCGCCAGAATTTTGTATCGCTCAGTCTCGCGCACCAGGCCGTGGGCCGTCTTGCCGCTGCCGGTGGCATAGAGGCCGTCGCAAAGGACAATCGCCGTGCCGTCCACATCACTCTCCGCCTGCCTGAAAATACCGGCCGCCCATCAGTGCTGCGAGTACCGCCTTCTGGGCGTGCAGCCGGTTTTCGGCCTCCTCCCAGATGCGCGAGCGGGGGCCTTCCATGACTTCGTCGGTGATCTCCTCACCCCGGTGGGCGGGCAGGCAGTGCAGCACAATCGCCTCCGCCTCGGCGCAGTGCAGCAGCGCCGCGTTGATCTGGTAGTGCTCGAACAATTGCAACCGGCGCTGGGTCTCAGCCTCCTGGCCCATACTCGTCCAGACGTCGGTATAGAGCACGTGCGCGCCGCGGGCCGCCTCGAACGGGTCGTGCAGGATCTGCACCTCGGCACCGGTGCGCCCGGCAATTTCACTGGCGCGCGCGCTCACGGCGGGGTCGGGGGCAAAGCCCTCGGGGGTGGCGACTGCGATCGAAACGCCCGCCTTGGCGCAACCCAGCAGCAGCGAATGGGCGACGTTGTTGCCGTCGCCCACGTAGGCGAGCTTGAGCCCGGCAAGCCGCCCAAAATTTTCGCGAATGGTGAGCAGGTCCGCCAGGATCTGGCAGGGGTGCTCGTGGTCGGTGAGGGCGTTGATGACTGGGATGCCCGCGTAGTGGGCGTACTCCTCCAGTTCCGCCTGGGCGAAGGTGCGGATGGCCAGACCGTCGACGTAGCGGCCCAGAACGCGGGCGGTGTCGCGCACCGGTTCGCCCCGGCCTACCTGGGTGGTGCCGGGGCTGAGGTCGATTACCTGGCCGCCCAACTGGTACATCGCGACTGTAAAGGAGACGCGGGTGCGGGTGGAGGCTTTGAGGAACACCAGACCCAGCACTTTGCCGTGCAGGTTCGCCACCCGCTCGCCGCACTTGAGCTGGTGGGCGAGGGTCAGAAGCGCGTGCAATTGTGCTTCGTCGAGGTCGTCGAGACTCAGCAGACCCGGCCCCAAGCGCGTCGCCCCCAGACTCGCGCTCATGGCGTCGCCACCGGCGTCTGGTGTTCGGTGGCGACCGGCTGGCGCTCGGCAGGCAAAGATTTACCGGCCGCCGCCACCACCTGCTCGACGGGCATCCCGGCGATTTGCTGACCGAGCACATCGACGGCGCGGGCGTACTGCGGGTCGGCCAGGGTGGCCACCTGATCGGCCTTGAGGTTCTTGGCCATCTCCTTGGTGATCTCGACTTTGATGTCCGGGTCGATGCCTTTTTTGTTGATGTCCCGGCCGGAGGGTGTCTGGTAGTGGGCGATGGTCACCGCCACCCCCGAACCGTCCGAGAGCGAATGCACCGACTGCACCAACCCCTTGCCGTAGGTGCGCATGCCCACCAGCACCGCCCGATGATGATCCTGCAGCGCGCCGCCCAAAATTTCACTGGCCGAGGCGGAGGCACCGTCCACCAGCACCACCAGCGGTTTGCTGGTCATGGCGGGGCGGCTCACGGTGATGCTCTCGCGCTGGCCGTCGCGATCCACCGTCGAGACGATCGTGCCCTCGGAGAGCCACAGCCGGGCGATGTCGGCGCTGGCGTAGAGAAGCCCGCCGGGGTTGCTGCGCAGATCGAGGATGAAGCCGTCGGCCTGCTCGCGGGTGAGTTTTGCCACGGCGTTGCCCATATCCTTGGCGGCGTAGGCGTTGAACTGCAACAGACGAATATAGCCGACGCGCCGCTCGCCCTCGGTGCGCAGCGAATATTTGACGGGTTTGAATTCGATGCGGGTGCGCACCAGCGACAGGGTGAGCGGTTTGCCTTCGCGGCGAAATTTGAGCGCGACGCTGGTGCCCGCCTGGCCGCGAATAAAATTGACTGCCTGGTCGATATCCATGCCCTTGGTAGAGCGGCCGTCGATCGCGAGGAGCACGTCTTTGGGTTTGACCCCGGCCGTAAACGCCGGGGTATCCTCGATGGGCGAGACCACCGTCAGTTCGTGGGTCTTTTCATCGAGACCCAGTTGGATACCGACCCCCTGATAGTCGCCGCTGGTCTCGACTTTCATGCTCTCGTACTGCTTGGGGTCCATAAAGCGCGTGTACGGATCCCCCAGGCCCTTGAGCATCTCGCGCGTGCTCTTGTAGGCGTCCTCGCGGCTTTTGTAGTCTTTGGCCAGGTACTTGCGGCGGGTCTCCTGCCAGTTCTGGTTGTTAAAGGTGGGATCGACGTACTCGCGGTTGACTACCTGCCAGACTTCGTCGATGATCTCCTTCGGCGCATCTTTGAAGTTGGCCCAACTGGGCATATTAAATGCGCTCAACAAACTCAGAACGGTCGCGCAGGCAAGGCCGACCGGCAATAAAAACTTAGGTGTCTTCATAAGGTAGCTATTCTCAGCGGCAAAGGCGGTGGAGGCGGTGCTTCGATTGGGTAGGGACACTTTAGCACGCACTACCGCCCGCACTGAACCGCGCGCCCGCCAAATATTGGACCGCAACCAGCAGCTGTCCTCCACCTTGGGCAGGGTTTTAGGACAGCCATCGAGAACCGCCTGAAACGAACGGCTTCAGTCGATCGTACCGACCCGTTCGAGGGGCCAGAAACGGAAGATGGCCCGGCCGATGACGTTCTGGCGCGGTAGAAAGCCCCACAGGTGCGAGTCGAAGCTGTTGTTGCGGTTGTCGCCCATGACAAAAAAATGCCCCGGCGGTACTTGCTGTCGGGGCAGGACGTAGGCGGGGGGAGCGGCGGTATAGGGCTCGTTCAGGGCCGCTCCGTTGAGGATAACTTTGCCGTTTTTGACTTCGATCGTGTCCCCTGGCAGGCCGATGACGCGCTTAATGAAAGCTTGATCGATGTTGGTGCGCTTGGGCGGCATAAACACGATCACCTGGCCGCGCTCGGGCTGTTGAAATTCGTAACTGAGCTTTTCGACGATGAGCCGGTCGTCGATGCGCAAGGTCGGCTCCATCGAACCTGAAGGGATATAGCGCGCCTCGGCGACGAACGAGCGAATCAATAGCGCCAGGAAGACGGCGAGGACGATAGTCTGGATGTTTTCGCGCCGGCTGCTCAGCCGGCGCCAGAAACCGTGGCCTAAGGATGACCGGGACGGCTCTGTCGAATTCGGATGGTCCACCACGTCAGGCTCCCCACACTCGTGACGCGCTTTAGTTTCCGGATAGCCAACCGTAGCTGTGCAGGCCCTGGGCCAGGAAGTTGACCCCAAGATAGGTAATCCAGACCGAAACGAAGCCTACGGCGGCGAGCATGGCCGGGCGGCGGCCCTGCCAGCCCCGGGTGATGCGCGCGTGCAGATAAGCCGCAAAGATGAACCAGGTAATCAGCGACCAGGTTTCTTTGGGATCCCAGCTCCAATAGGAACCCCAGGCTTCGTTGGCCCAGACCGCCCCGGCGATGATGCCGACGGTGATGAGCGGAAAACCGAGGCCAATCAGGCGATAACTCAGATTGTCGAGGGTCTCGGCCAGATTCGAGCGGCGCAGGGCGGTAACAGCAGTCGGGGCGGAAGAAGTCAGCGTCACCGTGGTGTCGCCGCCCGACCCCCCCAGGCTCGCAAACGTCGAAGCTGCGGGCGTTGTCCCCTCAGCATCGGCGTACTCGGCTTTCTGGAAGCCGCCGGTGCCTACAGAACTGCCGCGCAATTCGGGGTCCTTTTGCTTCCAGGTGACGATCAAAAAGGCGATGGCCACCAGCGAACCGACCATCAGCGCGCCGTAGCTGAGGATCATCACGCTCACGTGCATCATCAGCCAGTTGGATTTGAGGGCAGGCACTAGCGGTCCGCCGGCCTTCATCGCGGGCGTGAGGGTAAACGAAGAAAAAGCGACCATTCCCAGCGCCACCGGCAGGGTGAACACGCCCACCAGCCGCTGGCGGGCGAAGGCCTCAGCGGCGATGTGCACGGCGAGCACGCACCAGCACAAGAAAAACAGTGATTCGTAGAGGTTGCTTACCGGAAAGTGGGCCGTCTCGATCCAGCGGGCGGTGAGTAGCCCCGTGACGCTCAAAAGCGCCACTGCCGAGGCGCCGGTGCCCAGTTCGTGCAACAACGGCACCCGGCGAAAGGCGGCGGCCAGCCAGTAGAGGGCGGTGGCCACCATCAAAGCGGCAAAGGCGGCGTTGTCGAGAAGCACCTGGATGGCGACGAGCTGGCTCGCGTTCATGGGACCGTTACTCCTGTGCGGCGGATAGGGCGTCGGAAGTGCGGGGACGGGGGGTCTGGACGGCGGCCACCATGCGGACCAGTTCGCGCTCAAAACTGATCTGCGCCCGGTTGGTGCGCCCGGCGAGGTGCAACTGGCCGTCGCGGTAGATGGCCCACACCTGGGAGTGGCTGAGATAGCTCATTGCCAACCCTACCATCAACAAAGCAAACCCGGCGTAGACCACCGGGATACCGGGATCGGCTTTGATCTGGATGCCGGTCTGGCCCACCAGTGCTTCGATGACCAGCCGCTGACCGAGTATGTTCACCGGCTTGCCGACCCGGGCGGGGGTGGCCGCCTCGCGGACGGTTTCACCGGTGCGCGGGTTGAAGGGCAACAGCATCAGGCTGCCCTGCAGGCCGCGGGTGACCATCTGCAGAGCCACCCGGCCGTCTTTGTCGAAGGGGATCGCCTGACCCCAAGCTTCTTGGCCATTTGGGGCTTCGATAGGCTGCATCGGGATGGTGAGCACAGGGCTGTCGTTGAGGCGCAGCTTAAAAGCGCCGACCCCCCAGCTCGCCTGGTACATCGTCACCCCGTCATAAATGAGCGGGTCGTTGACGGAGATGATCTTGCGCGTCAGTTCTTTGCCCGCGGGGCTCACCACCGAGAGATCCGAGTGGAACTGGTCCACCGAGCCGTCCGGGCGGTAGTCGATCCAGAATTTGTTGACGCGTACTGTCCAGTCGGGCGTGCGCGCGAGCGACAGACGCGACTGCTCGACTGCTTTGATATCGAAACTGTCCCCTGCGAGGGTCATCCGCTGGGTCTGATAGCCGCCGAACGCCCCGATCATCGCCCCCGCCATAATCAGCAGCAGGCTGACGTGCACGACGATCGGCCCTACCCGGCCGATGGTGCCCTTGGTGGCGTAAATCAAGTCGTCGCGCTGGTAGACTTTGTAGCGGCCGGCGCGCAGTTGCTCGGCCAGCGGCCCCGTGCCCCGGGCAGGAATGGCTGTGCGTAGGGCATATTTGCTGAGCTGACGCGGTTCGGTATAGAATTTCCAGTTTTGCGCCGCCTTGAGCATCGGGATCTGGCGGCGGAAGGTACAGATGGTGAGGCTCGTGGCCAACAGCAGCAACAGGGCCACAAACCACCAGCTGCGGTAAACTTCGTCGAGCCCGAGACTGATGATAAAGCGCCAGGTGACAAACCCCCAGACCACTGCACCGGAATCGGGATAGCTCTGTCGATAAAAATCGGTCGATTCGCCCTGGGGAATGACCGTACCGGCGATGCTCGCGGCGGCGATGGCCAGAAAAAGCCCGATGGCTAGTTTCAACGAACCGAGCCAGGCGGCCACCTCATGCCGGATATCCCGCCAGAGGGATGTCATAAAGCGATGCTCCAGGGGTCTCGCCACCCATTGTAATCCGTCACTCCCCGCGCCCCCCAGCCGGGGGATCAAGGGGATGAGCACCGCCCGGCGCTAAGATTGGGGTACGGCGATGAGGCTTCGACCCATGGCACCGCAGACTGCTTCGAACATCTACTCCGGCCGCTTCGGTACCTACGAAATCACCGAGGCCGACCGCCGGGGCGTGCTCATCTACCGTCTGGCCCTGCTGGCGGTGGCCGTCAGTTTCGCGGCGGGGGGCGCTGTGGTCCTGGCGGGCGGCTCGCCCTGGGTGGTGACGGCCCTGTTTGCCCTGCTGGCTGCCGCCCTCGGAGTCGCCCTCGCCACGGTCCACATCTACCTGCTTGCCCTGCACCGGGCCCTGTGGCTGTTGTGGGCTGTGGGGGTGACGGCGAGCGCCGTCCTCACCCTCAATACCGGCACCCCCCTGGCCCTCATCGCCTACAGCGAGCCGGTCGGTCTCATCGCCACGGGCTTTGTCTTCGCCGCCCTCACGGGCATTTGCATCAAAGAATCGTTCTGCTTCGGCTGGTGGGAGACGGTGCTGGTGGTGCCCGCTCTGCCGCTGTTGCTGCTTGGGCATTTAGGCGGAATTCTCAGCCCCGCAGTCGAGACAGGCCTGTTCGTCGTTTGCGCCGTGTCGCTGTTGATCTTTGCGATCCGCAAGTTTTCGGTGCCTGCCCCCGACGATATCGGCGACAAGTCCGTCCACGCCTACGTGCGGGGGGAAATCCATGGATGAAGTGCCCTGGTGGCTCGAAGAGTGGTGCAGGCAAAACGGCTACAGCGACCCGTGCTGGGTCAATGAACCCGATCAAATTCTGGGGGGGCGCTGGTGGGCTTTTCCGCCCCACGGCGTTATGCCGCTGCCTATCGATCCGCTCGGGGTGGGCGAGGCGTTCCAGGCTTTCGATCGCGCCATGGACAGAGTCGAACTGGTCGTCGACGAGGCGCTGGTCCAGGTGGACACCCACGTCAGCCCCCTGGTGCATCGCTTTGAAGAAGCCTGCGAATCGGCCTTCAAAGCCTGGGGCCTCGACCGGCTGTTCGAGGAAGACGAACACAGGCGGTGACGGCGCCGGCGAGGGACGGCTTGTGATATTCTGTCCATATGCAAACCAGCGCCACCGTCCTCCTTGCAGAAGCCGTCGACCACCTCAAGCGGTCGGACCCGATCCTGGCCGCGATCATCGAGCGGGTGGGCGACTGCGGCTACCAAACTTCGGCGGCGGGCACCCACTTCGACGCGGTGGTGCGTGCCATCGTCTACCAGCAACTGTCCGGCAAAGCCGCCGCCACGATTCACAAACGCCTGTGCGACTTGTTCGACGGTCGGCCGCCTTTGCCCGCCGCCTTGCTGGCGGTGGAGGAGAGCCGCTTGCGCGGCGTCGGCCTCTCGCGCCAGAAGCTTAACTATCTAAAATCCCTGGCAGCCCAGGTGGAATCGGGCGCTCTCGCCATCGAGACACTCCACATCCTCGAAGATCAGGCGATCCTCGCCGAACTGGTGCGCCTCAAAGGGATCGGCCGCTGGACCGCCCAGATGTTTTTGATCTTTCGGCTGGGCAGGCCCAATGTTCTGCCGGAGGGAGATTTGGGCATTCAAAAAGCCATGCGGCTTGCCTACGGCCTGGAAGCCCTCCCCTCGCCCGAGCAGATGGCGGCAATGGCCGAGCCGTGGCATCCCTACTGCACGATCGCTTGCTGGTACCTCTGGCGCAGCCTAGATTGAAATTGCCCATACTTTGTGGGTTATTGCAGGTGCATTATTGAAGTCAAGGTGCTCCGCGCTTCGCCAGTGCTTGAATGTACTGCCGAAGCGTGCGGGGTTCCCGTTTGAGAATCGCTCGCAGCACGAGGGCATTGCCGCCGGGAAAACCCGATCGATCGTACTCGGCGTACATTTTCCTCAAACCCTCGCGAACAGGACCATCCGGGATGTGCGCAGCCTGCGCCCACTCGTCGAAGGGAAGTTCACCCGCATCGATCGTTTGCTCACTCGCCTCGCTCATCATCGCCGCCAGTTCCACGCGATCGACCATGCCGGGGGCACATAGCTCGAATGTGCCTAGCCCAGCTCATCTTCCGTCAGCGCCATCGCCGCCGCCTCCGCTACATCGCGGTAGTCTACGTAGGACGCCTTCATGTATTTGGAGTAAGGTAGCGAGAAATGTCCCTGCTTCAGCGCAGCGCTCCAGCCGCTATCCAGATTCTGCATGAACATAGTCGGCTGTAAAACGGTGAACTGCATTCCTGACTCGTACAATGCCTCCTCGACCGGCTGTTTAGCCGCATGGTTACTCAGCTTGGAGATCGAGGGGTGGATGACACTGGAGAAAACAAACTTCCGCACACCGGATGCTCTAGCAGCCTCGACCATCGCCACACCCAACTCCGCTTCCTGTGGTGCGAAAGCAGGATTGAGGTGAAAGACGCCATCGACACCGGCTGCGGCTGCGCGCAGACTGTTCGGATTATGGAGATCCCCGATTGCGATCTCCTGTGCCCCTTGCCGCCGCGCCGCATCGGACTTGCTCCCATGCCGCACCAGTGCCCGCACCGTAACACCGCGGTGCTCGAGCGCAGGCACCACCAGGCCGGCGTATTTGCCCGTTGCTCCTACCATCAATACTTTTATCACAGGGTCGCTCCTTTTGGCTCGCCAGCGTGGGCACCCTCGGCGGGCTCCGTCCAGCCGTGGTCACGCAAGTAGGATTCAAAGTCGGTCGGTTCAAAAAAAACGCGCTTCAACTCGGCCAAATCTGCTGCGTAGCCAACGTCCTCAAACCAGCGGTACATAATGGTCATTTCTTCTCCGGCTTGCTGCTGAAACGCCTCGAACGGAATGGGCTTATATTCAATGTTTTTGCCCAAAACGTGGTTGAACGCAGCGGCGATTTCTGGCATGGTCATCTCCACACTGGCAACTTCTATTGCGCGGCTCAAAAACTCTGCGGGACGCTCGAAGACCGCGGCGACCATTTCCCCGTAATCTTCCTCGCAGAGCTGTTGCAATTTTGTTGTGGGACTGAGGGGCTGGGGAAGGGTTTCGTTTTCAATCATTGGCCGCATCGAGTTGTAGTTGTAGAAGAAGAAAACCGGACGCAGGATCGTGTAGGGTAGATCACTTGCTCGGATGTATTCTTCTACTTGGAACTTGCTGTCGAAATGCGGAATGCCCGTGTTGCGTTCCGCACTGCCCACAGAACTGTAAACGAAATGCTGAACGCCCGCTGCTTTTGCCGCGTCCACCAGCATCTTGCCCTGAGTGATTTCGGTTTCCAAGCCGTCCTGGAAATCCTGTACTGAAAAAACCCCCGAGATGCCCTGCAGAGCACGGCCAAGGGAGGCGCGATCGCTGAAATCTCCTTCTACGAGTTCTGCGCCCGCCTGCCTGAGGGATTGGGCGGCGGGCTTATTCGGATCGCGCACTAGGGCGCGCACTTTGAATTTTGCGCGCGATAAAAGATGACGCGCTACCGCTCCACCTTGGTTGCCGGTTGCACCCGTAACGAGAATTGTTGAACTTGAATCTTTCATTTTGATTCTCTTTTTATAGAGTTCTTCGCTGTCCAAAGTAACTATATAGAACCTAGAGAACCTGCCTCCGAAGTCTGAAGTCCATATCGGCACCTATGTACCCGAGGAAGTAGCCACCGGCACCGCCCTGCCTTGCGGCTCATCGAGACTTCTCCTATTCCAACTGTCGCCGGAAGCGGTTGGTGCTGATGGCGATGAGCAAAAAAGCGGAGGCGGCAAGTACCAACACGTTCGGCCAGAGCGCCTCGATGCCGACGCCTTTGAGGAGCATGCCCCGGACGATGGCGATATAGTGGCGCAGCGGATCGGCTAGCGAGACGACTTGAAAGAATTCGGGCATCGTCTCGATGGGGGCGATGGCCCCCGACAACTGGATCAAGGGCAGGTTGACGAAAAACGCCGTGAGCACCACCTGGGTCTGGGAGCGGGCGATGGTGGCGAGCATCATGCCGATGCCCACACCCACGCAGATATAGAGGCTTGTGAAGATCATGAACAGCCAAAAGTTGCCTAGGAAGGGCACCCCGAAGGCCAGGCGCGCGATCGCCAAAGCGAGCAGCGCCTCGCCCACCAACAGCACAAACAGCGGCGCCAGCTTGGCGAGCAGAATCTCCCAGGCTGCAGCCGGGGTCATCAGCAACTGCTCAAGGGTGCCCACGTCCTTTTCGCGCACGACCGTGGCCGAGGAGACCAGCGAGGAGGTGAGGGTGAGCACCAGACCCAATACCCCCGGCACAAAAAACCAGCTGCTGCGCAAACCTGGGTTGTAGAGGATGGTCACGATCGGGTCGATGGCCGCAGGCGAGGTGCCTGCGAGCGTATAGCCGAACTGCCGGACAATCTGGCTTGCGTAGCCGCTTGCGATCCCGGCGGTGTTGGCGTCGACGCCGTCGATGAGTAGCTGCACCTCCGGGGTCTGCCCCCGGGCCAGATCGCGCTGAAATTCGGGCGGGATGACCAGCGCGGCGGTGACCCGGCCGGTGCGCACCGCCTCGGATACTGCCTGCGGACTGTTGAGGGCTGCCGCCACATCGAAGATGCCGTTGGTGGCGAAGGCGGCCACCAGTTCGCGGCTGTCGGCGGTGTTGGCATAATCGGCGACGGCGAGCTTCAGGTGCCGGACATCGGGGCTTAGAGCATAACCAAAAACCAACAATTGGACGGTGGGCGGAAAGAGCAACAAAAATAGCAGCTGGCGATTTTTGAGAATTTGGACGGTCTCTTTGCGCATCAGCGCCCACAGACGACTTTCAAGCAGACGTTCAAGAAATTTCATAGCCTTACCCCGGCAGTTGCATGCGTTTGAGGCTGCGGAAGCTCGCCAAAAAAAACACCCCTCCCAATACGGCAAGCAGCAGCGGCGCGAACCATATCCCCGGCCAGCCGGTCCCCCGCACAAAGGCGTCGCGGGTGATTTCGATGAAGTAGCGGGCGGGCACGATGTTGGAGACGAGCGAGAGCGGAAAGGGAATGTTGCTAAGCGGGTAGATAAACCCTGAGAGCAACAGCGCCGTTAGAAAGCCGCTGGTGGCCACCGCCTGTACCGCCGCACTCTGGGTGGTGGTGCGCGTGCCGATGAACAAACCATAGGAAACGCTCGCGGCGAGCATCGCTACGGTGCCTATGGCAAGCGGGGTCGGATCGCCCGCCAGGCGCAAGCCAAAGAGCACTGCCCCGAGGCCAAACACCGCCACCGCCTGGGCCACCCCGACCAGAAAGTAGGCAAGCCCTTTGCCCAGCAAGAATTCGGCCGCGCTCAGGCTGGAGGCGAAGACCTGGATAATCGTGCCCTGCTCCTTCTCGCGCACCATGGCGATGGCCATCAGCAGCGGCGGCCAGATGGCGAGCACCAGCGCGAAGACCCCCGGCACGATGTAGAGCGCCTCTTCGCGCCCCGGGTTGAACCATAGCCGCGAGCGCAGGGCAATGGTCGGGGCGGTCTCCGAGCGGGTGCTCAAATAAAAGTTGGTCACCTGGCGGACGCTGTTGCGGATTACCCGGGCGTTGTTGCTGTCGGTGCCGTCGATGAGCGCCTGGATCGGGGCGACTTTGCCGGCGTCCAGGCGGCGGCTGAAATCCGAGGGGATAATCAAGACCACCTTTGCTGTCCCGGCATCGAGTAGTGCCTCAGGAGCGCCCCGGCCGTCCCAGTGCGCCGGCACGAACTGGTTGGTGGCATAAAAGCGATCAGCAAAGGCGCGGCTGGTGGGGGAGCGCTCCAGATCCTGCACCGCCAGCGGAATGTTGTTGGCCTCCAGGCGGATGGCATAGCCGAAGATGAGCAATGTGGCCATCGGCAGCAGCACAGCGAGGGCGACGGTGAGCTGGTCGCGGCGAAATTGGGTCAGTTCCTTGGCGCACTGGGCGAGGATGCGTTTCATGATCCCTCCTGGCGGGCGCGCTGGACCATGCCGATAAAGGCGTCCTCCAGCGAGTACTCGATCTTGCGGGTATGGCCCACCGCCTGCAGCTTCGCCAAGCGGGCGTCCGGCTCATCGAGCACCACGTGCAGCCGGTCGCCAAACAGCGCCACCCGCCAGGATGCCTGCGCGAACAAAGAGCGCAACGCGCGCGCGGCGTGGGGCAGATCGGCGCTGACGACTTCGTAGATTTGTCCGGGCTGGCGGGCTTTAATCTCCCCCGGTGTGCCCTGGATCACCAGTTCGCCCGCCACCATGAAGCCCAGCCGGTGGCAGTGTTCAGCTTCCTCCAGGTAGTGGGTGGTCACCAGCACAGCGGTGCCCGCGCGGGCGAACATCTCGATGAGCCGCCAGAACTGCCGCCGGGCGAGCGGATCGACACCCGAGGTCGGTTCGTCTAGAAAGAGCACCTCCGGCTGGTGCATCACCGAGGCGCCGAAGGCGACCCGCTGCTTCCAGCCCCCCGGCAGTTGGCCGGTGATCAAGTTTTCCTGGCCGCGCAGGCCGCAGATGTCGATCACCCAGTCGATGCGCTCGCGCCGCAGGCGGCGGGGCACGCTGTAGACGCCACAATAAAATTCAAGATTTTGCAGGATGCTCAGATCGTCGTAGAGCGTGAATTTCTGGCTCATATAGCCCAGGCGGCGGCGCAACTCGCTGGAGCGCAGCCCGTCGCTCTCGCCCGCCAGGGTGACCGAACCGGTGCTAGGCGGCAGCAAGCCGCACAGCATCTTGATCGTCGTCGTCTTGCCCGCACCGTTGGCCCCCAGCAGGCCGTAAATTTGGCCGGGATGCACCTCGAGGCTGAGGTCGTGAACCGCCCGAAATGACCCAAAGGTCTTACCCAGCTGGTGCGCGCCGATGGCGACGGCCTCTGCGGGGGCACTTCGGCGCAGCGGATGCGGAAAATTGAGCAAAGGCGGATCGGATCCCTGCTGTCTGAGGCGAGTTACAAACACGTTCTCAAGGGTCGGATCGGCTCGGCCTACCTGTGGGGAGAGCCCCGAGAGGGCGTCCGCCACCGCCCGCTCGCCCCGCTCAGGGTCCGCCACCAGCACATCGAGCCGGTCGCCGAAGGTCTGCACATCTTCAACTGCTTCGAGAGTCTGCAGCACCTGCTCGGCGCGCTCCAGATCGCTTGCGTGCACCTCCAGCCGAGCTAATCCCAGCCCGGCGCGCAGGCGGGCGGGGGTATCGGGCGATTCAAGCCGTCCTCCATACATCAGGGCCACCCGGTGGCAGCGTTCGGCCTCGTCGAGGTAGGGGGTGGCGACCACCACGGTCACCTGCTCCTCGGAGAGGGCGGCGAGCACATCCCAAAATTCGCGGCGCGAGACTGGATCGACACCGGTGGTCGGTTCATCGAGCAACAAAATTTCCGGCTGCGGGATCAAGGCGGCGCACAGGGCCAGCTTCTGCTTCATCCCACCGGATAGTTGCCCCGCCAGCCGGTCTGCAAAGCGATCGAGATCGACAAGCTTGAGATAGCGCGCTCGCCGCTCCTCGAAGAGCGCTTCGTCCACCTGCTTAAGCTCGGCGCTGTAGCGCAGGTTTTCATCGACGGAAAGATCCAGATAAAGCGAAAAGGGTTGGGTGATATAGCCGATTTTCAACCGCGCGTCGCGCGGCGGTCGGCCAAGTACCGAGGCGGTACCGGCGGTAGGCTCCATCACCCCCGCCAGGATCTGAAAAGTGGTCGTCTTGCCGGCGCCGTCCGGCCCGATAAGACCGAAGACTTCGCCCCGGCGGACGGCAAAATCGATGCCGTCCACCGCCGCCAGTTGCTTGTAGCGCTTCACCAGGCCCTGCACAACGATGGCGGGCGCGTCGGGAGCAGTCTGTTGCAGCGATTCGGCCGGGTGCAGCGAAGTCACGGCGTCTCCTCCGTCAAGATTTCGGCGTCGGCGGGCATGCCCGGCTTGGCAAAGCCCGCCGGATCTTCTATGAGCAGTTTCATCCCAAAGACCTGGCGGACCCGCTCGTCGCGAAAGTAGATGCTCTCCGGCGTAAAGGACGCCTGCGGATCGACGGCGGCCACCCGGGCCGTCAGGGGCCGCTCGGGAGCGGAATCGAGAAACACCCGCGCTTTTTGGCCGACGCGCACCCGGCCTATCTGCCCCTCGGGGATGTAGCCCCGGAGGTACACCGTCCGAAAATCGAGCAGCGAGAGCACCGTCCGCCCGGCGGTGACCACCGCCCCCGGTTCGACGCTGCGGGCGGTGACCACCCCGTCGATGGGGCTCACGATATTGAGGTAGGCGATCTGGGCCAGCAGTTCGCGGCGGCTAGCCTCAGCGTTTTTGACGTCTTCCTCGGTCGCGAGCAGCTGCGAGCGCGCCTGGGCCAACTGGCGTCGCGCCACATCGAGCCCGGCCGTGCGCACCGCCGGGTTGAGGGCGACGGTGCGCGTCTGGGTGAGGGTGCCTTCTGCGGCCGTCACCTGTTTGCGGGCAGCGTCCACGGCGGCCTTGCGCGCGGCGAGGGTGGCCTGGGCGGCGTCGAAGGTGGTCTGGGCCTGATCGAACTGCTGCACAGAAGTGGCCCCCTCGCGCACCAGCTGCTCGAAGCGGTTGCGGTTGGCGACGGCAAGCTTGAGGTCCGCCTCGGCCTCGCTCACCTGCGCCTCGGCCTGGGCGAGTTGCGAGCGGGCGGCGGCCACCTGGGCGTCGGCCTGCTCGATGCGTCCCCGGGCGTCGCCGCGCGACTGGGTGAGTTCCAGCTGCGCCTGGGTCACCTGCGCCTCGAGCACGTCGATCTGCAGCTGGGCCTGGCGCTGCTGCTGGCGGGCCGCGGCGAGGCGCGCTTCAGCTCCTGCCAATTGGGCTTTAATCTCGGCGTCGTCGAGCTGGACGATGAGCTGTCCCCGGCGCACCGCGTCCCCTTCGCGCACCGTCACCCGGTCCACCCGACCGGCGGTCTTCGCGCCCACGTCGGTCTCGTAGCCCTCCAGCCGACCGCTCAGGGCGAGCCTGTCGGCGGGCGGCCGCGAGAGGGCAAACCAGAAATACACCCCGGCTCCCACCGCCAAAAGCCCCCCCACCAGCAGGAGGAGGCGCCAATTCGGCCCTTTTTTGCGAGTGGCGGCGGCGGTGGCGACCGGATCAAAAGCCGTCGCCGCGGTTGTCGTCTGCTGCATGATTTCCCCCCCTTGGCGGAGCGAGCGGTACACTGGGTTTAACTACACCGTTTAGTAAAATCATAGGTCAGCCTGGCGCGAATGCAACCCCCAATTTCGCTGTTTGTCTGAAAAGAAAAAGCGTGTAGTAGGATCAAGCCCAGAAGTGTTGAATCAGTGAACGCTTGCACACAGTTCGAGCGGCCAGACCCTGCGCCTCCAGCTGCCCAGCAATTTTCCCAGCCAATGCACATAACTGACTTCCTGACACATGCAACATTGCAAGT
>JAESGW010000359.1_pt1 | contig 57514 bp, 67 predicted proteins | sample 9269791 | NCBI WGS metagenome assembly JAESGW01 (sample SAMN16773120, study PRJNA677053) | algae metagenome | isolation source: Aphanocapsa lilacina HA4352-LM1 and co-occurring heterotrophs from near cave... | place: USA: Maniniholo cave, near Haena, Kauai, HI | collected 2009-07-28
CGATGTCTTCCGGTCCGCGCGACGCGTCGATCGCGACCGCGATGGTGCGCGCGCGGTCGGCGGCGGAGATGCCGGTGGTGACTCCCTCGCGCGCCTCGATCGAGACGGTGAAGGCGGTTTCGAACTGCGTGCCGTTGTTGCGGCTCATCGGTTCCAGGCCGAGCTGGTCGACGCGCCGCTTCGCCAGCGCCAGGCACACCAGCCCGCGACCGTGACGCGCCATGAAGTTGATCGCCTCCGGTGTCGCCATCTGCGCCGGGATGACGAGATCGCCCTCATTCTCCCGGTCCTCGTCATCGACCAGGATGAACATGCGCCCGTTGCGCGCCTCGTCGATGATCTCCTCGGGCGAGGACAGAAAGGGGTGCGGCAGCGAGACGGGCGTGCGGGCGGTCGAGACGTTCAAGGCTTCGCGCATGGATGATCCTGTGGGAGGCGGCCGATCCGCCGCCTCCGCGACGTACCCCTCGCCCCCGCCGGCTTCTATTGCCATTGGCGGATCAGCGTCGTCGCTGCCGGGCATCAGGCGGCGATGCCGGCCCGCCGCCAATGCGCGAACTCGGCCACCTGGCGGCCGACGATCACCAGCTGCTCGGCGACCTTGGGGTCGAGACAGGCCCCCGCCTCATCGAACAACGGCACCGATGCATTGACGGCGGCGCCGAACGGGGTCGGCCATGCCCTGAGCGCATGCGCGATCGACCGCATCGCCATCAGCGTCGTGCCGCACGCCTGCCAGCCAAAGGCGGTGACGATCGATCCGAACGCGCGACCGTCCAGATAGGGGCGGGAATCGCGGGCGAGATCCTCGAACAGGTCGAGCGCGTTCTTGATCGGGCCGGACAGGCTGCCGTGATAGCCCGGCGAGGCGACGATGATGCCGTCGCAGCCGCGCACCGCCTCCACCAGGCGGCGCTCGTCCTCGGTGCGATCGGTGCGGCCGGGCACATAGAGCGGCAGGCCGGCGATGAGCGGCCCTTCGAACAGCTCGGTCTCCGCGCCCTCCGCACGGGCCGCGGCAAGGGCATGGCGAACCACCTGCTCGCTGCTCGATCCCGGCCTTGCCGTACCGCCGATACCGACGATGCGTATCGCGCTTGCCATTGTTCCCGGTCCCTCCGCTTCGCCTGTCGGGATGGATTAGGGTCATGGGCGGAACGCGGTCGAGTGCCCAAGCCCGATGCCACCGATCGCAATCGGGCAACCGAGCCGGACAGCGATGCCTTCACGCTAAGGGTCGTGCCGCCAAACGGCATTTGAAAGAGATCCGTGCGCCGCGGAAGGGTTGGCGCGAAACCGGACCATGAGAGGCCTTGATGCGATTTTCCCTGATCTTCGAAGCGCAGACCGTGGACGCCTCGCCGCGCGGCGAACGCCAGGTATTCGACGAGCTGGTCGAACAGGCGCTGCTGGCCGAACAGCTGGGCTTCGATGTCATCTGGAGCGTCGAGCACACCTCGCTGACGCACTATGCGCATATGAGCGCGCCGGAGACCTTCCTGGCCTATATCGCGGGCAGGACGTCGCGGATCGGGATCGGCCACGGCGTGGTCTGCCTGATGCCGGCGATGAACCACCCGATCAAGGTCGCGGAGCGCATCGCCACGCTGGATCTGCTCTCCAAGGGGCGGGTGCATTTCGGCATCGGCAAGGGCGGCAGCCAGCAGGAAGCGGGCGCCTACGGATATGATCTCACGACGCTGCAGCCGCTGATCGACGAGGCGATGTACCTGATCCCGAAGATGTTCGTCGATGACGAGGTGGAGCATAACGGCCCGCACATCACCATTCCGCCGCGGCCGATCCACCCCAAGCCGTTCCAGGAGCCGCATCCGCCGATGTACATGGCGTGCACCAACCCCGATACGCTGGCGCGCGCCGGCCAGCGCGGCCTCGGCGCGCTGGTGCTCGGCTTCGGCGGCCCCGAGGAGGTCACCAAGAAGAACAAAATCTACCGCGACGCATGGGCGAGCCGCGATCCCGCGGATCAGGTCGGCTACCGTCCGCTCCAGCATCTCGCGGCGCTATGCCCGACGATCATTCTCGACGACGCCGAGCAGGCCCGCAAGATCGGCATCCGCGGCCAGCGCTACTTCTACGAATCGCTCAACTACTGGTACGGCGGCGGACCGAAGCCCGAGCCGGACACCTGGGGCGACGAGCTGCTCGAGGAGGGCACCGATACCATCATCACCACCAAGCTCGCCTCGGAAACCCTGACGATGGACCTGCGCCCCAACGAGAGTGGCAGGCGGCCGAGCGAGGGGATCCTCAGCGCCAAGAACGCCTATGGCAGCGTCGAGGATTGCATCAGCTATGTCGAGCAGCTGGCGGCGGCCGGCGCCGACGAGATCCTGTTCATGACCAACATGGGCACCGTGCCGCAATGGGCGCAGCTGGAGACGCTGCGCAAGATCGGCACCCATGTGATCCCGCATTTCCGGTGAGCGAGCCGTGGCGCTGACCCTGTCCGGGCGGACGGCGGTCGTTACCGGCGCGGCATCGGGAATCGGCGCCGCGCTGGCGCTGCATGCTGCTGGACTGGGCATGGATGTCGCCGGCTGCGATCGCGACGCCGAGGGTCTGGAACGCCTCGCTGCGGCGATCGAGCGGCACGGTGCGCGCCATGTCCTGCGCTGCATCGACGTATCGGACGCCAAGGCGATGACCGCATTTGCCGCCGAATGCGCGGCGCTGCCGCCCGTCACGCTGCTGTTCGCCAATGCCGGCATACTGCGCGGCGGGACGCTGCTCTCGACGCCGCTCGATCAATGGCGCTTGCTGTTCGACGTCAACATACTCGGGATCGTCGCGACGCTTCAGGCGTTCGCGCCTGCCATGCGCGCGCACGGCGAACCGGCGCGCGTGGTCGTCACGGGATCGACCGGATCGATGTTGCCCGCACCCGGCCTCGCCGCCTATTGCGCCACGAAGCACGCATTATGGCCGATGGTCGAGGCGCTGCAGAGCGAACTGGCGGGGACGGCGGTGGGTGCGTCGCTGCTGATGCCGGGGGCGGTCTCCACACGCATCTTCGAGGCGGTTGACCCCGATCGCGACGCCCCGGCCGATTCGATCACGCCTGAGGCAGCCGCCGAGGCGGCTTTCGCGGGCGCGCTCGCCGGGCACGCCAAGATCCTCACCCACCCTGCCTATGCGGCGCGCATAGAGAGCCGTTTCGCGCGAGTGATCGAAGAACTTTCCCAGCCTTAGGAAATCACGCCGCCGGGTGGAACTGCCTGTACCACTCCCGATATGTGAGGATCGGGCCGTCGGCCGAACTCAGCAGCGGCCGCTCGACATAGGCCTTGTGCGGCCAGATCTTGCCGTCGCTATACTGCTCGCGCAGGCCATGCTCCGCCGCCATCGCGGTGAAGCGCGCGATGTCTTCGGCTGGCATCGCGCAATCCTCGTCGATCAGGAAGAACTGGTGGACGTAATAATGGCTGAGCGCCGCATCCACCGGCGTGACCGAGACATAATAGACGGTGGTGATCCCCGGCGCGTGTGGCGTGCGGCTCTCGACCCGCGACAGCCCGCCGCCGATGACTTCGGAATAGACCGTCGATCCCTCCGACGTCCCGGCCACCGGTCCGGAAAAATCCGCCGGCAGGATGCGCACGGGGCTGAAGAACCGGTGTCCCTCCATGCGGATCGCCCCATCGGACACCGCCCGACCGGTCGAACGGACGCCGGGAAAATGCGCGAAATCGACGCCGTTCTCGAACACGTCTTGCGGATGCGCCGATCCGAAATCATCATGGAGGCGGCGGAATCCGGCGCCATCCAGCCTACCGCTCTCGTCGTAGACGGGCAGTTCCCACGCGGGTTCGCTCCCGGCCAGATCATGCCAGACGAAGATCATCCCCCCGCGCTCGGCAATGGGCCAGGCACGCACCTTCGCACGCGGCGGAACCGCCTTGGCGAACGGAACATGGACGCATTTTCCGGCGATATCGTAGCGCCACTGGTGGAATGGGCAGACGATGGTCTCGCCTTCGATCCGGCTGTCATAACCCAGATGCGCACCGAGATGCGCGCAATGCGCATCGGTGACGGCCGCCTTGCCGCTCTCGGTGCGGAACAGCACCAGGGCGCTGTCGAAATAGCGCAGCGGGCGGATGTCGCCCGGTGCCAGATCGTCGGCGAAACCGACGCAGAACCAGCCCGTCGGAAACGGGTGAAATGGATAGCGGGTGCCAAAGCGGCTGGGTGCGTTCATTGTCCTCCCCTCCTTTCGAAATCAGATGATGCTTGCGCCACCGTCGATGGCGAGAATCTGGCCGTTGATGTGGGCGCCAGCGTCCGAAGCGAGCAGCAGCACCGCACCCTTGAGATCTGCGTCGCTGCCCAGCTTGCCGCGCGGCGTATCCCCGCGGATGTCGTCGCCATGCTTGTCCAGCACATAGCCCGTCAGCCTCGACGGGAAATAGCCGGGGGCCAGCGCGTTCACGTTGATCCCCAGCGGCGCCCATTCGGCGGCCAGCGCCCGGGTGAAGTTGATCAGCCCGCCCTTGCTGGCGTTGTAGGCGATCGTGCCGGTCATCCGCGGGTGATGGCCGAGCAACCCTTCAACCGACGCGATGTTGACGATGCGCCCCCAGCCGGCCGGAATCATGAACGCGCGCGCGGCCGCCTGCGCCATCAGGAAGGGGCCGGTGAGGTTTACCGCCATCAGCTTGTTCCAGCCGTCTAGCGGCATGTCCTCGGCCGGGGAACCCCAGGACGTCCCCGCATTGTTGACCAGAATGTCGATGCGCCCGCCGGCGCCGGCGACCTGCTCGACCAGGCGCGCGGGCTCGTCCGGCTTGCCGAGATCGGCGGCGATCGCGCGCGCATCGATGCCCTGGTCGCACAGCCGCGCCACCGCCTGATCCAGCTCATCGGCCTTGCGTGCGGTCAGTATCACCCGTGCGCCGAACTCACCGAGCGCCTCCGCCATCGCCAGGCCCAGCCCGCGCGAGCCGCCGGTGACCAGCGCGGTGCGGCCGGAAAGATCGAGAAGGCTTCGCAGTGAGGTCACACGATATTCCTTTCAGCCGGCGGTGTAGCCGCCGTCGACGAACAGGGTCTGGCCGGTGATGAAGCCGGCCGCGGGCGAGGCGAGGAACAGCAGCGCGCCCATCAAATCCTCGGTCTCGCCCAGGCGGCCGAGCGGGGTGCGCTGGACGATCCTGGCGTAGAGTTCGGGCTGGGTGCGCACCAGTTCACGGTTGAGATCGGTCACGATCACCGTCGCGCCCAGCGTGTTGACGGTGATGCCCGCATCGCCGAACTCGAACGCGCACGCCGCGCCGAGATTGGCCAGCCCCGCCTTGGACGCGCAATAGGCCGCCCGGTTCGCCATGCCGCGTCCCGACAGGATCGATCCCATGTTGACGATGCGGCCATAGCCCCGCGCCTTCATCGCCGGCACGACCGCCCGGATGGCGTGGAAGGCGCCGGCGACATTGACCTCCAGCACGCGCAGGAAATCCTCCGGCGCGATATCGAGCACCGCGCGCGGATCGGTGATCCCGGCATTGTTGAACAGGATGTCGATACGCCCGAGCGTCTCAGCGATTTCCTCGGCCGCCGCCGTCATGGCTATGGCGTCGGCAACATCGGCCTCGACAACGACCACGCGCCGTCCGGCGGCCGCGACCGCCGCCGCCGACGCCTCCAGTTTCGCACGGTTGCGCGCCACCAGCGCAATGTCCGCCCCCGCTTCCGCCAGCGCCAGCGCACCCGCCGAGCCGAGCCCACCACCGCCGCCGGTGACGACTGCCACCTGCCCGTCGAGCGCGAAGCGCGCGATGCCGCTCATGCCGCCTCACCCAATTGGCGCAACTCGATCAGCGCCGCGATGCGTGCGCGCAGATAGGCATATTGGCCGACGAGCAGCGCATCCTCGCTGGCCGCCAGACGATCCGCGATCTCCAGCATTTCCGCCAGCATCGCGCTTTCCCGGTCGCCGTCACCCATCGCCACCCTCCTACAGCCGGTATCCGTCCTGACGCTCGTCGGTCCAGCGGCGCGCCTTGTAGGCAAAGCCCTGGAATTCGGCGCGCGGCACCTCGCACACATCGACCCACATGTTGCTGCGTTGCTTGATCGCCGCGCGGACGGACTGGACCAGCCATTCACGCTCTTCCGCCGCGAGATCCGCCTTGTGCTCTGCGACCGCGATCCTGACCTCGACCTCGGTGCGGCCGTCGCGCGTATAGACCCGGCCTTTGTAGTCGCCGATCTCGGGATGCGCGAAGACCGCGGCGTCGAACATCGATGGCCAGACATTGTTGCCGCGGATCTTCATCATGTCGTCGAACCGGCCGATCGTGCCGCACTCGATGGCGTTCCATGCGCCGCCGCCGCACTCCTGCCACGGCACGAAGCGCGCCGCGTCGCCGGTGCGGAAACGCACCGCCGGGCTGCCCTCGACCGAAAGATTGGTGACGACCATCTCGCCCAGCTCGCCGGGCTGGACGGGCAGCCCGCTGGCGGGATCGACGATCTCGATCAGATGCTCCCATTCGAACAGCCGGATCAGGCCGCGGTCGCCGCCATCGCGGAATACACCGGTCGATCCGGTCGAGCCGCCGAAGCCGTTGAGCTGGGTGCTGCCATAACCCTCCTGCAGGCGGCATCCCCAATGTTCCTCGATCTTCGCCGCCCATTCGAGCGGATAGCCCTCCGCGGCGATGAACAGTCCGTGCATCCCCGGAAATGCTTCGCGGGGGACGATGCCCCTCGCCAGCAACGCCTCGGTCAGCGTGTGGAGATAGTTGGTCGAGGCGTAGATGAAGTGGATGCCGCCCAGCTTGATCATCAGATCGAGCTTAGCCTCGGTCGGCATGTTGCCGCCGACGTGAAAGCCGGTCGCGCCGATGATGCGCAACGCCTCGCCCGGCCCCCAGCCGCCGGTGGTCATGCCCCCGGCCGGCACGCAGTTGATCGCGGTATCACCCTTGCGCAGCCCGCCCATATACCAGGGCAGCGCATGCAGATAGCCCAGCATATGCACGTCGCGCTGGGTGCGGCCGTAAATCTCCTGCCCCTGGCCGGAGGTGCCGCTGGTCATGCTGACATGGACGACTTCGCCGCGATCGACGCCCAGCCGCGTGCCGAAGGGCGGCGCGGCCTGCTGGTCGGCGAGGAAATCGGCCTTGGCGGAGACCGGGAAGGCCTTGGCGAACCGGTCGAGGCTGTCGACCTCGCCGCCCTTCAGCCCGCCCTCGTCCATCTTCGCGCGGTAGAAATCGCTCTTCGCATGGAGCCGCGCACACAGCGCCTGCAGCTTGCGGAGCTGATGCGCCTCCAGCTCCGCCCGCGAGATGCCCGCGAAGCGGCGCAGCAGCGGCGAGGCGGCGAACGGATCGGCGATCGCGGGCGAGACCATGGGTCAGCCCTCCGCGGGACGGAATGCCGGCAAGGTGATCTCCGGCGTGACGCGGTTGTACACGATCTCGACCGGCATCCCGGCGCGCATGTCCTCCGGCGCGCATCCGGTGACGTTGCCGGTCATCCGGCAGCCCTCGTCGAGCGTCACCAGTGCGACGATATAGGGCACGTCGTCGGCGTACAGGTCCCGCGGCACCGGGTGTCGCACCACGATCCAGCTGAAAACCACGCCCTTGCCGGTGGCCTCGACCCATTCGGGCCGTTCGAGCGAGCCAGGACAGAAGGTGACCGGCGGGAAGAGATGTTCCCCGCTCGATGCGCAGCGCTGCAGCATCAGCCGGCCCTCGCGCATCCCTTCCCAGAAGGGCGTGCTTTCCGCATCGGGCACCGGCAGCGGCTTGTCATAGGCGATCGCGTGCATGTCAGTTCCTCAGGATCATGGCGCTGCCGCAGGTCATCGCCCCCGCGGTGGTGAGCGCGATCTCGGCGCCCTCGATCTGGCGCGCGTCAGAGGCGCCGCGCAGCTGCTCGACCGCCTCGATCACATGGTTGAAGCCGTGGATATAGGCCTCCGACAGCAGGCCGCCGTGGGTGTTGATCGGCAGGGCGCCGTCCAGCGCGATGCGCCCGTCCATCACGAACGGGCCGCCCTCCCCTTCCTTACAGAAGCCGAGCCCCTCCAGCGCCATCAGCACACTGTAGGTGAAGCAGTCGTAGATCTCCGCGACATCGACATCGCCCGGGCCAATGCCGGCGCTGCCCCACAGATCATCGGCCAGATATTTGAAGCAGTTGTGCGAATGGCTCGGCCAGCGGATGGCGTCGAACAGGTCGTCGCCCTGGCTCGGCCCGCCGCCATAGGCGCCGCCCATGATATAGACCGGCTTGTGCCGCAGATCGCGCGCGTGCTCGGCCGCGGTGACGACCACCGCACAGGCGCCGTCGCTCTCCAGGCAGATGTCGTACATGCGGAACGGATCGACGATGAGGCGCGAGTTGTAATAATCCTCCTTGCTCATCGGCGTGCGCTGCATCGCCCGATCGTTGAGCACGGCGTTGGCGCGGAAGGTGGTGGCGATCTCCGCCCAATGCTCCTCGCTCGTGCCGTAATCGATCATGTGGCGCCGCGCCCACATCGCCATCGCCTGCGGATAGGTGATCCAGCCGAGCGGCGCGGTGTACTGGGTCACGCCGTACGCGTTCATGTCGCGGCCGCCGCCCAGACGAAAGCCCGACCGGCCGTTCATCGCGCGGAAGCAGACGACGTTCTTCGCCAGACCCGCCTCGATCGCCGCGGTGGCGGCGAGCGTGATCAGGTTCGCGCCATTGCCGCCCGCGGCATAATCCACCGCATAGCCGGCATTCTCGATGCCAAGCTCGGTCGCCACCCCCATCGCCGGGGCGCTGTCGTTGAAGTTGAAGCTGACGATGCCGTCGATGTCGGCGACGGTCAGCCCGGCATCCTCGATCGCCTTGAGGCACGCCTCGGTGGCGAGGCTCCGGACCGTGCGGCCCGACGCCTTGGTGTATTCGGTATTCCCGATCCCGGCGATCGCATATTTATCACGCAGCTTGTACATCTCGTTCAGTCTTTCCTAGGCGCGAAACGGGGTGCGCGCTTTTCCTTGAAGGCCATCAGCCCTTCGGTGGCGTCCGGCTCGGTCGTCGCGTAGCGATGCACGAAGGCGATCTCCTCGCGCAGCCCCTGCGCGTAGGGCGTATCGAGTGTTATGTTGGCGAGCCGCTTGGCGCCGGCGAGACCGACCGGGCTCTTGGCCGCCATGCCCTGGATCCAGGCGTCCGCGGCCGCGATCAGATCGGCATCGGGCACGACCCTGGTCACCAGCCCCCAGCGTTCGGCGGTCGGTGCGTCCAGAAGCTCGCCCGTCAGCATCAGATGCTTGGCGCGCAGCAGGCCGATCGCGCGGGGCAGCCGCTGCGATCCGCCCGCGCCGGGCAGCTGGCCGAAATTGAGATGGCCGTCGCCGATCTTCGCGCGCTCCGCTGCGATCGCCATGTCGCAGGCCAGCAGCAGTTCGATGCCGCCCGCGACGCACACCCCGTTCACCGCGGCAATCCAGATCGCCCGCGCGCGCTCGATGCCGGTCAGCATGTCGTGGAAATCGTCGAGAAACGCCTGGAACGCGTCCGGCTCGCGATAAAGGCGGAGATACCCGTCGAGATCGCCCCCGGCCGAGAAGCTGCGCCCCTCTCCGGTCAGCAAAACAAAATCCACGCCGGGCGTCGCCTCGATCTCGGCGACCGCGGCCTTCAGTTCCTTGACGGTCGACCAGTCGAGCGGATTGAGCTTGTCCGGCCGCGCCAGGGTGACGCGCGCGGTGCGCCCGTCGAAAGCGAGTTTGAGGTTCTGGTAGGTCATGCCGGCACCGCCCAGCGCTGCTTCGCATCGTCGGCGAGCGCGCCCTTGGCGACCTTGCCGCCCGATGAGCGCGGAAGATCATCCATCAGGACGAGATATTCGGGAAACCACTCGCGCGAGACGCCCCGCGCTTCGAGATGGCGGGTGATCGCGTCGAGCGTCAACTGCTGGTTCGGGCGCGGCGTCACGTAAATGCAGACCCGTTCACCGAACACCGGATCGGGCGCGGCCACGGCCGCCACCAGCGCGACAGCAGGATGGGTCGCGACCTCGGCCTCGATCGCCGGTGCGGAGAGATTCTTGCCGCCACGGATGATGAATTCGGACGTGCGTCCGGCGACGCGGAGGTAATCCTCCGCATCGACCTCGACGATGTCGCCCATCAGCATCCAGCCATCGGGCGTGAACAACCTGGCGTTCGCTTCGTCATCGTCCCAATAGCCGAGGCAGGTGGCGGGCCCGCGGCAGCCGGGCTGACCGCGGTCTGCCACCTGTTCGCCGGTGGCCGGATCGAACAGGCGAACCTCCATTTCGGGGATCACCCGGCCCGCGGTCGTCAGCCGCCGGTCGCGCGTGTCCGCGGCGGTCGTCCGGCTGAGCGCACCGGTCTCGTTCGATCCGTAGAATTGCAGCACGGCGGCCCCGGTCACTTCCTCGAACTCGGCCGCACGGCGATAGGGCACCGCCTCGCCGCCGGTGAACATCGCGCGCAGCGAGGAGAGGTCGCGGGGCCGTTCGGCCTGTTCGTTCAACAGCATGATGAACTGGGTGGATACGCAGCACAGCACGGTCACACGCTCGCGCGCGATCATGTCCAGCGCCAGCCCCGCATCGAATTTGGGCAACACCACCGTCGGGCAGCCCAATATGGTGGGCGAGAAATGCGCCGTCCAAAGCCCGAAGCCGAACGGCGCCGGCACCGCGCCCATGAACAGCTCGTCGTCGCCGAACCGGCCCGCTTCGGCGGCGAGCTGGTGGAAATAGAACCAGCGGTTCTGCGTGTGCATCACGCATTTGGGCATGCCGGTCGTGCCCGAGGTGGAATTGATCAGGAACAGCGCGTCCGGATCGCCCTGCGGGAAGGGCGCATGCCCGGGCGTCTCGCCCGCGCTCCAGTTGCGGCAAGCGATGAGGTCCGGCACCACCAGCCAATTCTCGATCGGCGCGCCGTGCGAGCGGACGGCATCGACGAGATCGGCCAGGCTGCGATCGCGCATCGCCTCGTGCGCGATGATCAGCGTGGCGCCGGTGCGTTTCAGCAGGTGCGCGATCTCAGCGATACCGGCGCGCGCGCCGATCCCCACGGCGACCATCCCGGCGCGCTCCACCCCCAGCAGCGCGGCATGGACCGCCGGCCCGTCGGGCAGCAGGACCGCGACACGCGCCCCCGGTTCCAGCCCGCGCGACAGCAGCAACGCGGCGATACGCGTGGCGGCGCGATCATAGGCGCCCCAGGAAAAGCGGCCTTCCGGGGTTATCCAGGCGAGCCGCTCGGGCTTGACCGCGGCGAGTTCGGCCACGCGATCGGACAATGTCCGGTCGCTCCACCAGCCGGCGGCGCGATAGCGCCTGGCGGCCTCCGGATCGGCGCGCAGGCTGCGGGCAATCTCAAGCGGCTGCACTGCGAAGCTCCCTGGCTGGATCGGTGTCGAAAGTACGATCCGCGCCCAGCGGGGCGGCAAGCACATGCTCGGCGACGCGCGCGCGGTGAAAGGCGGGCGTGCCCCAGGCCTGGCCCAGCGCGAGCGAGCGCTTGAGCAGGAAATGCACATCGACCTCCCACGAATAGCCCATCGCGCCGTGCACCTGCACCGCGGCATGCGTGGCTGCTTCGGCGGCGGCGGTGGCGGCCAGCTTTGCATGGCTCACCCGCGCGCGCGCCAGCGGTGACGGCGGCATCGCGGCCGCCGCGAGTACCACTGGCCGGGCGAATTCCACCTTCACCTGCGCATTGGCCAGATGGTGCTTGACCGCCTGGAAGGCGCCGATCGGCTTGCCGAACTGGTGCCGATCCGTCGCATAGACGACCGATAGATCGATTGCCCGCTGGGCCAGCCCGAGCAATTGCGCGGCGACAAACAACGCGCCGTGTTCGAGTGCTGCGTCCCACAAAGACCCGCCGCCGATCCGCGTGGCGGCCGTCGGGATCCATTCGACGTCGAACAGCCGCCGGAAGGGGTCGATGCTCGGCCGGCGCACCAGTATCACCTGCCCGGCGGGGACAAGATGAACCGATGGGCCATCGGCCAGCAACAGCGCCGCCGCGGTATCGGCGTCCGCCACCAGCGGATTGACCGGATGGCCCACCGCGATCGTCTCGCCGGTAAGCGCGCCATCGAGATCGACGCCCGCCGCCGTCAGCATCGGCACCGCAACGCCGGCATGTTCGACCAGCGGCTCGGGCAGCGCGGCGTACCCGCAGGCGATCGCGATCAGCGCCATCTCGACCTGGCCGAGACCGCTGCCGCCCGCTTTTTCGGGAGCCATGGTGCCGGGCAGCTCCAGCGCCACTATCTGGCGCCAACGCTTGGCGTCGCGCGGATCGCCACTGTCGAGCAGGTGGCGAAGATCGGCGCCGGTGCAGGTCCCAGCGAGCATGTCGCCGACCATCATGGCCAGCATCTGCTGCTCGTCGGTGAGGCGGAAATCCATGCGCTTCAGCCCCGCGGCATGCCGAGCATCCGCTCGGCGATGATGTTGCGCTGGATCTCGTTCGCACCCGCATAGATCGGCCCGGCGAGCGAGAAGATATAGCCGTCGAGCCAATCGCCCAGATCGGCCGATGCGCCGGCGCCGGTCAGTTCGGCCTCCGCGCCCAGGATCGACAGCGCGGTCTTGTGGAGATCGAGATCGAGCTCCGACCAGAATATCTTGTTGGTGCTGGTCTCCGGGCCGATCGCGCCGCCCACCATCAGCCGGCTCGCCGTGGCGTAGATCGACAGCGCATAGGCGTCGGCATCCATCCACGCCTGCATCACCGCGCTGGCCAGCAGCGGATCGGCCGCATCCCCACGCTGGCGCCAAAGATCCACGAGCTTCGCCGCCGCGACCTGAAAGCGTGCCGGGCTGCGCAGCATCAGGCCACGTTCGAAACCGGCGGTGGACATGCATACCGCCCAGCCCTGGCCTTCGTCCCCCAGCCGGTTGGCGGCGGGCACGCGCACCGCGTCGAGGAAGAGTTCGGCGAAGACCGGCTTGCCGTCCAGCCGGCGGATCGGTTTGACCGTCACCCCGGGCGCATCCAGCGGGAACAGGATCAGCGACAGCCCCTTGTGCCGTTCGCTGCCCGGCGCGCGGAACAGCCCGAATGCCCAATCGGCATGGACCGCGCGCGACGACCAGATCTTGTGGCCCGACAGCACATAATCGTCGCCATCGCGAACCGCGGTCGATCGCACGGCGGCAAGATCGCTGCCCGCGCCGGGTTCGGACCAGGCCTGCGCCCAGATCTCGTCGCCCGCCGCCATCGCCGGCAGGAACCGCGCCTTCTGTTCGGGCGTGCCATATTCGATCAGCGTCGGCCCGAGCAGGAAGATGCCGTTCTGGTTCACCCGCAGCGGCGCGCCGGCGCGGTAATATTCCTCCTCGAAGATCAGCCAGCGGATCAGGTCCAGCCCGCGGCCGCCATATTCGACCGGCCAGGTGACCATCCCCCAGCCGCCCGCGTGCAGCGTCCGTTCCCATGCGCGATGCGCCTCGAACCCCTCACGCGTCGAATCGAAATCGGGCAGCGGACGGGCCGGCACATGATCCGCCAGCCATTGCCGCACCTCTGCGCGAAACGCCTGTTCGGCGGGCGTGTAGGCGAGGTCCATGGTCAATAGTCCGCCGCTTTGCCCGTCGCCACGAACGTGTCGCGCGCGCGCTGGCTGTCCTCGTGCAGGTACATCTCCAGCGTGAAGCCCTGTTCGAAGCGGTAGCCATGATCGACGTCGCGCGGCTCGATGCCGTTCAGCGCCTCCTTGGCGGTGACGAGCGCCTTGCGGCTTTTCGAAGCGATGACCGCGCAGAAGGCGCGCGCCTCCTCGACCAGCCGATCGCGTGGCACGACCTTCTCCACCGCGCCCAGCCGATAGGCCTCGGCCGCGTCGATCTTGCCGGCGGTGAAGAACGCCGCACGGACCTTCTGCAGCGGGAACATCCGCATCAGGTGGCTCGCCCCGCCCATCGCCCCGCGATCCACCTCGGGCAGCGAGAAGAAGGCGTCGTCCGCCGCGATCACCACGTCGGACGCGCCACAAATGCCGATCCCGGAGCCGATGACGAAGCCGTGGACCGCGGTCACCACCGGCACCTCGCAGGCGCGAACCGCCTGGAAGGTGCGATAATTGCCGCGATTGAGCGCGACGATCCGTTCCGGATGCGCCTGCATCTCCTTGATATCGACGCCGCCGCAAAAGCCCCGACCCTCGCCCCGGATCAGCACGCAGCGCACATTGGGATCGCGACCCAGCGCGGTCACGATGTCGGGCATCGCGTTCCAGCCTTGGCTGTCGAGCGCGTTGACCGGCGGGTGATCGATGACGATCTCGCCGATGCGGCCGGCGATATAGGTGACCACAGGCATCAGGCGGATTTCCTTTGCCGCGACGGCGCCGGGGCGAACGCAGCGATCCGTTCGCGTGCATCACGTTCGATGCCCGCCAGCAGTTCGGCGACGCTGGGGATGTCGGTAAGGCGTCCGGCGACCTGGCCGGTCGCCATCAGCCCATGATCCGGATCACCCTCCACCACCGCGCGCTGGATCAAGGCAGGGGCGGCGGCGGCGCGCATCGCCTGGATCACGCTCAGGCCGCCCGCGCCGCGCATCCCCCGCACCGCACCCGCCAGCTGCATCCAGGACGCGCCGGTCGAACGCTTCATCGCAAGCCCCGCCGATGCCGCGTTGATCCAGGAGGCCAGTCCCCCGCCGCCCGCCAGCCGGCGGAGCGCGGGATTGCGGATCATGCGCTGGGGCAGACCATCGACCGCCTCGGTAACGACGATGTCGTCGGTGCCGGCGGCGATGTAGAACTGCTTCACCGCCGCCGGAACGGGGCTCTCGCGCGTCATCAGGAAGCGGGTGCCCATGGCGATGCCCGCCGCGCCGTAAGCAAGCGCCGCCGCCAGTCCGCGTCCATCGGCGAAGCCGCCGGCCGCGACCACGGGGATATCGACCGTGTCGAGCACCTGCGGCAGCAGCACGGTCGAGGCGACCGAACCGGTATGCCCGCCGCCCTCGCTACCCTGGACGACCAGCATATCCACGCCGAGCGCGGCCATCTTGCGCGCATGCTTGAGCGCGCCGACCGTGGGGATGCACAGGATCCCGGCATCGCGGAACCGCGCGATCATCCTGGCATCGGGCCCGCGGCCGAAGCTTACCGCGCGCACGCTTTCCCGGTTGGCCAGGATGATATCGACCAGTTCGTCCGCGCCGGGCTGGAACATGTGGAAGTTGACGCCGAACGGCCGCGCGGTCAGCCGGCGCAGCGCGGCGATCTTCGCCTGTGCTTCGGCGGGCCGCATCACCGCGGCGCCGAGAAACCCAAACCCGCCCGCTTCCGCCGTCGCCGCGACCAGCACCGGCTCGGCGATCCAGCCCATGGCGGTCTGGATCACCGGCAGCCGGCAGCCGAGCAGCGCGGTCAAAGGCGTGGCGAGCGGATCGGTCACGCGCCGCCCGATCCCGCATCCCGGCGGTTATCCGCCGCCGCGCTCTTACCCGTCACGCCGCCCAGCGCATTACCGGTGGTGAGATCGTTCTGGGCATGCGCGAAATGGTGCATGTGGAAGACCGTATCCATCGCCGTCCGCTTGCCGCGCAGTTCCTCGACATGATTGACCGCCTGCTTGGTCAGCCACATGCCGAGCGAGGACTGGGCGGCGAGCCTGGCGGCCATATCCGCGGTCGCCGACGCCAGATCGGCGCGCGGCACCACCTGGTTGACCATGCCGAGCGCATAGGCGCGGTCGGCCGTCATCCGATCGCCCAGCAGCAGGAATTCCTTGGCGACGCGCGGCGGCAGCTCGAAGGCATGCGCGAAATACTCGACCCCAGGGATGCCCATCAGCCGCGACACGGGGTCCTGGAAAAAGGCGTCGTCCGACGCGACGATCAGGTCGCACACCCAGGCCAGCATCAGCCCCCCGGCAATGCACGCCCCCTGCACCATCGCGATCGTCGGCTTGCTGACATCGCGCCAGCGGCGGCACATGCCGAGATAGACTTCCTGCTCGCGCGTGTAGAGCAGTTCGGCGCCCGGCCGACCGACATGATCGGGCACCAGATGCGCCCGGTCAAAGCTCAGCGCGATGTCGCGCCCCGGTGTGCCGATGTCGTGCCCCGCGCTGAAATGCTTGCCTTCACCGGCCAGCACGATGACCTTGACCGCATCGTCATCGACCGCGCGGCGGAAGGCCGCATCGATCGCGTAAGTCATCTGGCTGTTCTGCGCGTTATTGAACCGGGGACGGTTCATCGTCACCCAGGCCACGCCGTCGCGCACCTCGTAGAGCACGGGCGTATCGGTTTCGTAGACGATGTCGGCCGCGTCCGGTGTGCCAGCGCTCATCCGATGTTCCTCTCGCTATGCCTTATATCAATCATTGCAATATTGAAGAGCGTCAACGGCAGCGGCGATAGTGTCGCGGCATGCCAATGGTGCTTTCAGGGCATCGCGGCATGGCGAGCGATCACGTGGCGCGAACGGCGGGCGGATCGCCCGTCAGCAGCGCGGCGCGAATGCCGTGCGGATCGAGTTCGCGGATCACCGTCAGCGCGGCGTCGTCCGGCAGAGCGGTCTCGGGCACCGCACCATCCGGCAATTCGATATCGAAACCGGTGCTGTCGCGCACCTCGTCCAGCGCGACGCCGGGATGCAGCGAGCGGAACCGGATGGCATGGTCGCGGCCGCCGAAATCCAGCACGCACAAATCGGTGACGATCCGTCGCAGTTCCAGCCGGTGCGGCTTGCACCCATCAGGCCAGCGCGCTGGATTATACCCGGCGGAGCATACGAAATCGACCTCTCCCGCGACCAGCGAACGCCGGCTGTGCTGCGGCACGAAGAAGCTGTTGGGATGCGAGATGCTGTTGCCCGGAAACCCGCGCGCGCCAAGCAGTGCGGCCTTGGGCGCCGCATGATCGCCGATCACGCTGATGTTGGTCTGGCCGAAGCGATCGATCTGCACCGGCGCGACCAGCGCGTGGCGGCGGCCGCCCCAGAGATTGTCGAAGGTCCGCGCATAGGGCGCCCATCCCTCGACCACCGGCCCGCCCTCGCGCGGACCGATCGGCGCGGGATCGGCGAGCAGCATGTTCTCCGCATCGGTGATCATCAACCGCGGGTTGAAGGTCCGCTTGGCGAGGCTGGCGCCCAGCCGCGGGATCGGCGTGATGCCCGTCGCCAGCCATTCGGGATCGTCGCGCCATACCTCCGCGCAGGCGGCGATGAGGAGTTCGGCAAGGGAGACGTTCGTCATCGCATCGCCCCTCAATAGACCGGCACGGGCAGCGCGCAGATGGCGTCCGCCCCGCCCACCGCGGCCAGATAGGATTGCTCGTCCGTCTCGACGTAGCGGCGGCGATACTCGTCCCAGCCCTCGCCCCCGGCTGCGGCATATTCGCGCAGATGGGCGGCATCGATCTGATAGTCGGGGGCGGCGCTGGTCGGGTGCGCACCGAAGGGCGCCTCCGCCACCCCGGTGATCAGCGATCGCTCGACCAGATGGTAGCGGGCGTTCGCCGGCAGCCCGAGTCCGGCGGTCTCGACCAGCCGCTCGGTGGTGACGAAGGTCCGGCCTGCCGCGCGCGCCATCAGTTCATCGAAGAAGGGATCGGGTGAGAGCGTCAGGACATTGCCGGCCCGGTCGCTGCGATGCACGTGGAGCAGCGCTACGTCCGGGCGGATCGCGGGCATGGCGATCAGCGTCTCGCCATCGTCATACGGGCTGCGCACCGTCTTCAGCCGCGCATCCTCGGCAATCGCCGTGCCGATGCCGACGCGCGTCGGCAGGAAGGGAAGCTGCATGGCGGCCGCGCGCAACCCCCAGTGGAGCATGCCCTCGTCCAGTTCCCACACATCGAGCCCCGCCTGACGCGCCGCCTTGAAATGCGGTTCGATCGGAATGTGGTCCATCGATACGAAGGCGAAGATCAACCGCCTGATCTTTCCGGACGCGGCGAGAATGCCGATATCGGGTCCGCCATAGGAGATGACGGTCAGGTCCTTGAGCGGCGACCGCGCGATCGCGCGGACCAGGGCCATCGGCTTGCGCCGCGTCGCCCACCCGCCGATGGCGATGGTCATGCCGTCGGCCAGCTCCGACACGATCGCTTCGAGCGGCATGCGCTTGTCGAGCATGGCTTTCCTCAGGACGAAGGGAGGGCCGCGGCGCCCGCCATCATGGCGGACACCGCGCCCCCGCGTGCAAACGGACGCAGCGGATCAGGCCGCGGCAAGCGTGGGCTGGCTGACCAGCCCGGCGTCTTCGGCAACCGGGAATTTGTAGAGCTTCTGGGCGTTCTCGTGCAGGATCGCCGCCTTGACCGGCGCCGGCACACCCGACATCGATGCCTGGATCGTGCGCCAGCTATGGGGGTAATCGGCGCTGATGTGCGGATAGTCGGTCGACCACAGCACGCGTTCCGGGTTCATGTAGTTGAGGTTGTTCAGCCCGAAGCTGTCGGTCATGTAGCCGAAGTAGAAATGCTCATCGATATATTCGGACGGCATGCGCTGCAGGCCGAATTCGTTGACCTTCTCCAGCCGCTGATAGTTGTTGTCGATCTGCTCCTTCACATAGGGCACCCAGCCGAAATCGACTTCCGCGAAGGCGACCTTCAGGTTGGGATAACGATCGAACACGCCATTGAAGATGAATTCGATGCATCGGTTGGGCGCATCGAAGAAACGGCCATAGCCGGGCAGCTTGGCCTTGTGCGGGCTGGGCTTGTAGATGCCCAGCGCGACGTGGATGTTGAAGCTGACGTCACGCTCGTGGATCGCCGCCCACAGATAATCATGCTCGTCGGTCATCACGGTGGTGCCGGTGGGATAGGCCTGGGCCATCACCGCGCGCATGCCCGGGCGGCCGAGCACCCGGTTCATCTCTTCGACCGCGACCTTCACCCCGCCGCGATTGGGCAGGAAGACCAGCCCGCAGAAGCGGCTGGGGTCATAGGCGACATATTCCGAAACCCAATCATTATAGGCGCGGACCAGTTCGAGGTGGAATTCCTCGTCCTCGACCAGCGCCATCGCCGCCTGGATCGAGGGGGTCGGATACATCACCTCCGCGGTCACGCCGTCGCGGGTCTGTTCCTTGATGCGTTCTGCGGGGTCCCAGCCGCCCTTGCGCATATCGTCGAAGCGCATCCACGCCTTCGTTTCCTCCGGCGGCAGACCGGCGCAGGCGTTCCAGCCGAAGTTGCGGGGTCCGTCTAGCCCCTCGAAGATCCAGCCGTCGCCCTCGGGAAAGTTCTCCATGTGCGGCGCACGGTCCTTGAACTTCTGCGAGACGCGTTTGGTGAACAGATCGCCGGGCTCATTGAAATGGCTGTCGGCGGAGATCAGCTTGGTGCTTCCGAGAGGCATGGGTCGATTCTCCTACATATCTATCTTTTAGATGATGGAGACACAAAGCGCACTCAACCGGGGTGTGTCAAGAGCGATTGGTCGCCAAATGCATGCTCCTGCCTAAGCCGTCGCGGCGGCGCGCTCGCGCGCACGTCCCCGCGCCACCGCCCACAGTCCGAGGACCGCGGTGATCGTGATCAGCGCCACGCCGATCACCACGAACGTCATGTGGATTCCAACGACATCGCGGATCGGCTTGGTGACGAAGGGGTTGAGGAACTGGCCGATGAACAGCGATGCCAGCGTGAGGCCCAGCGCCTGGCTGCGCTGCGACACCGTCACGCGTTCGAGGATGCGCGACAGGAAGAAGGGCATCGTCCAGCCCGCGCCGATCCCCTCGATGATCACGAAGGCGAGGATCATTTCATAGCTGGTGGCGAAACCCGCGCCGATGAAACCGATGCCCATCAAGGTCGAAGCTGCCACCAGCGTCGCGAAGCCGAACCGCGCATAGACGAAACCGAACACCAGCGCGGAAAGGATGGAAACCCCCGCGCTAAGCGCCGGCACATAGGACACCAGCACCGCGCTAGTGATACCGTTCTCCCGCAGCAGGAACGGCATCTGATAATGCGGCATGGCATGGCCCAGCGCCATGATCAGCGACAGGGCGAGCAGCGGCAGCAGCTGGACGATCGACAGCTGCTCGCGCGCGTTCTTGTCGCGCTCCATGACGATCGGGCGGTCGAACGCGATGAAGGCCAGTACCAGCAGCACCGCCGGAACCACGAAGAGAAACGAAGACGCGCGCCAGCCATAGGTCTGGGCGAGCCAGCCGGAAGCAAGCATCGTCACGACGGTGCTGACATGCGAGATCGATTGCCGCATGCCGATCAGCTTCGCGCGAAGATCGCCCGCGAAATAGGTGGCGAGCACGCTCGTCATCGCGACGTCCGCGATCACCGCGCTGAACCCCAGCACGAAGCGCGTGGCGAGCAGCAGGATATAGCTGTTCAGGAACAGCGGCATCAGCCCGGCCACGGTCGATACGCCCAGCGATATGAACATCGTGCGCCGGACATTCTTGGTGCGGACGAACAGCCCGGCGACCAGCCCGGCGATCGCCATCCCGATCGGGGCGAGCGTCACCACGAACTGCGCGCTGAGGACGGCGTCGCTCGAGTTGCGATATTCCTCGGCGATAAGCTGAAGCCCCGGCACCACCGCGGTGAAGGCCAGCACCGATTTCACCCCGCCGGTCAGCAGCACGAAGATGACCAGCATCCGCCGCCAGTGCGGAATCGCGTCCGCCACGGCCGCAGTCGGTGGCTGAATGTCTTCGCCCGTGCCGGTTATCGTAGACATTTCTGACCTCTCCTGCTCATGCCGGCGTCATCTGCGCGCGCCTGTCGGACCGACGATACCGCAATCGCCGCGCATCGGAACCTCCGCTGCATCGCCGAGACCGGAGCCTAACATCGCGCCTCCGGCTTGGCCGTTCGTCTTCGGGCATGACGCCCGTGCCGCGCGTGCATCGCTCTCATGGCCGGGCCTCCGTGCAACGGAGTCCCCCCGGCCTATAGTTCGATACCGAAGGCAAAGCCGTAATAACGCGGCCGGTTGTAGGTCCCCGCCATGATCGCCCCGAAATCCGATGCGAAGGTGATGTAGCGGTTGTTGGTCAGGTTTTCTCCGAACACCTGCGCCTTGAGCTTCCGGCCATCGACATCGAACGCCCAGATGAAGCGGGCGCTGTAGTTACTTTCCTCTCCCAGGAACGGGACCTGGGCGGTGTTCGGAGCCTGAAATATCAGCGTATAGCTCGGCGAGTCGCTCTTGCCGGTGTAATCCCCGCGCAAGGTGAAGGTCCCGGCAGAAAGCGTCTCGACCGAATATTCCGCGCCGGCATGATAGGTCCATTTGGGCACGTTGGCGAACGCCGCCTGATCCGCGACATTGGTCGGCACGCCGCCGACAGCGACGATATATTCGTGATATTCGGGATCGACATAGCCGAGATTGCCGTCGAGGCGCAGACCGCCCAGGAAGAGCTGGCCCTCCACCTCGAAGCCGCGATATCGGGCCTTGCCGGCATTGGTCAGCTGGTTGGTGTTGGTGGCGATGTTGTAGCCGTTGACCTGCAGATTGTCGTAATCGGTCTGGAAGGCCGAAACGTTGAGGCGAACGCGCCGGTCGAACAGGTCGCTCTTGATCCCGGCTTCATAGCTGCGTGCGGTTTCGGGATCGAAGGGCGGCGCGCCGACGGTGGGCGCATTGTACCCCCCCGATCGATAGGCGGACGACGCGCGCGCATAGAACAGGATATCCGGGGTCACCTTGTAGCTCAGTGATCCGAGCCAGCCGATATTGTCCCATTCGTCGCTGCGCGCCTGGGTGAGGATCGTGGTCGCGATGGTGGTCGAGACCGACCGGGAATCGAGCGTCTTTTCATCCTTGGTGTAGCGGATGCCGCCGACCAGCTCCAATTTGCCATCGGCGAAGGACGGCTTCCAGCCCACCTGGGCAAAGCCCGCATAGGATTTGGAATCGATCGAGAAGCTGGTGCTGCGGTTGAGCCGGATCGCCGCTGCGGCGGACAAGGGCGAATTCAGGATGGTGGTGATCGTCTCGTCCACCTTTTCGTCATAATAATAGAGCCCGACCAGATAGTTGAACTCGCCGACATCGCCGAGCAGCTGCAGTTCCTGGGTGAACTGCTTCTGGCGTCCGGGATTTTCCGGCGTGACGTGCGCGGAAACCCATTCGATGGGCTGTCCGGGCACGGCGGGATTGGCGACCACGCCGCGGGTTGCGCCGCCGCCTAGGTTGCCGCGCAGATTCTGGTCGATCTCGTTATAGCCGGTGATCGACTTCACCGTCAGCGCGTCGCTGAAATCATTTTCGATCGTCAGCACGCCGCCATAGGTCTTGACCTCGGAATTCCCCGCGGTGCGTGGATCGCGATAGCTGAAATCCCGCGGCCCCACGCCGATTGGAAAAGCCGGGCCGTTGGCGTTGCCGGCATTGGTGAAATAGGCTCGTCCGACCGCAGAGGCGGCAAGCGCCTCCCAGCCGGTGTATGAGGTAATGTTGTTATAGCGGCCGCGCAGATCGACCGACAGCGTACCGAAATCCGCCTGCACCGCCCCGCCGAAACCATAGCTGTCCAGCGCGCCGCCATATTTGGCCGGCGACACGCCGGGCGTTTCCACCCAGCCGTCACGTGAATGCGACTGCGCGGACAGCTTGAGCTTGAAAGGAGAATCGCCCAGCCGGCCGAATTGCACCACCGCCGAGCCGGTCACCTCGCTGCGCGAGGCGTAGGAGAAATCGGCCTTGACCCCGAAATCCTCCTCGGGCGCGCGGGTGGTCAGCAGGATCGCGCCGCCGGTGGTGTTGCGGCCGAACAGCGTGCCCTGAGGCCCGCGCAACACTTCGATGCTGGCGATGTCGGGCAGGTCGAAGGTGTTGCCGCTGGGCCGCGGCGTATAGACGCCGTCGACATATACGCCGACGGCCGGCTCGACATAGAGCGCGGTCGAAAGCGTGCCGATGCCGCGGATATAGACGGCGGGCGCGTTGCCGCTGCCGCTCGCCTGGGTGACGCGGAGGCTGGGGGCGAGCTGCGTGATGCCCTCGATCCGGACGATGTTGAGATTTTCCAGCTGTTGCGAGGAGATCGCGCTGATCGACAGCGGCGTATCCTGCGACTTTTCCGCGCGCCGCCGTGCGGTGACGATGATATCCTCGATCCGGTTCTGTCCGGCGGCGGTCTCCGCCGCGTCAGGCGTCTGCGCGGCATCCGGTGCGGCGTCCTGGGCGAATGCCGAAGCGGGCGTCATGATCATCAACACCGCGGCAATCGCACCTGCGGCCACGCCGCATCCAAAGACGCGGTTCGCGCCTCGATTACCCGGATTCGTCCGAACGTTGATCACCAGTCTCTCTCCCACAGCCATTCTATTTTTCGAGCAATCTGGAGAAGGGTGGATACAACGACAAACCTGAAACGAGCACAGCAGCAATTCAAATCCGGCATCGAAACGATGAGCACCGCTCGATTCGGAGGACAGGCATTGGCTGCAAGCGAATTTCAGGGCCCAGGCCTCGATGTAAGGCCGAACGGCACCGCAGGGGTCTTACCGCTTCTCGATCGCGGCACAGCGAGGCTATGGATGGGAACACCGCGGCGCGACCTTGGTTGTTAGCGGAGAGGCTGCATCCGTGCGCATGCAGCGGCAATGATCGTGGTGGACATGTGGTATGTGGCAACAATGATCGTCGCTAGCGTCAGCGGGCAGTCCATCGACGCGGCCGGGCGCAGCGCGCTGCTAGATGCGGCGCGTATCCCCGTCAGCGAGGAACTCGGCAAGCCGCCGGTGCTGGTCGTCAAGCAGCTCAATCAAGCGGGCGAATGGGCGTTCCTGTTCGCCGATATGCAGCAGCAGGGCGGCGCGCCTTATGATTATACCGGCACGCCGAAATCGGAGGCGGCGCGGCGCGGTCTCGTGTCGCGTTCCTATGCGGCGCTGCTGCGCAAGAGCGATCATGGCTGGCGCGTGGTCGAAGCCGCGATCGGCCCGACCGACGTCGCCTGGGAAGGCTGGCCGGCCAAATACGGCGTCGCCAAGGAACTGTTCGTTTTCGGTGAACGCTGACCGTCAGTAGCTTCCGTGTTCGCTCGACGGATACCACCAGGAAAAACGGGTGCGGAGATCGGTGGTGCTGAACACGACATAGCCCCGGTTGCGCTCGAACCCCATCGCCGGGCGGCCGTTCAGCTTGCCCGACCACCAGCCGCTCTGGGCCCGCCCGACGAACTCGATGCGCCGGCCGGCAACGCTGAACCGAAGGTGGCGCACGCCGTCGCGCGTTGTGATCGCCATCTGGCACGCGCGCGCCGGGGCGTCATCGATCGAGCAGCGGACCGTCTCCGCGGGCGACGCCCCCACCGGCAATGCGACCAGCATCGACGCCGCGAACAGGGGCAGAACCATCCGGCGAACACGCATCGTCCTTCCTTCCGGGTGAAGGACGCACGCGATGCTCAACGGTTCCAGATATCGTTCGCGCGATCGGCGCGCCGCACCGCCTCGCCGGCGCTGTCGGCGGGCCGTTCGTAGAGGCGCGTCACGATCGACGCAGCCTCGCCCGGATCATCCGCACCGCGCAGTGCCCGTCCGGCGGCCGACTCGGTGTTGGTCAGCTCCCACTGGATGAACCTCAGCTGCTCGGCGAAGGTCGATTGGCGGATATCCTTGCCGGCCCAGTCGGCGAAATCGGCCTGGCGCGGTCCTTCCCATTGGGCCAGGCCATAGCCGGGTCCGCCGCCGATCTGGTTGATGTTCGCGTCCATGCCGCTTTCGGCGTCGAGGTTGGCGACGATGCCAACCGCCTGGGCGCGGCTCCAGCCCTGGCCTTCGAAATAGCTGATCGCCTGGTCGATCCGCTGGTTGCGGCTGCCGTCGCCGGTCGGGGCAGGCGCATCGACGCCGCCGGTTGCAGGCGCGCCGTTATTCGCGCCGCCCGGCGCGCGCAGGATCACCGCGCCGTGGTCGAGCGCCCAGGACAGGTTGTTCTCCGAAATCTTCTGGGATCCGTCGGCATTGACGTTGTTCGATCCGATCATGCGGCCGTTGCCGGCGTAGATTTCGGTGTGCGACACGCCGCCGCCCTGGATGATGACGACGTCGCCCGGCTTCGCATCGCCGGGATCGACCGGCGTCCAGCCTTCGCCGCGCAGGTTGGAATTGAGCTGTGCGACCGAATCGGTGCGCAGATTGTCCGGCATCACCCCCGCCTCGATCAGCACGCCCGACACGAAGTTCGCGCAGCAGACATTGGAGGGCACGTTGGCGTTCATCGGCAGATCGTCCGTCGTGTCGCCCTTCAACTCCGATGCGTTGCGCCCGAGATACTGGCGCGCCACGTCATAGACATTGGACGTGCCGCCGCCAGGTGTGCCCGGTCCCTCGGCACCGCCGGGGCCATCGACACCGCCGCTCTCGCGTCCGCCACCACCGCCAATCCTCAGCCGCTGTCCGGGAAAGATCAGGTCCGGATTGTCCAGGCCGTTTATCCTGGCAAGGTTCTGCCACGTCGTGCCGAAGCGATCGGCGATCTCCGACAAGGTGTCGCCGCGCTGGACGGTGTAGGTCCGCCCGCCGCCCGCGGGGATCGTCACCGCCTCGCCCGGGCGGATCAGGTTGGGGTTGGTGATCTGCGGATTGGCGGCGATCAGCGCGTTGAGTGACACGCCGCGCTGCTCCGCGATCCCCGAAAGCGTGTCGCCCGTCTGGACGCGGACCTCGTTCGCGTTGTTCGAAGCCGAGAAGGACGAAACGTCCTGCGCCGTTGCGATGCGTGTCACGCCGCCAACCCTCCTGATTATCGATATGCCGGGAGTTTGCGCCCCGTGATCGCGCGGGTCGATAATCGGACCGACTATGCCAGAGGCCGATCCTAGTCGAAGCGACTATGTCGGGACGCGGCCTGATCCCTAAGCTGTCCGGGATATATCTGGAGCACGGCGATGATCGAATCTGTCAGTCAGCAGGGCATGTCGCCGCTCTCGGAGCCGCTCTCCACGGGCAGCATCGTCCCCTCTGCCGCCAACGACCGTGCGGGCTGGTGGACCGCAGCACCTGCCGGGTCCGACGTACGGATTGCCGCCAACGACACCGATTTGACCGGTCGTGCGCAAACCAACGCGCTGCTCGCCGACGACGTCTATCGTGCAGAACCCTCGCCGCCCGCCGGATACCGCGTCGCGTCGGCCGACGATCTCGACCAGCTGGGCATCACGCCCGAGATGCTCGAACAGCCGGGATCGAGCTTCCGCGCGCGCGTCTATGCGACCGGCGCCGGGGAGACGACCGAATATGTCGTCGCCTTTCGCGGGTCGTCCACCGGCGAAGACTGGCGCAACAACGTCCAGCAGGCGCTGGGGCTCAATTCCGAAAGCTATGCCAAGGCGCTCGAGATCGGCCGCCAGGTCGCGCGGAGCGACGAGAACGTCACCTTCACCGGCCATTCGCTGGGCGGCGGCCTCGCATCGGCCGCCGCGGTCGCCTCGGGCCGGGAGGCGGACACGTTCAACGCCGCCGGGCTTTCGGACGACACGATCGACACCGCGCGCGGCATCGCCACCGCGAACGGGCGCGGTGTATCCACGGTGCAGGCCTATCATGTGCCGGGCGAGATCCTGCATCTCGTCCAGGAAGGCGGCGACCGCGCGGCCGGATTCCTGCTGGGCGGCATCGTCGGCGGGCTGCTTGCCGATGCGCCGGAGGCTTACGGCACGCAGCACGCGCTTCCCGATGTCCGGCCGGAGGGCAAGAATTTCTTCGACGGATTGAACCCGATCGACCGGCACGGCATGGACTGGGTGATTGCGGGCACAGCGGCGCTGAACTGAGCCGGACGCCCGCGGATCGGCCCAAGGAGTGCCCGATGTGCCACGAAGGATCGCGTTCAGCCTCGCCGCGGCCGGCCTGACCATGGCCTGCTCTCCACAGGCGATGACGGCGTGCTTCGCGCCGGGCACCACCCTGCCCGATCGTGCCGCGATGCTGAAGGCGCCCGGCGTCGGCGAATCCGTCACCGTTTTGGTCGATGCGCTGACCGAAGGCGACATCCCCCGCGTCAGGGCGCTGCTCGTCGCCGATCCCGCGCTTGCCAAGGTCGCACTCGGATCGGGCGTCGACATGCTGACCCTTGCCGTCAGAAGCTGCGACCGGGAGGCGGTCGATCTGCTGATCGAGGCGCGCGCGCCGCTCGACGGTCTTGGCGGCGGGCTGCCACTGACCCTGGCGCTGCGCGCGCGCGATCCGTGGTTCGCCGAACGGCTGCTGCGCGCGGGCGCCAGACCCAATCCGGCGGCCGCGCCGACCCAGCCGATGCGCACCGCGATCGGCCTCAATTCGCTGGCGGGGGTGGCGATGCTGCTCGACGCCGGCGCCGACCCAAACCTTGCCGAGCGCACCGGCGCGCGCGCGCTCCATACCGCGCTCGACATGGAGCGGTTCCGCATCGCCGAGCTGCTGATCGATCGCGGTGCGGATCCCTGGGCGATCGACGCCGGCGGCGCCAACCTCGCCACGTCGGCCGCGACCCCGATGATGACCGACGACGTGGCGGAAGCCGCGGCGCAGAGACGCCTCACAGGGCGCGTGGCCGCGCTCGGATGGCCGCAACCCGCCCCCGATCCGCGCGCTATCCGCGCGCTTGCGCTTGCAGGAAGCTGGCCCCCGGCCTCGGCCAAGGCGCCGCCGGTGCTGCCCGCCGTGCTCAAACTGATCGGCGAGCGCGCGCGCTGACGGTCAGCGGCTGGCCTTGTCGTTGCGCAGCACCATCACCGGCCACAGATCGCCCTGCCCCGGATCGACGATCAGCAGCCCGAACATCGCCCCATCATTGGCAAAGGCCAGCAATTCGGCGTCACGCGGCGCGAACGGGGTGAGATCGACGCGCGCCCAGCCCTTGGGCAACCCGGCTTGCATCGCCTTCACCAGCGCGGCGCGGCGGTCCGCCTGAATGGCGAACGGTTCGCCAGTCAGGCGGCCGAAGCGCGGTTCGAGCGCGTCGTAGCTGGCGACCGTCGCACGGGTGATGCGCGAGCGCACCGCGTCGCCGAACGGATCCTCGGCAGGCGCGAGCAGCATGGCGGGCGGTTTCGGCGCTTCCACGGGCGCGCCGTCGTCGCACCCGGCAAGGGTCAGTGCGAGCATCGCGGCGAGCACCGCTCGCCTCAAGGCCGCGCCCGTCGCTGGACCGAGGCGAGCGTGTCGTTGAACGCGCTCGACACCTGATCACCGACCCCAAGCTCGCCGGTCTGGCTGTTGACCGGCAGCGCGGCGTTTTCCAGCTTGGTGGCGGCATCGGCGGTCGGATCGTCGATCGCCTGGTTGATCGCGTAATGCGTCCATTCCTTCGCAACGCTGGCGACGGCGCCAGCGACCGGATTGCTGCGCGCCGCCTTGTCGACGATCGCCAGCGCGGAATCGAGCACCGACGTCGCCATCGCGCGCTGATCGGCGACATCGCCGGTGATCGACGCGGTCGCGGCATAGGTGGAGCCGACGAAATAGCCGAGCGCGCCCGCATTAGGCCGGCGCTCCTGATCGGTGCCGGGCACGGTGATCGTCTCGTTCAGCCGCTGGATCGGATCGCCATTCTCGTTATTACCCAGCTGCAGCCGGGCCATCTGCTGGCCCAGGGCCGCCTCGTTGCCCTGGTTGAACATTTCCTTGGCATAGGCCGCGAAGCTCGATCCGTCGCTGGTCTCGCGGTTGTAGGTGAGCTCGGTCATCACGCCTGTGGTGTCGCTGTTGACGATCGCGGTCAAGCCGTCGGTCATCTTCCCAAGGGCATCGTCCTTGCCGACCACGGTCAGCCCGCCGATCATCGTGTTGGTGTCGCGCACGCTGCGCAGCGTGCCGACGCCGGCATCGAACACCCGCGCCTTCAGATCGGCATTCGTCATGCTCGCAGCGGCGTCCATGATCTTGCCATAGCCTTCGGCGTTCCATGTCGCGGTGGTCGCGCTGCCCATGCCCATCGTCGTCGTGTTGAGCGAGCCGTCCACCGCCGAGCTCAGCACGTCGGGCAGCCGGTCGCCGATCGCCTCGAACCCTGCCTCGGCATAGGAGCCGCGCAGCGACCCGAGCACATTGCCGACCGCGCTCGCCTGGGCGTCGGTCAGGTGCGTCGTCGAATGGCCGAAGCCGGTGTCGGCATAGCTCGAACCATCGACCCCGGGCTTCATCGCGGCGATATAATCGACCCGCGTCTGGGGCGGCGCGTGGGTGGCGACCTGGCTGGCCAGATCGGTCACCGCGCCGAATTCGCCGCCGCCATCATCGGTGCGCGAAAAGGATTCGGAGATCGCGGCGAGATTCTGCCCGTCGAGCTTGCCCGCCATATCGGCGAAGAAAGCCTTGCGCTCATCGGCGGACAAACCGCCATTGCCGAACCAGCTGCCGTCGTTGACCTGATCGGCGATCTGATCGAGCTGGCCGTTCTGCTCGAGCTGATCGACCAGCCGATTGGCATCCGCCGCGGGAAGATCGGTGATCGCCTTCACCGCATCCTTGATGTCGCTGTTGGTGACCGGATTGAGGAAGCCGGTATCGAGCCGGTTGGAGATCGTATCTGCGGCGTCGGCGACGGGATCGGGCATGGCAAACCTCCAGCTGGTGCGGTCGTTTACCGTCCTTGTGCCCGAGCCGTCGGGGATTCGCGCTGAGCGATCCGACTAAGCCGTCTAGTCGGATCGACTATCCCGCCGCTTCATCGGCATAGGCGACGTCGAACTTGAAGCGGCCGCCGGGCTCCACCGAGAAGGTGCAGCTTCGCCACGGCGATTGCCCGTTCTTGGCCATCTCGTCACGGATGTCGTGCAGCGCGCGGGCGATCTGGAAGGATTCGCCCGAACCCACCTTCGGCTGGGCCGCGGCGCCATGCTTTTCGTACCAATATTCGGCGTGGGTATGCCCTTCGTTCAACGTCGCCGTCAGCCACGCGCGGTCGATCCCAGCGGGGCATGCGGCAAGCAGGTTGGTGGCGATGGTCTTGTAGCTGGCTTCCACGCATCAGCCTCCGGGGCGATTGAAGAACGTGTCGGTGCGCGCCACGCCGTCGACCGTCGAATTGACGACGAAACCGTCGGGCCGCGCACCATTCGCGCTGTATATCACGTCGATCCTCACGTCGACTGCCTTGCCCTCCTGCAGGGCGGTCTCGAACGACCGTTCCATGTCGCGCCATGCGCCCATGTTGAAGTTGCCGTTCATCGGCACGAGGTTCAGCCGGTCGCCGGGCCCGTTGAAGATCGAGGCGATCAGATGGCCGCCCTGGTCGTCGGGCAGCCGGTCCTCGCGCCCTGAGACGCGCTGCTGATAGCCGTTGCGATCGGCGACCGAGAGATCGAGATCGCCCTCGACCCCGGTCACGCGGCCCTGTGCATCGGTGCGATAGGTATAGCCGTTGACGACATAATCGGCATTGGGCCGCAGCTCTCGCGCGTTGAGCTCGGCCGGCCAGTCGCCCTTGCGGCCGCCATCCATGACGATCCGCTCGCGCGCGACCGTCGCCGCGGCGTCGGCGGCGACATTGTCGCTGCGGCGAACCGCGGTCTCGGCGACCTCGCCGCCGGCATCGGCCAGGCGGTCGCCACCGCGGATCGCGGCCTTGAGCCCGTCTCCCAGCCCCGGAACCCAGCCGACCCCGGCAGCGAGGAGATTGGTCCAGCCGCCCGCTTCGCCATTCCACACCTGGCCGACCGCCGCCGCTGTGTCGCGCGCGTCGGCGATCTGCCCGGCGATCGGCACGAAGCCCATCGCCACCTGCCCGGCGGTTGCCGACCAGCTGTCATTGTTGCCGAAATCGCCCTTTATCGCGCCCTCGAAGAAGGATCCGACGCCTTCCTCCGATCCGCCCGGCGGCTGGGTGGCCGCAGCATATTCGCCGCGCTCCACGGGGGTCATGCGCGCGGTGAGCGCCGCATCGATCGAGGCGCGAGCATTGGGGTCGCCATTGGCCCGTTGCGTGGCCTGTTCCGCCAGCGCGCCCATATCGATCGCCCCGCCGGTCGTCCGGCTGCGCGCGATCAGATCGTCGGCCGCCGTGGCATCGGCGCCCGCCGAAGGTGGCGTGCTGGTTGTGTTGGTTGATGCCCCGGTCTCGATAGTCACGGTCTCTCTCCCAAACCTCGATCAAACGAACAGAGGACGATCGCGGAAAGCGTCGCGGCCACCCAGGCTGACGTCCGTCGCCTCACCCAGGCCGACGGCGAAGCCGAACAGCAGGAAGGTGCTGAGCGCGTCCCGGATCTCGCCGAAGCTCGGCATCGTGCTGCCGGGCCCGTAAAGCTGGCCCGGCCGTGTCGCATTGAGATCGGCCTGGGTGGCGACCGCGCCGGTCAGTTCGGATCGCCAGCCCGATCCGCTCGCATTCTCCTCGAGGACGAACCCGTCGCGCGTCGCCGCGTCGATCGCCTCGCCATTGTCGGACATCGACACCGACAGATCGCCCAGCTCGTTCTGGCTGATCCCCTCGACCACGATCGCGCGGTCTTCGTTGGTGATCGTCACCTTGCTCGCGACATAGGCGTCGGGATTGCCACCCCATTGCTCGGTATCGATCGTCACCTTGGTGCCGTTTTCGAGCGTAAAGGTGGTCGTGCCCCAGAAGTCGAACGCGCGCTCGCCATCGACATCGACATGCGGATCGCCCCAGATGCGCGTGGTCTCGCCGGTCGCGGCGTTCTTGATCGTGATCTCCGAATTGCGCTCGTCGAGCTGCAGCGTATAGCCGTCGCCCAGATCGATATCGCCGGTGTGCTCACCGGTCAGCGAAGCCGACCATTCGGCCTCAGGCTCGGGTTCGAACCGCTGGCCGCCGCCGAGCAGGCTCATCATGATGCCGCCCTGGATCAGGTAATGCATCGCCATCTGCTGGAACGCGAACGGGCCGACATCGAATGGGCGGAAATAGCTGGCCTGGATGCCCTGCCCCATATCGCGGGTCAGGTTGGACACCTGATTGCGTTCCTCGCGGCTCGGCGGCAGCTGCCAGGCGACCCGATTGAGCGTACCTTCGATCATCGTTCACTCCCGTGTTGGCGACGCTCGACCGGCAGCGCTCAATGCGCGTCGGCGATCCGTCGTGACGCTTCGTTCAGAAATTCCGTGACCCCTTCCACGCCGTCGCCGGCGGGGTCGAAATCGGCGATGGCGCGATCGACGCGGTCGAGCGTGCGGCCGTCCGCCGCTCCGGCCATGTCGGCCGCGATCGTCCCGGCGAATGTCTCTATCGCACGGCCAAGATCGCCGATCGCGGCCGGGGAGCTTCCCGGCAATTCGGCGGCGACCGCATCGGTCATCGCGCGGAGGCGGTACGGGTCGGCGGTAAGCGACCCCGCGTCGCCGGCCAGCGACAGCTCGGCGGCGATCCGCCCGACCACCGCCAGCGCAACGCCGCGGGCGCTCGCCTCGCCGATCGCCACCGGGGCGCGTCCGTCGCCGCCCGGGCGGTCGATGGGCGTCAGCGGCCCGGTAGAGATGCGATCGATGGTCATATCAGTTTCTCCCCAGCATAAAAGCACAGCCGTGCGGACGACGCGCTCCGCGATTCGCTTAGGATGCTAGTCGGATCGATTAGCGGGGCGGAACCGGGATCGCGGCGATCAGAGTCCCACGCGGCGGCACAGGCCGTAGAGCTTCTGCACCTTGGGATGCCCGGCGCCATGCTCGCTGCGGAACTGTGCCTTCTTTGCGCAGGCCGCCGCTTGACTCGTGGTGACGCGAGGCGTGCTGCGGGCATTTTGACGAGCCGTGCTATGACGCAATGTCGATTTCAGGAGCATATCCTGCCGTACCGTTTCGGCATGACGATCCAGCTGATCGGTGGGAAGGTCTTGGGCGACAACCGGCGGCGTGGCGAGGACGAAGATCGCGACGGCGGCCGCTAGCTTGATCTTCATATCAGCCTCTCAGAGGCCGGCCTTGCGGCACAACCGGTCGAGATTCTGATAGCGGGGGTCGTCTTCGCCATATTGCGCGAGCAATTCCGGGCGCCGGGCGCAGGTGCGCGCCGAATCGCTGCGCGTGGCAGCCTGCCGCGCCCGGCTGCCTCCTTTGCGCGCCTTTGCGTTGATCGCCGATTGCATCACCATCGGGCGGCTATACTCCGAGGGATCAAGCACGGGCATGTCCTGCGCAATGGCAGCAGGCGCCGCAAACCCGGTGCTTGCGACCGCGAGAAAGCAAGCTGTCGATATCGGAAATCTAATCATTACATCCTCCTAATCGAACTCAAGCCCAATGCCCCCGTAGCACAAAGGAAGCCCGCTCGATGCGAGCGGGCTTCCATCCGTGACGATTTCAGGGTGAACCGAACGTTACTGACGTCCGGCCGACTTGCCCATCGCTTCACCGATCGTCTTCAGCGCGTTGGTCGTCGCGTTCATCAGCATGTTGAACTGCTGCGAAACCACGGTGAACTCGGTCGAGGTGCTCGGATCGCTCTCGCTGACCTGGCTCGCCTTGGTCTCCATATCATGGGCAAGGCGGTCGAGCTTTTCGCCGAGCACCTTCGCCATCGCCATCAACCAGCCGCCGCCGCCGCGGCTCTGACGCGCCTCACGCACATCGTCGCCTTCGGAGAGATCGTTGAGCAGCCGCTGCATGTCGCGGTTCGCCTGGCGCTGCGCATCGCCGACATCGGCTGGGGGAGCGCCGAATTCCTGGCCGGCGGCGGAGATCGCCTCATCCAGGTTCGAGAACTGGCCGGCGAAATCGCCGTGCGTTCCGGCGAACGCGCCTTGCGCCATGTCGATCGTCGACTGCGGCAGGCCCATGTTGTTGCCCATCTGCTGGATCAGCTGCTGACCCATCTGGGAGAATATCTGCGTCGCGAGCTGCGTGATCATCCCGCCCATCGGGCCCATCATCGAGGTTGCGAGCAGCGAGACGGGGCTGAATCCACCGATACCAAACATGGTCATTCTCCATCGAAATTTCGCGCCCCTGACCGCGGGACCGGCGGGACGGCTGGCGTGGGGACAAAAGCCGCCGTCCCCAGTGTTATTCCTTATCCCGACACTCGCCACACTCACCGATCCGACTAGCGGCATAGTCGGATCGCTTAGGACAATGGGTGGAAGAGCAGGCCGGCAAGCGCATTCAGCTCGCGCACGCCGTCCAGCTCCAGCTTGTGGCACATGTTGTTGAGGTGGACGCGCACGGTGTTCTCGCTGATCACCAGCAGCGTCGCGATATCGCCATTGGCCCGCCCCCAGCCGAGGAAGCGCAGCACCGCGGCCTCCGTCCTGGTCAGTGTCTGGATCGTCTCGACATGGCGCTCGGGAATGCGCGAGCGCGGGATGCGGAATTCGCCGACCAGCTGCTCCTCGTCGCCGGCGCGCGTGTCGGCCTTGCGCAGCAGCCGCATCAGCTCACGAAGCCGGGCCTCCTCCTCGGCGTCGATCGCCAGCGGATCATCGCCGACGGTCACCGCGCGAGCGCCTTGATCACATGCGCGACGATGTCGCCGCGCTCGGCCAGATCGTTGATCACCACCTGCGCGAATACCGGGATCAGCATCAGCAACAGAAAGGTCGCCGCCCAGCTTTTGATCGACAGCGACAGCGCGAACACGTTGAGCTGCTGCGCGAACCGGTTGAGCAGCCCCAGCCCCGCATCGATCACGTAGAGGAAGGTAATCACCGGCGCGGCGAGCAGCAGCGCCAGCATCATCAGCCGGCCGAACTCGCCCTCGAACACGCGCAGGCTGGCCATCTCGAGACTCGGCCAGTCGGCGGCGATCGGCCAGATCGCATAGCTTTCCATCACCGTGCCGACGAGCAGCAGGATGCCGCCCGACGCGGCGAAGATGACGTTCGCCAGCCGCCCCAGCAGCGCCCCGTTGAGCGAGGTCATGTTGCCGCCCATCGGCTCGATGATCTGGCCGATCGTCGCGCCGATCTTGGCGTCGATGATCTCGCCCGCCGCCGCCATCGCCCACAGCACCGTGCCGAAGAAGAAGCCGATGACGAGCCCGGCAGCCGCCTCCTTCAACAGCATCCGCGCCCATTGAAGCGCGCCCAGCGTCACCGGATCGACTTGCGGCTGCATGACGAACGCGACCCCGCCCAAGGTCAGGATGATCGAATTGCGCACCGTCGCCGGGATCGTCTCACGCGCGAAGATCGGCACGAACACGAAGGCGAAGGCGAACCGCGCCGAGGCGAGCGCGACCAGCAGCAGCTGGCTCGCCCATCCGGCATCGGCATTGAGCATCAGCGCACCATTCGCGGGAAGTTCGAGAAGATCGTGTCGCTGAACTGGTACAGGCTGCCCGCGAGCAGCGACGCGGTGACGAACAGCGTGATCACCACCGCGAAGAATTTGAGGGTATATTGCAGCGTCTGTTCCTGGAGCTGCGTCGCCGCCTGGACGATCGCGACGAGCAGCCCGACCGCCGACGCGGCGATGATCGGCGGCGCCGACAGCAGCAGCACCAGCCACAGCGCCTCGATCGTGATCGAGATGATGTCGTTGGTCATGACGGGCCCTCGCTAGGCATAGCTCAGCACCAGCCCGTGACTGATCTTCACCCAGCCATCGACCAGCACGAACAGCAGCAGTTTGAACGGCAGGGATATCGTCACCGGCGACAGCATCATCATGCCCAGCGCGAGCAGGATATTGGAGATGACGAGATCGATGACGAGGAACGGCAGGAAGATCAGGAAACCGATCTGGAACGCGGTGGTCAGTTCCTTGACGACGAACGCCGGGATGATGACGATGAAATCGGTCGCCTGCGCGGGTTGCGTGTTGGTTTTCTGCGCGACGCGCTGCTGGGTGCGCAGGAAGAATTCGCGCTCGCCGGGATCGCTATGTTCGACCAGGAATGCGCGCAGCGGCTCCTTGGCGCGGTCGGCGGTGTCGAAGATCGCCTCGGTTTGCGCCGGGATGCCCTCCGCCCCCGACGCCGCCTGCATTGCCTGCATCGTCGGATACATGACGTAGAGCGACAGGATCAGCGCCAGGCCGTTGAGGACCAGGTTCGGCGGCACCTGCTGCAGCCCCAGCGCGTTGCGGATCAGGCTGAGCACCACGACGATCTTGGTGAAGGACGTCACCATCACCGCGAAGAACGGCGCGAGCGAGATCAGGACGACGGTGACGAGCGCCGTACCCGGTGTGAAAGCGGATAAATCCATTGCGTTCTACTCCGCTTCGATCAGCACGCCGTAGCCGTCGCCGACCGACACCAGGCTGCCGCGCGCGAAGGGGCGGCCGCTCGCGAGAATCCGTACCGGAATGGCGCCCGCGCTCGCATCGAGCGGGAGCACGCTGCCCTCCTGCAGGCCCTGCAGCTTGGCGAGCGGAATGATCGTTGATTCGAGTTCGATCGTGATCGGAACGCCGAAGCGCGAATCGAGCGGGGCCGGGCCGGGAGATGGAACGGGCGCAGGCTCGTCCGTGACCGCCGCTTCCGGCTCACTCGAGATCATCTCATCCATCCATATTCTCCATCGAGTCGGTTCAGCGGCACAGAAAGCGCTGGCCTGCGGGATCGTATGTGCCGGGAATGGCGGCCGGGCCGCCCACCGACAGGCTGGCCGCGAGCGGCTGGTTGCCGAGCAATATGCAGTCGCCCGCGGCCAGTTCGGCGGCATCGTGCGGCGCGACACGCGGCCCCTCGATCGTCACCGTGGCAGCGACGGCCGCGTGTCCGAGCAACTCCGGCGCGAATGGCGGCGGCTCGGGCAGTAAGGCAAGTGTGGGTGGGATAGCTAGCCGTAGCGCGTGGAGCTGGCGGCCCTGCTCATCGGCTGAGACCGTGACGATCACCGCGTCGATGGGCGGATCGACCACGACCGCCATTGGATCGAGATCGATGCCGAGCGCCGCCTCGATATCGCGCAATATCGGTTCGAAGCGTTCGAGCGTGGCGGCCGTATCGAACCCGTCGGTCGCGGATAGCCGCGCGGCGCTGCCGTCGATCCGGTCGAACGCGACCGCAACGCCATTGGCGCAGGCGAGCCAGTCTCCTCGATCATCGCGGTGACGCGCGAAGCGCGCGACGAGCACGGTATTGCCGATCCGCCGCCCGGTGACGGCCTCGACAACGCTGCGCCGCAGTTCCGCCTCGGCCGGGTCGATCGCCGGGAGCCCGTGGAGGGTTGCCGCGCTCATCGGGCAGCTTCCGGATCGGCGTCGACACTCGTGGGGCGATCGGCATCCCAGCTCTTGAGCAGGCTGATGCCGCCCGAGGTTACCCCGACCAGCATGATTTCGTCGCGCACCTCGATCAGCACGACCCGCTCACCCTGGCCCAGCGGCATCGCGCGCAGGAAGCGGATCGGCTTCTCGCCATTCTCCGCCGCGCCCTGGAACCGGTCCTGCCACCGCCGCAGGAAGCGGAGCAGCACGAACGCCAGGCCGAGCACGATCGCCAGCGCGATCACCACCGCGAACAGGCTCGAGAGGACGGTCCAGAAACTCATGTCGGGGTCCTCAAGCAGCGTCCTCCCGCTCGATCGGCGCATCGCCCGCACGGGCGCGCTTGGCCCACAGGATGATCTCGGCGATCACGTCGAAATGGTCTTCGGGGATCATCTCGTTGACCGCAGCCGTGGCGAAGATCGTCCGCGCGAGCGGCACATTGCGGACGATCGGCACGCAGGCGCGCTCCGCCTCGGCGCGCATCGCGGCGGCGAGCGGCCCCTCCCCCTTTGCCGCGATCATCGGCACCGGGCAGATTTCGGGATCGTAGTCGAGTGCGATCGCGATGTGCGTCGGGTTGGTCAGCAGGACGTTCGCGGTGCCGGCAGAGGCGATCGCGTTCTGGTTGGCCCATTCCTCGTGCATCTGGCGACGCTGCGCCTTCAGCATCGGATCCCCCTCATTGTCCTTGTGTTCCTGCTTGATGTCGCGGCGGCTCATCTTGAGCCGTTTGACGTAGCGGTGATGGACCCAGGCGCGGTCGGCGACGGCGACCAGCACGAACACCCCGACCGTCCAGCCGATCAGTTGCAAGGTCAGCGAACGCGACAGATCGAGGATGGCGGCGGCCATCTGTGGGCCGACGCCCGCGTCTGGTGCCCAGGCCGCGGCGTTTATCAGGGCGGCGAACTGATCGAAGGCGCCGGTCAGGATGAAGCCGACAATGGCCAGGATCAGGCTCGCCTTGAGCAACGTCTTGACCAGCTCGAACAGATTGTCCGGGCTGAACATCCGCTTCAGCCCCTCGATAGGGTCCATCTTGTCGAGCGATGGTTTCAGCTTCTCGGTGGTGACCAGCGCGCCCGTCTGCATGAACTCCGCGGCAAGCCCGGCGATGGCGGCGGGCACCATCACCAGGCCGGCGACGATCAGCACCAGCCAGAACGCCGCCCAGCCCAATGTTCCGAGCGTTGCTTCGAACGGCGTGCTGGTCGCATGGGCGATGCTGAGCTCGGTGAACTCGGCGATGCGCACGCCGATGAAGCCGGTCGCGGCGAAGAACAGCACCAGCCAGGCGATCATGCCGATCGCCGCGCTGAAATCCTTCGACTTGGCGATGTCGCCCTTGTTGCGCGCATCGCGCAGTCGCTTGCGGGTCGGAAGTTCAGTCTTGTCGCCGCCCTGATTCTTGTCCGCCATTCAATGCTCCGGCCAGCCGGCCGGCGGATGGCCGGTCAGCGTTCAGATCTTGGAGGCCCAACAGGGGCATTTCGGCGGGGAAGTACAAAGCGAGAATCGAACAATAATCATCAGTAAAAGGACGGGCGTCTCTTTGTTGGTCAAGCAGAAATCAGTACGGACCGATGAGACGCGCCAATAGAGGGATATTGCGCTACCGGAACGATCTGCTGGATAAAAATTGCCTCATAGCGACGCTTACGGGAAACGGAGGCTAGCGGTCCGGGCAGATCGGCTCATCGGCATTTTAGCCTCGATTCATCGCCAAGGGGCATTCAGTGTAATGATTTCAGCAACATTGCCGTAACATTCGATCGCTAGGCGGTCGATGGGGATCGGTTGTCGCGGCTTTTTTCGCACAACCGGCAAAGCGACTCGGATTGACAGGAAGGCGGATTGATCCGCTCGATGGGAGATCAAGGTCGTGAACAATGCAGAAGTTGGCCGCGCCGCTTTTCTAGCGGTGTGCATGTCTTTGGCCGCTATTACTCCAGCAGCTGCTGTAGCCAAAGAAAAAGACGCAAAAAGCTACTTTGTTGATTGTCCCGTCGATACGAATATCCGCGTAGCCAACGCGCGCGCTTCTGAGCGCTTTGCCGCGCTGAGCGGCTGCACGGCAAAGATCGTTCATACCGAGCCCGCCCCGCTGCCGGCCGATCCCAGCGTTGCGCGCATCATCGGCGTCACCGACAAGGACGAGACGCCGCGCGAACGCCGCGCACGCGAACGCGCCGCCAAGGAGGCCTTGAAGGCTTCGGGCACAAGCTACCGGGTCCCGATCAGCGCCTATGACAGGTCGATCTTTCGATCCGCCGCGGTTCACCGGGTCGATCCGCTCTTCCTCCACGCGATCATCGCCACCGAATCGTCGCACAATCCGGACGCCGTTTCGCATGTCGGCGCGCGCGGCCTGATGCAGATCATGCCCGCCACCGGCAGCACGCTGGGTATCCAGAAGGTCGCGCTGTTCGATCCGGCAGTCAACGTCGATGCGGGCGCTCGCCTGCTCAAACGGCTGCAGCGGCGCTATGGGCGCAACTTCGATCTGATCCTGAGCGCCTATAATGCCGGCGAGGGCGCGGTCGCGAAATATGGCAACCGCATCCCGCCCTACCGCGAGACCCAAGACTATGTGAAAAGGGTGATGGCTCGCTACAATGGCTATCGCCTGGCCGGCTTCCAGCGGTGAGCTATCTGTCGATCCTGGGACGCATGCCGCGCACCAAGCTGCGACCCGCCGATTTCATGCTCGTGGTCGGACTGGTCGCGATCGTCGGGCTGCTGATCCTGCCGCTGCCCGCGCTGCTGATCGATTTCCTGGTCGCGACCAACATCACCATCGGCATCCTGCTGCTGCTGAGCACGCTGTACATCAACAAGCCCCTCGATTTCTCGACCTTCCCCGCGGTGCTGCTGCTCAGCACGCTGTTCAGGCTCGCGCTGTCGATCGCGATCACCCGCATGATCCTGACCGAAGGGCATGCCGGCAACATCGTCCAGCAATTCGGCGAGATGGTCGCGGGCGGCGAGCTGATCGTCGGGCTGGTCGTGTTCCTGATCATCACGATCGTCCAGTTCGTGGTGATCTCCAAGGGCGCCGAGCGCGTCGCAGAGGTCGCCGCGCGGTTCAGCCTGGATGCGATGCCCGGCAAGCAGCTGTCGATCGACAGCGATCTGCGCTCGGGCCTGATCACCAAGGACGAGGCGCGCGCGCGCCGCCGCACGCTGGAGAATGAAAGCAAGCTTCACGGCAGCCTGGATGGCGCGATGAAGTTCGTGAAGGGTGATGCGATCGCATCGATCATCATCGTCATCGTCAACCTGATCGGCGGCCTTGCGATCGGCATCTTCTCGAAGGGCATGCCCGCGAGCGAGGCGATCGAGACCTATTCGATCCTGACCATCGGCGACGGCCTGGTCGCGCAGCTGCCCGCGCTGTTCAGCGCGATGGCGGCGGGCCTGCTGGTCACGCGCACCACCGACGAGGACCAGGAACGCGACCTTGGCCCGGCGATCGCCAAACAGATGTCGGGCAAGCCGCGGGTGCTGATCATCGCCGGGACGATGTGCGTGCTGATGGGCCTGATCCCCGGATTCCCGACGCTCGTCTTTTTGGCCATCGCCGTTGGCTTGATCGCCGGGGGCGCGCTGCAGCATCCGGTGTCGCGGGGCTGGATCGACGCCAAGGTCCGCCGGTTCGACAATCGCCCGCTGCCGATGCCCGAGCGGATCGAGGCGGCGCCCGCCCCCCTGGCGCCGGTGCGGCCACTTGTGATCGAGATCGCGGCCACCGATCTCGACGGTGCGAAGGTCGCGGCATTGCGCATCGCCGTTACCGCGATGCTCGAGAAGATGCAGGCGCGGCTGGGGCTTCCGTTGCCCGCGGCGGATATCGAACCGACCGTGCTGCCCGTCGGCACCGCCGGCAAATGGGCGGCCTATATCCACGACGCCCCCGTTGCGACCGGCCCGATCGAGCGCAGCGAGGATATCCCGGCCCTGATCGATGCGATCGAAGCGGTGCTGCGCCGCGAAGTCGGGCGGTTCCTTGGCCTTCAGGAAGTCACCACGCTGCTCAACCGGATCGGCGTGGAGTATCCCGATGTCGTCAAGGAGGTCGTGCGCGCGGTCCCCGCGGCGCGCATCGCCGAAGTGCTCCGCCTGCTCGCCGAGGAAGAGGTGCCGCTGCGCAACATGCGCGACGTGCTCGAGGCGATCGCCGAGGCCGGCCAGTCGGAACGCAACGCGATCCCGATCGCCGACCTCACCCGCACCGCGCTGCGCCGCTATCTCTCGCCTCCGCACTGCGTGGATGGACGCTTTCCCGTGCTGGTGATCGGATCGACCCTGGAGCGTTTCCTGCGCGACAATGTCCGCACGGTCGACGGCGTCGGACGGCTGGCGATGGAGCCCGCGCACGCCCGCACGATGATCGAGATGCTGCAGCGCGAGATGGCCGCGAGCGGGGCGCGGGCGGTGGTCACCGCCTATGAGCTGCGCCGCCCGTTGCGGCGGCTGGTCGGCCCCGATCTGTTCGAAACGCCGATCCTCGCCTTCAACGAATTGTCGCCGACGATCCCGCTCGACGTGGTCGGGCAGCTCGATCGGACACCGATCACCATCGAAGAGGACAACAGCATGGAAGCAGCTGAATGACCCTGATGAACAGGTTTTCCCTTGCCCGTTCGGCGACTGCGCTGGCGGCTCTGCTCTTGCTTGCACCGCAGCCGGGCCTGGCGGCGGACCCTCCTTTCCCGACGCGGCCGGTCAGCCTGACGCCGCGCAACCAGGACGTGTCCGCGTTCGTCCGCGATTTTTTCGGTGCGGCCGGATTCAGCGTCGTCGTCGATGCACGCGTGACTGGAAAGATCAACGGCCGCTTCGCCGGTCCCCCGGCGCAGGTCTGGGCAACGGTCTCGCGCTCGTTCAACCTGATCGCCTATTATGACGGATCGGTGGTTCACGTATATTCGGCCGACCAGGTCGAGAGCCGCACCGTCGCGGTGCCCGCGGGGCGCGCCAACGAGCTTGCGGCGGGTGTCGCGGACGCGGGACTCGCCGACGCCACCAACCGCGCGCGCCCGACCGGCCCGGCGACTCTGTTGGCGACGGGCGTTCCGAAATTCCTCGAACAGGTTCAGCAACTTGCTGCCGCCGCCCCGGCGCGGTCCTTTGGCGACAGGCCCGACCTGGCGCAAATCCAGCCCGGGACCCCTTCCCCCCTCCAGCCCGGCCCCTCCTACATCGAGCCCTATGAGCTGCGGGTCTTCTATCTCCGCTACGCCCGGGCCGACGACACCAAACTGGTCGCGGGCGGCCGTGAACTGACCGTCCCGGGCGTTGGCACTTCGCTCAGCCGGATCATGGGAGATGGCTCGGCCGTCGCGGGCAGCGTCAACGCCAGCTATGGCGGCAGGACGCTGCGCCAGAGCCAGCCGCGGCTAGGCGGACGCGGGTTGAACAGCGTCGCGCCCGACGGATCGCAATCGTCGCAGATGGCGCCCTATGACGACGAATATCTGGGCCTGCCGCCCGTGGCGCCGGTGCCGGTGGCGTCGGCGCGCGAGCCTTCGCCGCAGGGCGGCCCGCGTATCGCGATCGACCCGTCGCTCAACGCGGTCATCGTCCGCGACCGGCCGGAGAACATGCCCGCCTATGAAGGGCTGGTCCGCGCGCTGGACATCGCGCCGCAGATCGTCGAGCTCGAGGCGACGATCATCGATCTCAACATCGAGAAATTGCGCGATCTCGGCATCAACTGGCGCGTGCGCAGCGAGGGGTTCAACGCGCTGTTCGGCGGCGACATCCTGCGCCGTTCGGGCAATCCGGCCAACGACCTCAGCCGCCTGGGCGCAGTCAATGAGGGGCTGTCGCTATCGGGCGTCATCGGCGCGAACCGCGAGTTCATCGGCCGCATCTCCGCACTCGAAAAGCGCGGCGCCGCCAAGATCGTGTCACGGCCCCAGATCGTGACCTTGTCCAACATCGAGGCGGTGTTCGATCGCACCCGCACCTTCTATGTCCGGATCGCGGGCGACCGGCAGGTCGATCTGTTCAACGTGACCGCGGGCACTACGCTCCGCGTCAATCCGCATGTCCTGGTCGATGGCGGCCGGCCGCGCATTCGCATGGTCGTGGGCGTCGAGGACGGCACGATCCTGGACAGCGAGGTTGACGACATTCCCGTCGTCGAGCGCGCCAGCGTCAACACCCAGGCGATGATCAACGAGGGCGAGGGGCTGCTGCTCGGCGGGCTGACCGTCAATGCCGATTTCGACGGCGAATCGAAGATCCCGCTGCTCGGCGACATCCCCGTGCTTGGTGAGCTGTTCAAGACACGATCGCGCAGCCGGCAGCAGACCGAGCGGCTGTTCCTGATCACGCCGCGCATCATCCGGCTCGATGAGCTGCCGGGGGGCGCAACCCCGGCCGCAACCGAAGTCAGTGCGCGGCTTCCCGCCGCCACGGAGGCGTCGAGCGGCCTTTCCAGCGGAGGAAATCGATGACGGAGTACCGCGCAAACCCGGTCGATGTCGCCGCCGTCCTGCGGATCATCGGTGGCCGCCTGGCCGGCAAGGAATATCCGCTGGCGCGCGATCGACGCATCTGCATCGGCCATGGGCTCGGCAACGATGTCGTGCTGCGCGGCGCGGGCACGCGCGACGGATCGATCGAGCTGCGGCTGGCCGAAGGATCGGTATCGCTGCGGGTGCTCGCCGGATCGATGGAATTGCTCGGGCGCACGCTGGAGCAGGACGACGATGCCGTGCTTCCGCCCTATCTGCCGTTCCGTTTCGGCGAACATCTGTTGGCCTATGGCGAACGCGAATCCGCCCGCTGGGAAGAGGCGGCGAGCGTTGCGAGCGGGGCATGCGTCGCCCCGATCACGCCGCTGCCCGCGCCGCGACTGCAGGACCGGGTGCAGACCGTCGGGCGAAGCTGGGCGGCGCGCATCGCCGAGCGGGTGAGCGTCTTTCATGTCGCGCTGGCAATCGCGGCGGTCGTCCTGCTCGGTGTGGCGGCCGGGCCGACAAGCGCGCTGATCGAGGATCAGTTCGGCGGCGCACAGCAGCTTGAGCGCACCTATCACGAGGCCGGGCTTCGCGGCGTATCGGTCAGCAAGAATCCGGTCGGCGGGCTGATCGTCAGCGGATCGGTCGAGCAGGAGACCGATCTGGTCCGGGTACGCGAAATCGCCAATCAGGCGTCTGGCCCGGTGATGATCGATGTCGGATCGAGCGCCTCGCTCGCCAATGCCGCGACCGATATCCTGACCGCGCAGGGCATCGATGCCCGTGCGCTGCCGTCGGGGCTGGGCGGCGTCGCGATCGAGGCCCCATTCCTCCCCGCCGACAAGCAGGACAGCCTTCGCCAGATTTTGACGCGCGACCTGCCCGGGTTGCGCCGCGTCAGCTTCCGTGTCGACGACAAGCGCGGCGGCGACCCGCTGCAGAGCATGTTCGCCAACAGCGGCACCGGCCTCGCCACCGTCGTCCAGGAACCCGCCCATATCGCCACAGCCGACGGATCGCGCTGGTTTCCCGGTGCGGTCCTGCCGACCGGCCATCGCCTCGTCGCGATCGAACCCGACCGCGTCCGCTTCGAAAAGGCCGGGCGTGTCGAGGAGCTTAAGTTTTGAACCGCAGCATTGGATGAAGGAGAGTAAAATGACCCAGGTGAACGTGAATACGGATCTCAGCACGCTCGCAGCGAGCCCGCTGACCAGCCAGCGCACCCAGCGCAATACCCCCGGCAACTGGTTCGAGGCATTTGCCGCGGCATGGGGCAATGCGCTTGACCGGCAGGCCTCGGCGATCGAGCAGCGGTCGGACATCATGGCCAACGAAGGCGGCGATACGCCGTCCGCCATCACCCAGCTCACCGCTGAATCGATGAAGATGAGCTTCCTGTCGAACAGCTCGCACACCTCGCTCGACAGCGTCTCGAAAGCGCTCGAGACGATGGCTCGCAAGGGCTGATCATGTCCATCGAAGCGATCGCGGCCCAGGCCGCCTCCCCCGCTGTCGGCGCGACAACACGCGTGTCCGAGCTCGCTCCGGCCATGCCGCAGCAAACCGGACCGCAGGCGAGTGCGCAATTCAGCAATGCGCTCGCCCAGGCCGAACGGATCGGATCGTCGAGCGACGTGCCGCCCGCCGTCAAAGGGCTGCTCGATACGCTGGACAAGGTGAACACCGAGGCCAGGAGCGTCGCCGATTATGCGCGCTCCGCCGAGAGTTCGGGTTCGGAGCTGACCCCTGGCGAGATCGTCGAGCTGACGATGCGCTGCCAGGAGTTCATGTTCCACTGCCAGCTCACCTCGAACATCGCCAACCGCAGTTCGGACGGCGTCCAGCAACTGTTCCGCCAGCAGAGCTGATGACCGAAGCCTGATGACCATAAGGAGCCGAACATGACGAGCCTGATGCGCCGGCTGCTCCCCGTCGGCCTGATGCTGAGCGCGCTGATGCTGTCGGGATGCGGGCGGCAGGAGGTTTATGGCAAGCTCAAGGAAAACCAGGCGAACGAAATGATCGCGGCGCTGCGCAACGCCAATATCGACGCGTTCAAGGACGCATCCGGGGAAGGCGAATGGAGCGTCGCGGTCAATTCCGACCATTTCAGCCGCGCGGTCGAGGTGCTGAAGGCGAACGGGCTGCCGCGCGACGAATTCCAGTCGCTGGGCGACGTGTTCGCCAAGAAGGGCTTCGTGTCATCGCCCGTCGAGGAACGCGCGCGCATGCTCTACGGCCTGTCGCAGGAGCTGAGCCAGACGGTCAGCTCGATCGACGGCGTGGTCGAGGCGCGCGTCCATCTGGCCATTCCCGAGGCTGATCCGCTGTCGGACACGATCAAGCCGTCCTCGGCCGCGGTGTTCGTCAAATATCAGCCCGGTTTCGACCTGCGCAGCCAGACCGGCGCGATCAAGTCGCTCGTCACCAATTCGATCGAAGGCCTCGCTTATGACAAGGTATCGGTGGTGATGTTCGCCAGCCAGACCGCACCCCCGTCGAACGAGATCACGGTCAACCGGCTCGACACCCCGCTGACGCGCATCCTGCTGGTGATCGCAGCATTGAGCTGGCCGATCTGGCTGCTGTGGAAGCGGCGGAAGAGAACCGCCCGCGTGCCGGTGCCGATCGAGCGCGCGGGATGAGCGGACGGGCGTCACGCCGGCGGCTTGCGGAGATCGCCGAGGCGGCGCGCCATGCCGGCGTTCCGGCGACGCGGGGCGCCCGGCTGGCCGCGCGTATGTCCGGGCAAACGGCGGCGCGGCCGTGCTTGGGCGAGCTGGCGACATGGCCCAGTTGGCCGGGCGCGGAGGCCGGGGAACAGGCGCGGGTCTGGCGCATCGCCGCGTTGGTCGCCGCGCGCGACGCGGTCGGCCACGTGATCGATGGCGAGGTCCTGCGGGCCTATGCCGCGACGGTTGGCGACGATGCGCTCGAAGCCGTGCTGGCGCTGCCCGAAGGCGGGGACGGCCCGCTGGTCTCGCCTGCGCGGCTTGCCAGCCAGGGCAGGCAGGTCGCCGAGCGGGGGCTGCCCTCGGCGCTCGCGGTGGCGCTTTGCGTGCCCGTATCCCGCGCGGACACGGAGCGTGACCATGTCGTTCAGGCCGAACGGATCGCACGGGAATGCGCGGCATGAGCTATCATCTGCTGCACAGCGACGGGCACGCGCTGCTCGTCAGCGATCGGCCGATCATCAAGGCGCAGGAACGCCCCGCGCTCGATGATGCGTTCGCGTTGCTCGACCGGCTGCGCGAGGAAGCGGCGCGCCGGTCCGACGCCGCAGCAGCAGTCGAACAGGAATCCCGCGAGCGTGGCTATCGCGAGGGACACGCCGCCGGGCAGACCGCATTCGCCCGGGCGATCGCCGATCTGGCCGCTCAGGCCCAGGCCCATCGCCAGACCGAGGAGGCGGAGATCGCCTCGCTCGCGCTCGCGGCGGTCCGGCAGATCGCCGGGCAGGTCGGCGATGCGGCGATGATGCAGGGGGTGGCGCTGCGCGCGGTCCAGGCGGTCGCGCCGCAAGGGTCGGTCGTCGTCGACGTTCCGCCCGTGATCGCGGCGCAGGTCGAGGCCGGTCTCGCATCGGCGGAGGAAGGTCATTCGATCACGGTCCGGGTCGATCCATCGCTCGGCGAGCGTCAATGCCGGGTATCGGGGCCCAACAGCCGCATCATCGCCGATCTGGATCGCCAGATCGACGAGCTGTCCGAACGGTGGAAGATCGATCATGTCGATTGAGGAACGCGTCAGCGATCTGTTCCGCCAGCTCGGCGAGGCGCCCGCCTTCGAGCAGCGCGGCCGCGTGCGCGGGGCGATCGGCACATCGATCCGCGTGGCGGGCATATCGGCGCGGATCGGCCAGACCTGCGCCCTGCTCGATGCGTCGGGTGAAACCGTGCTGATGGCCGAAGTCGTCGGCCTCAGCGATGGCGAGGCGCTGCTGGCGCCGCTCGGCGAGCTGCGCGGCCTTTCCAACGATACCGAGGTCGTGGTGCGCGTCGGCGAGGACCGGGTGCCGGTGGCCGACAGCCTGTTCGGGCGGATCGTCGACGCGCGGTTGCAGCCACTCGATGGCGGCCCGCCGATCCGCGGCGACGCGCATCGCCCGCTCTACGCCGATGCGCCCAACCCGATGGAGCGCACCCGCATCAACGTCCAGGTCGAAACCGGCGTCCGCGCGATCGACGGCGTGCTGCCGATCGGGCGCGGGCAGCGGATCGGCGTGTTCGCAGCGGCCGGCGGCGGCAAATCGACATTGCTCGCCACGCTGGCGCGGCAGGCGAAGGCGGACGCGATCGTCATCGCGCTGATCGGCGAGCGCGGGCGCGAGGTGCGCGAGTTCGTCGAGGACAATCTGGGCGCCGAGGGCCTGGCGCGATCGGTGGTGATCGTCGCGACATCGGATCGCCCCGCGCTGGAGCGTGCGCGCGCCGCGCATGCGGCGACCGCGGTGGCGGAAGGGCTGCGCGCGCAGGGCCGCCATGTGCTGCTGCTGATGGACTCGGTCACCCGTTTCGGACGGGCGCTGCGCGAGATCGGGCTCGCCACCGGCGAACCCCCGGTGCGGCGCGGCTTTCCGCCATCGGTGTTCGCCGAGCTCCCCCGGCTGTTCGAGCGCACCGGCACCGACGCGGCGGGCGCGATCACCGGCATCTATACCGTGCTGCTCGAAGACGAAGAGGACGATCCGATCGGCGAGGAGGTGCGATCGCTGCTCGATGGTCACGTCTATCTTTCGCGCAAGCTGGCGGCGCGGGGGCACTATCCCGCGATCGACATCCTTGCCAGCCAGAGCCGGCTGATGGGCCAGCTGACCGAGGCGCCCCAGCGTGCCGCCGCGTCGGCATTGCGCGCGCACCTCGCCAAGCTCGACGAGATCGAACTGATCGTCCAGGTCGGCGACTATAAGCCCGGCCAGGATCCCGCCGCCGACCGGGCGTTGGCACTGCGCGCCGACATCGACGCATTTCTGCGCCAGCCGCTCGACGAACGTACCGAGCGCGCGACCACCCTGGCTTTGCTCCGAGGATTCGAGAAATGACCGATCGGCTGGGCCAGATAGAGACCCTTCATCGCCTGCGCGCGCGCGAGGTCGATCGCCAGACGCGCGCCGTGGCGGCGGCCGTCGCGGCGAGCGAGCATGCCGCCGATGAGCTAGTGAAGGCCGAACGACGCCGGCAAGATGCGTGCGAAACGCTGGAGCGCGCCCGGTTCGACCGCGCGGCCAGCCCGGCTGACGATTGCGTTCGCTTCTTCGTCGATGCGTGCGAAGCCCGGCTGGCCGACGCGCAGGCCGTGTTTGCCGGCGCCCGCGACACGCTCGATCGCGCCCGCGAGCATGTCGCCGCCGCCCGCCGATTATGGCTGCGCGCGCAGGCGCGCTATGAGGCGCTCGGCCGCCTGTCGCACCAGGTCAGGAGCAAGCAGCGCCGGAGCATGGATCGCCGCCGTGCCGACGAGGCGAACGACCGCGCCGCGACGGCTAACGGGATGGTGATGGCATGACCCCGGTTTCAGCGACGCGGCCCGAGCCGACGGTTCGGGCGCACCACCGCCAGGCCCCCACCCGCGACACCGAACAACGGTTCGAAGATGCGCTCACACGCAACACCAGCCAGGGTCGCGACGCCGACACGGCCAAAGGAATCCAGGAGAAGACGCCTAACGAGCCTGCAGCAGGCCCAATGTTGCTGGGACAATTCGGCCATGGCCGTGACGAGGGCGACCAACGCCGGGCATCGCGCGGACTGGACGAAATCTCGCGTCCCGAAACCAATGGTCCAGCGCATTCCACCCAAGCCTCCGCGCCGGTCAAATCGGACGTGACACCGGCGCAACCGGTTTCTACGATGCTGCCGACGAGCCATGCGGAAATGGCGTTGCGCATGGCCCTGCCCCAGGCTGTCCAGGGCGCGGAAACCAGCGTCCTGATGACCGACCCGCGCTCGATCGCCTCACAGGCCGTAGTCGTCCAAGATTCCGCCGGCACGATGTCGCTCGACATCGGCGCCGGGCAGGACGGCAGTTCCGAACAGCAACGCCAGGAACTGAAGGCCCGGCTGGAGGCCCGCGGACATCGGATCGCGAGCATCCGTATCCACCCGGTCGATCGATAACGAACCAAGCCGCGTGCCGATTGGCATATAGCGCCACAACCTCCAGAGAACGGCCAGCTCGACGTGACCGGAAACCTGCTGACTCCTAGACGGCAAAGTCGATGGCCAGCCCCAGGCCATATACGGCCATCGCAAGTTGCGCGAAAAGCGATACGGTAACGGTGGCGGCGCGGAGAGCGCCGCGATCATCGTCGCTGCGGGCAATCAGCGTGGCGCGCGCGGAGACGAATGCCGCACACGCCGCCACAAGCAGCCAACCAGCCGCTCCGGCCAGTTCGAGAAGGCCTAGCAGGATCAGGAAAAACAGCACGCTGCCGCGAAATGCCGCTGCGGCGCCCTGCCGCGCCGCCAGGATCGGCGGCGCATCCGCGCGTCCGCGCTTCACCGCCTGCCGGGCCTTGCCAATGCGCATGTCGGACCAGATGCTCAGACCAAGACAGATCACCGTCGTGATCACCGTCACCGGAAGGACGATGCCCTCACCCATGGCTGACCAGCGCCCCATAATTATCTCTGGCGTTGCGGCCGAGCATGGACCACCAGCGGAGCAGCGGCCCCTTGACGGGGGCCTGCTGCGTGCCCAGCCAGGCGAAGATCTGCTCCGGAATATCGATGTCGCACGCCTGTTCCAGTCCCTGGAACCCCGGCGCCGAATTGGCTTCGCAGATGCGGTAGCCATGTTCGTCGAACAGGATGTCGACACCCGCGATATCCAGCTTCAGGATCGCCGCCACGCGCACGGCGAGATCGACCATCTCGGCCGGCGGGTCGAAGCGCAGCGCGTCGCCGCCTAGGGAGACGTTCGATTTGAAACCACCGTCGCGCGATCTGCGCTCCATCGCCGCCACCGCACGACCGCCGACGACGAGGATGCGTACGTCACGGCCGTGGCTGGCGCGGACGTAACGCTGAAAGATGAAATCGGCGCCGGGTTTCGCGCCGTCCAGCAGACTGGCGAGATCGTCGAACTGGTTTCGGTCCTGGCACAGCAGAACGCCACCGCCGCGCGTGCCTTTCAGCGTCTTCACGACCACGGGAAAGCCGAGCTCGCGTTCGATCAGATCGACATCGACCGGGAACTTGGCAAGGATGGTCCGCGGAATGGCGACGCCTTCCGACGTCAGCAGCTGCATCGTGTGCAACTTGTCCGCGACGGCCTCGATTGCATCGGGGGCGTTGATCATCACCACGCCCTGCCGTTCGAAGTGACGGAGCACCGCAAGCGTGAAATATTGCGTTTCCGCACCGGTGCGCGCGATGATGAAATCGGGTTTTTCGAGCGTGCGGAAGCGGTGCGATGCGGACCACCCGCGTTCGGTTCCGACGACCAGATCGAAATCCTGGGGCTTCAATACCTCCAGTTCAATGCCCAACCGCATCGCGGTTTCCTGAAAACGAAGGATCTCTGCCACCTCCGGCTGTGCCGGATCGAGATCGCGGTGAAAGATGATCCAGACGCGCATCTGGGGGACACTAGCCCGATAATGTGACCGTTGCACAGCACCCGCGCGATCGCAGTCGCGCGAGTGCTGTGCCGCTGCCGCTCGGCGCGCACCACCAGCGCGCCAGCAGCAGCCAGCCCAACACGGGGAGGAAGAGCAGCAGCATCAGCCAGGCATTGCGACCGGCGTCGCGCAGACGGCGGACGCCCAACGTCAGCAACGGCAGCGCGAGGACCCCACCGAAGAAACAAGCGAAGAAGTCGGGCCGGGCTAGCTGGACCGAACCGAACAGGAACCAGTCCATCGCATAGCCCATCGCCACCAGGCCGGCGGCCAGCAGCATGGCGGACCAGAAGCTGCGACGGCCGACACGGCCGGTGACGTCGGTGCAGTCGAGCAACGGCGCCGCGGCGCACGAAAGCGCCATCAGCACGCGTTCGGCCCGCGACTGCCTCACTAGCATGACCGCGGCCGCTCACCACGCTCGCGATCCCGCTTGGCTTCGCGATTGCAGCGAATCCTGCGCACCGTCTCTACATTGTTCCTCGCGGCCTCGGCATTGTTCCGCTGCTGCTCCGCGGCATAGAGCGGCGCATTGTCACGGCGGCGCTGCTGCGCCAGCATGCACTTGGTGTATTCCCTGCCGTGGTCCGCGCCGAAACGTTCGCAGGTCCGGCTGTCTTCCCGCTGAGCTTCGCGACCCCAATCCTGCGTCGATGCGCAAGCCGCGGTGCCCGTAGCCAGCAGCACGGCGAGAGCCGCCAAAGCAGGTCGATATCGACCGATGAAATAGTGTCCTTGCATGTCCTGGTCTCCTTACGGCGCCCTGATTGGCGACACCGGCAAGAAAGCAGGTCAAGATTGCGCGAACATGGGCTTGCGCGAGAAAGGGTCAGCGAACGGGAAACTCGACGCGCACGATCGTACCGCCGCCCGGCGCGCCGAGGATCGACACATGGCCGCCATGTCGCTCCACCACCTGCTGCACCAGATTGAGGCCGAGCCCGGTCCCCATCGATCGCGGCCGCAGGCGATGAAATGGTTCGAACACGCGCTCGCGCTCCTCGGGCGGAATGCCCGGGCCATCGTCCTCCACCTCGAACCCCGATCCGAGAACGCGGACGGTCACGCGGCGTCCGCCATGCTCGATCGCGTTCTGCACCAAGTTGGTCACCACCCGCTCGATCGCACCCGCATCGCCGCGGACAGGCCCCGCTTCATCGGCCACAACCTCGATCGTGCGGTCCGAGGCGATCAGCAACGGCGCCAGGTCACCGGCCACGCGCCGCACGAGCGCTGCGAGATCGAGCGCCTCGTCATTCCTGTCGGAATCGAGACGCTGGAGGTCGAGCAGCTGCTCGGCAAGATTGGCCAGCCGCTCGACATCGCTGCCCAGCCGGCGCGTCGCCGCCTCGTCCGCCGCGTCGACCTTGACGCGCAGGATGGCGATGGGGGTGCGCAGCTCGTGCGCGGCGGAAGCGATGAACCGCCGCTGGCGCTCATATCCCTCATCCAGGCGCCGCAGCGCATCGTTTACCGCCCGGACCAGCGGCGCGATCTCGCTCGGCACCTGCTCCTCGCTCAGCCGCCGGCCGCGCCGGTTGGTGTCGATCTGCTCCGCCTCCTGCGCGATTCGCGACACGCCGGCGAGCGATCGCCGCACGATCCACGGCGTCACGATCAGCGAGATCAGCGCCAGTATGAGAAAGATGGGGATGACGACGATATTGGATGCCAGGAGGACAACGAGACTGACCTCGCTCAGCTTGCCATGTCCCAGGATCGTTAGCGTCCCGGCCGGCGCGGTTTCTCGCCGGATCACGGCCGACAGCCGGTAAGGCGGAGATCGGTCCCGCAGGTGCGCATAGGAGATATCCCGCAATCGGCCGAGCAGCGACGCATATTGCGGCGGGATGCGGCCGAACGTGACATTACGCCCGGCATCATCCTCCGCCACGAACCAGAGATCGGGCGATTCAGACCGCAGCTCGACCAGTTCCGGCGTCATGCGGACGGCTAGACGGCCATCGCCTTGGCGAACGATCGCGCGGGCGATGACGGGGGTGATCGATTCGTCGGTGTAAAGGCCGCCGCTGTCCATGCGGAGCGCGAGAGCCATGAAGAAGGTGCACGAGATCAGCAAGATCGCGAGTTGGAAAATCAGCGGCTGGACGATCAACGGCCGCTTCAGCGATGGCGGCTTCCTGCTCATGACGGCGCCCGCAACAGGTAGCCGACGCCCCTGATCGCGTGGATCTCTATCTCCGCACCCGCTTCCGTCAGCTTTCGGCGAAGGCGCGATATGTGGGAGTCGAGCGTGTTCGATTGCACCTCGTCATCGAACCCGTACACCGCCTGTTCAAGTGATTCCCGCAGCACCGTTCTCCCGCGACGCCTCACCAGCGCTGCCAGAACCCGCAGTTCCCGCCGGGCAAGGTCCAGCCTTGCTCCGCCAACGGTCGCCTCGTCGTTCGCCATATCGAAGACGAGCGCGCCGACACGGATCTCCTCGGCGCCGAGTTCCGCGGGGCGGCGCCGCACCGCACGGATGCGCGCGAACATCTCCTCGAGCGCGAACGGCTTGATGAGATAATCGTCCGCGCCCTCGTCAAGACCCGCGACGCGATCGAGAACCTCTCCGCGCGCGCTCAGCACGATGATGGGAAGACCGGGATTCTCCGCCCGCAACGCCGGAACCAGCGAGAGGCCGTCGCCATCCGGCAAGGTGCGGTCCAGCAGGACCAGATCATAGGAACCCGAAAGTGCCGCCTCGCGGGCGATCGCCAGCCGGTCGGCATGATCGACGATGAAACGCTCCCGCTCCAGCGCGCCGCGCAACGTATCGGCGAATTCGACTTCGTCTTCTACCAGTAGAATTCTCACCAAGGCACCTCGCGTCAACGGCGCTGCAATTCATCATGGATGATAGTTTCCGCTTGCGCCGAAATGACCGTGCCCGTGTCGCATTGCCGCAACATTGCGCTTTGCGGCTGGCTTAATCCATTACGCAGCGGCGACCCATCCGCGGAACGTGAATGCGGCGTAAAATAGCGCGATGTCGGTGAAGCCTGCCTCCCGAAGCAGCGCTTCCTCTTCGTCCGGCGAGAGGATCGGCAGCCGCTCCCCTATGGCGGAAGCCTTCATGCCCGCAACACCCGATGAGGCCGCAAACGCCTCGAACCGTGCAAGCCAGCGGTGGGCCTCGCCATTGCCCTGCGGAAAGCTGTGATGGGCCATGACGAATGGCGCGCCGGGCTTGAGACGCTGCCGGACCTCGCGCAGCGTGCGCAGGCGCTCCTGCTTCTGCACGAAATGGAGGGTCAGCAGGCAGGCAGCGCCGTCGAACGGGCCGGGCGAAGCCGCATCGATATATCCCTGCTGCAGCAGAACGCGCGAACCGAGCGGGCCCAATGTGCTTCGCGCCAAATCAAGCATCTCGGGCGAGGGATCCACGCCCACGAACCGCCACCGCGGCCGCGCCTCCGCGAATGCCTTCAGTTCGAGGCCGCCGCCTGCGCCAAGCACGAGAATTTCGGCCTCCTCCGATGCCCGCTCCGACAACAGCAGCATCGCCATACGCTGGAGATCGGCGAACCCCGGTACCAGCCGCGGTGGCCCTTCGGCATAGCGCGCGACCGCTGTGGCGTCGGAAAAGGGCTGGATGAGGTCCATCGCTCAGCCAAATACGAGCGCGCGATGCGCGGATGTGCCTGCCGTGACGCCATCTGCGACGGCCCAGCTGACGCTGTGCGGCGCACGCGCGATGTCGCCGGCGGCGTAAAGTCCGGGGACCGACGTCATCCTGTCGGCATCCGTCATGATCAGCGGTCCCATTGGACCGTCTTCGATCTCGGCGCCCAGCTGCCCGGCAATGGGACTAGAGAGGCATGACTCCGGCGCGACATAGAGCGCCGCGATCGCATTTTGCCGACCATCGTCCAGCGCGATGCCGGATAGCGCGGCGCCCTCACCTATCAACGTCTCCACCTTCGCGGCCTCTAGCTTCACGCCGCGAGCAGCAAGCTTCTCCGCGCTGTCCGCATCGAGTTCGGCACCGTTCAGGTACAGCGTGGTAGGCCCCCACTCGGCGATCAGACAGGTCTGATGGACCGACGCGGGCACGCGGTAGAGCACGCCGAGCGGACGATCGCTGAACTCGATGCCGTGGCAATAGGGGCAATGCAGCACCGTCTTGCCCCAGCGCTCCCACAGGCCGGGGATTGCGGGCAGCTTGTCTCGCAGGCCAAAGGCGAGGATCGCCTTGCGCGCTTCGATCTCATCACCGTTCGCGAGAACGACCGCGAACCCATCGCCGTCGATGCGCGCGTCGACCGCTTCACGCTCGATCATGCGCACTGTGGGATAAGCTGCCAGCTGTGTGCGGGCCTTCGCCAGGATCGATTGGGGATTGCTGCCGTCATGACCGAGAAAGCCATGCGAGGCATCTGCATACCGGTTCCGGGGCTGGCGCGTATCGACGACGCAAACATTGCGACGGGCGCGGGCAAGATAGGTCGCGGCAGCCAATCCGGCAAAGCCGCCGCCGATCACGATTGCATCATGCTGCATGGATATTCTCCTGGATTGGGATGCCGCCTTGCTCGCGGAGGCGGGCGTGGAACTCGGCGCTGAGGGCGGCGAGCGTGACCTCGCCGAAGCGGCGCAGAAGCAGCGCCTCGGCCGCCTCGAAGGCCTCACCGAGTGTCGCATTGACCGCCTGTTCGACGAGGCAGCCCGGCGCCTCGGTCCGGTTCCCGATTGCGAGAATTTCCGGGCTGCCGAGTGCGGCATAGACGTCGCGCAACGTGACCAGCTGAAGGTCGCAGGCAATGGTCCAGCCGCCGCCATGCCCCTTTTCCGATCGGACGAACCCTCGGTCGCGCAGGCCGGCGAGCACCCGCCGGATCACCACCGCATTGGTGCTCATCGCGCGCGCGAGCGTTTCCGACGTCTGCGGCGTCGGGCGCTCAGCCATATGCAGCAAAACGTGGAGGACACCGGACAGGCGGCTATCGCGTCTCATGTAATTTCATATGATGCGTGATAGTCCTTGTGTCAACCTCACCAGAATTTTCACGTTCGCGGCATCCAGCGCGGGAATCTTGCCGCGGCCTCATTGAACCTGATATACGAAACATATATGATTCGTAGTTCCAGACTTCTGCCGAGGATCCGATGGGCATTGTGAAAATCGACGGCGAGCTTCACGAGGAGGCCCGTCGGGCCAGCGCGGTCATGTGCCGGTCGATCAATGCCCAGGCCGAATTCTGGATGAAGATCGGGATGCTTGCCGAGGCGAATCCCACCCTGTCCTTCAACGACATCGTGAAGATGCAGTTCGAGGCCGCGCAAGTCTGCCTGGGCAGCGCGGTGGCCGCCTGACATGGTCAAGACCCCCGACGAGCTGACGCTCATGCGCACGTCCGGCAAGTTGCTGGCATCCGTCTTCGAGATGCTCGACGGGCAGAATCTTGCCGGCATGTCGACGATGCAGGTCAATGACCTGGTCGAGCAATTCATCACGATAGATCTTACCGCGCGGCCGGCGAGCAAAGGGCAATATGGCTTCGAATATGTCCTGAACTGCTCGATCAATCATGTCGTGTGCCACGGCGTGCCCGACCGGCAAGCGATCATCCGCGACGGCGACATCATCAATCTCGACATCACGCTGGAAAAGAACGGCTTCATTGCGGACTCGAGCAAGACCTATCTCGTGGGCGATGTCCCGCCGGCGGCGCGGAGGCTGGTGCGGGTGGCGCAGGAGGCGATGTGGAAGGGGATAAGGCAGGTGCGTCCTGGCGCGCATCTGGGGGACATAGGTTTCGCGATCGAGCGGCATGCCAAGAAGAACGGCTATTCCGTGGTGCGCGACTATTGCGGGCATGGCATCGGCCGGGAGATGCACGAGGAACCCCAGATACTCAATTTCGGCCGGCCGGGGACGGGCCTGAAGCTGAGGGAAGGCATGGTGTTCACCATCGAACCGATGGTGAACCAGGGATCCCGCATGGTTTCGACCGAGCGGGACGGATGGACGGTCGTCACAAAGGACCGCAAGCTGTCCGCTCAGTTCGAGCACACCGTCGCTGTTACCGGGGACGGCGTCGAGGTGCTGACCTTGCGCGGCGATGGGACCTGATACCATACATGCCCGATTAGGAATTCAGGGGTTATTGCACCTGTCACCGTAATTCCAGCGCCGTGCCCGCGGCGCGGGTCTGGGTGATGAGCCGGCCCATCGCATCATAGGTCATCTCGCTCACCCGGCCGATCTCGTCGGTCACGCGGCGCAGATCGCCGTGGACGTCATGGCCCTGCTGGCGCATCCCGCCATCGGCGTTCCACTGCTTCGCGACCAATGCCTCCGCGCCGCCATGGCCGGTGCCGGCGACGAGCAGGCGGCGGGTGATGTTGCCGTTCGCGTC